>JAESFQ010000947.1_pt1 | contig 10563 bp, 8 predicted proteins | sample 9269431 | NCBI WGS metagenome assembly JAESFQ01 (sample SAMN14502588, study PRJNA617103) | algae metagenome | isolation source: Plectolyngbya sp. WJT66-NPBG17 and co-occurring heterotrophs from well... | place: USA: Mojave Desert, Joshua Tree National Park, California | collected 2006-08-06 | reverse complement strand
GAAAGGAGCGACCAGACCCTCCTCAGCAACGACTTTGACTCGCACATCTAAGCAGCAGCAGCAACAGCCTGTGCCGTGGCCTTGCGCTCGTTCTCAAGCACAGCCTCTAGCACTCCAGTCGCGCCCTGACCAGCCTTCAGCTCGTTAATCACGTCGGTCAGTCCGAGTTGCTCGTCCGTCCAGAGGGGAGCCACCTCCTCTTTGCCAGCCTCGCCGACGCCGATGAAGCCACCCTCGGTAGCCCATTCACTTGTGCGCTTGATTCCCAGCTGGGTCCAGACAGCATCGACGGCTTCGACTAGGTGGTCGCGGTACTCACGGATGTGGCCAGGAGTAGGCGTAATGCGCAGGCGCTCCGAACCTACAGGGACCGTAGGGTAGTTGATGGCTTGGACGTAGATGCCCCAGTCTTCGAGAAGCAGGTCAGACGCCTTCCTAGCCACCTCGGCATTTCCCACGAGAACGGGTATAATGTGGCTAGGGTTCGGGATAACGGGAATGTTCTTCTCACCCAGCGCGTCCTTGACTGCGCGAGTGTGTAGTTGTTGCAGGCGTCGGTCACCCTGGTAGTTGGCCTGGTATTCAATGGCCGTCTTGGCACCTGCCATGGTCGCAGGTGGGAGCGAAGTGGTGAAGATAAAGCCAGGAGCGAGCGACCTGATGGTGTCGACGAGCTTAGCAGAGCCAGCAATGTAACCGCCAACGCAGCCGTATGCCTTTCCGAGTGTGCCAGTGATGATGTCTACGCGATCCTGAACGGTGCCTTGGGGTCTGCCGGCCTTGTGAGCTTCGTAGTCGAGATGCTCAGCAACACCGGCGCCGTGTGGTCCGTACATGCCTACAGCATGTACTTCATCCAAAAAGGTAATGGCACCGTACTTCTCCGCAAGATCGCAAATCTCTTCAATAGGGCCAATGGAGCCGCACATGCTGTATACACTCTCAAACGCAATAATCTTGGGGTACTCTGCAGGAATTGACTGCAGCTTCGCCTCCAGATCTGCGACATCGTTGTGCTTGAAGACCATCTTCTTCGCGCCCGAATGGCGAATACCTTGGATCATAGAGGCGTGGTTCAAGCTGTCCGAGAGGATGACGCAGTTGGGCAGTTTGCTTCCGAGTGTCGCGAGCGTCGCATCGTTGGCTACGTAGCATGACGAGAAGACAAGCGCAGCCTCCTTGGAGTGGAGCTTTGCGATAGTGTCCTCCAACGCTACAGCGTGTTGATTGTGTCCAGAGATGTTTCTGGTACCTCCGGCGCCAGCTCCGTAGTTGTCTAGGGTCTCGTGCATCGACTTGAGGACGTACGGGTTGCGGCCCATGCCCAGGTAGTCGTTGGAGCACCAAACTGTCACCTTGTCTTCCGGGGATTCCTTGTGCGCGCGGGGGAATTCCTTGGCCAGGCGATTGATGTTGTTGAAGTAGCGGTACGACTTGTCCTTGTGCTTCTTGTCCAGCTCATTGTGATAGAAGCCTTCGTAATCGAAGGTAGAGGCTTGTGGGGTAGACGGAGATGCGACATGCGGGGGCTTAGCATTCGCAGGCTTTAGAGCTGCGTGCGGGAATGGGGGTGCTACGCAATGTTAGCCTACCGGTTCAAGCTCTTATTTTACCAAAGATGCAGCATCTCGGCTTATGGGATATTCCGTACCCTGCTTGCCTCTCAGGCTCTCGATATCAATCGCCTGGGCTTCCTTAGAAGTCGTCGTGTGTAGCCTGGCACGGTTTACACGCGTGTGGTAAGCACGCACACCGCCGAAAGCGCCGGCAAGAGCATTGTTGCCATTGCGGGAGGTCTGGACAGCGAGCGCCTTGCCCATAATGGGGCAACGGCGAGCGAGAACCTGGAGGTTCGACATGCTTCCAGCGCCGGGCGAAACTTCATGGCGGGCAGCGGCAGCGGTGGTGGTAGAGAGGGAGCGGAGAGTGGCGGGTGACGTCTTGTGAAGGAACGGGCACATGGACTTGGACTGGCGCAAAAGAGCCTCCATGTTGGTTAGGTGCGCGGTATGTATCGGTTTGTGGTGTATTGTGTGTGTGCAGGCAAATTGAGGGGGGAGGACGAGGGTGAAGAGGAGTGCGAGAGAGAAGGATGGGCCGAAAATGTGTCAAACATAGACGACATGAATTACATGCGGTAATAGCGCGGAATCTAGTATGCCGGCCGCCGGCATCAAATGGACTCGTCATGATTGGTTCATCTATATTAGCTTGGTATGCTGCCGGCGCCATGTTCATCAGCGGTACGGTACTCCGGAGAGTAATTACTCGGATAGTCCCAAGGTTTGCACATGCGCTTGTGGGGAGTTTGGGATGTGGCCCACCATACGCCACCTGCTCATTATCCTTGATCTCTGCTTGCGCCTGTACCTGTTCACGAGACGGACGTATCTAACGAAGACCTTCGAGTGATACATCCTATCTAAATCCTACCTTTTTTATATCATAACCTACGCATACATGATTAGACATCGCAACGTATGGGTTGTGGCACTACCAATGCTTCTGTAGTAGCATCCGAGGCTCACTAACAGAATCACTTCGGCAGTAGTTTCTGACGGATTCCAATACAGATTTCAGGCGTACTCCGACCGTTCGGCACGCAGCTTACGCTTAGGTGAGATTTCACAGTGGAGCCCCGCTCCAAGCTTCCTTCCAACAAAGTATCACGTAGAATAGCTCCGTGTACTCAAATGCACTCGGTCAATAATCTCTCTACTCGCAAGCTTCAGCCAATATGCCCTCTGAGAATACCTACAATGCCTCTGCCGACCTCAAACAGGAGAGTTCAGTTGCCCGCTCAGACCTCGGCGACGACGTAACCCTTGCAACCCCAAACGATCCAACAGCACCCCAAGAAGCACAAACAACCCAGGAATCACAAGCGGCCAAAGAATCTTATGCCGACTACATCAAGAATCTGCCACCGCCATTCTGGGAGACCAAGACACCACAGCCGAAAGCAGCGAACGACGAGGCGATCGCAGCTAGTGTCAACGCTGTATGTGCGCCAGTGACAGCCGAGCAGCGCGAAGAAGACAAGCGTCTGGAAGCCATGTCCTGGCGCGAGCGGTGGCGTTATCGCAAGGCGAAACGAGAGGCTAAAGAGAAGAATAAAGATCCCGATGCAAGACCTGTAGAAAGGGGGAGCCGAGCACAGCTGAATGTCTTTGGTGTCAATATCAAGGAGAAAAAAGTGAAGCGGTAATGTATACACACAAGAAATGTACTGTAAATTGCAAAGGATAGTACACAACTCCAAACCTACGCACCAACTTACACCTTTGTTCAAGTCATGGCAAGAAAATCGGTGCTACTCCAATACGACTGTAACAACATCTGTGCTGCAACTACCTAGGTGTAGTCTGCGGTCTTAGCGTACCCCGCCTTTTGCCCGGCGACCTGGCCTCTTACCTCTATCTCGGAGTCGCCACCGTCCCCTTTCGTGAGGTTGATCTCTACACGTCCAAGAAGATCTGCAGCCCTCCAGTCGAGATAGTACGTTTCTCCAAAACCTTTGTCTGTATACCTCGGCCTGCCCTTAGTCGCGATCCTTCGTTAGCGTACAATAGCACACTAGAGGGCGTTGCCGGAATACGCCGCACGTGGTTCGATAATTTTACACGTCGGCATCATCGCCTGTGCCAACATCTCATAAGCAGTTCGTCAGCCTGAGGCCTAGGCCTTTGTGCAAAACGGCCCTTTCAGGTAACAAGCCATCGAACAATACATGCAGCATGTTCAAGCCGGCGCCGCCGTCTTAGTCATCGTCCGAAATCTCAATAATCTCGGCTTGAGATGGCTGGTCAGGGTGTTGCAGGGCATTTTCGCTGAAAGTTGTCCCCATGATCGTATATACATAGTCGTAAAAGGTGCTTGTCTCGGCGACTCCGCTATCCATGCATTCCTTCAACTCTTCAAGCTCTGTCTTGGATGCTCTGGGTCCATGAGCGTAGTTGCAACAGAACCACCACGACAGGAACAGCTTGGTGAACGAGAGGTACTTTGGCATATCCCGAAGAAGGACGCCCTGCAACTTCATCTCTTCTCTGCAGAACATGTCGATGCATGCTCTGATTTCCTTGATAAGACTAGTCTTCCCAATAAGCTTGATCCGACTACGAATGCTTTCGCGGTCATCGGATTTCATTTCGTTCAGGGCTTTGGAGACAACGCGCTTGCGGTCAAGATGCTCAACTAGGTCTCCCCATTTCCAGCGGCGAACTGTAGCAATTGATGCGTTCTCGGGTTCATCTCCGTGGTTAATAGGTGTACGAATGGAGAAGCCCTCGTCTGGTTGTGCGTATATGATTGGCTCCACGCTATCAGCAATGACTGAGTCTCGTGTGGGCGATCGTGCCTGGACGTCGAACTGGTCTTCGACCAAATCAGTTATAGTACCATCATTGTTGTCAAAAGGTGACGCGTTTGCGTCTTCAACCTGTGATGATTCCGAGGGTGAACCAAGGTCAATGATCTCTGTGCTTGGTTGGTCTTGGTGGGCTGGTACGTCTTGCGATGGGCGTTGTCCATCAGGTGAAACTGCAGCTCCTTCGTCATCCACTTCGAGCTCTTCATCGCTGTCGTCAACAGGTCCCAGCTTGTAAATACCGTGTAACCAAGCTGCGAGCTCCATGGAATTGATAGTGAGTTCGAGATTACAGCATTGTTGCTGTACTTGTTTCTATTGTGGTTCGTCATTAGTTTATGATATTCATGTATTCTGCAAACGTATCATGGCTTACCGCGTTGCCTCCTGGTGATTTTACAATCTCATCACCAAATCTGTCCAGTCGGTTTCTGAAATAGGCGTACTCTGTCTCGTATTGTTGCATGAGGGCTTCTCGCTCTCCCTTAGCTTCTGCCTCGTTCCACATAGTGACTGGGTCGTAGCCCACCTCTTCGCCGCGAGGGACACCTTTGTTAGGTTTCCAAGCATTCGTATAAAACTCAATTCGCTCATTGATGATTTCAACGATTTCGTCCCGACTCAGCTTGGGCCGTTTGCTCGGTCTTTCGACTACGTCGTCATCCTGATTCTCAGCTACATGTGAATCCTCCTTAGCAGTATCCGATAATCCAGCATTATCCTCATCTTGCAGTTCATCCTCATCCTCATCAGGCGACTCTATAATCTGGTCGTCTCCATCTGGCAGCTCTGGAATCTGGTCACCCCCGTCAGGCAGATCTATGATCTGGTCGCCTCCGCTTATGTTCTGCCATTTCAGCAAATAATTAAATTCGTCTTCTGCCAACGGTGGTGGGCCCGAGGTACTGGTAACTGCCGTATTTGAGGGTCCTTGAGAGTCCGAGGGCATATTGCGCAGCGGCACTGTTGAGAGATGGGTGATCTTCTTCCGCTTGTGAGCTGCTCCATCTGTAACGACAGTATTGTTGGGCTTTCTAGTTGAGTGTACAGACGGCGAATGGTCTGCGCTGTTGGTGTCAAGTGAGCTAACACCTGCAGTGGTCGTGCGCTGTTTGAATATATGGGATCGATTTTGGAGTAACTCGACAACCGACAGCAGCGCCATTCGCTGATTGAGGTGAGGTGCGTTGAGCTCATTCTTTACCACCAGTGAGGTACTGTCCAAGGCAGTAAGGAAGATTTTGCCCGTCAACTGTCGATTACGAACTGCGTTCTCGATCGTAGTAGCGTCGGGAATGTGTGCAGTGGAACAGCCTGCAGCTATGTACAGCGCGTTTGAACCGCATACCTCTGCAACAAGCTCATCAACTGTCCACAGCCAGGGATCACTAGGGGGCATTTTGCCGGTGCGCTCTGTGCCCGGGTCAGACTGCTGTGATGGTCTGGGGTTTCGTGGATACTTGGGTAATGTAGTAGCAACGCTGTGCTGGTGAAGGGCGCAATTCAGTGGCTTGGACAGCGCGTTGGAAGTGGGGCAGTCAACAATGCACGCGCGCGCTATCACTTGATCACGCGAAGAGGGGCACACATCACCAATGCAATTGCATCTCGAGGTGAGAGAAGAGGGTCATGAAGATTGTCTCATTGGAAAGTCGCGCAAGACGTATTGTAAAATGTGTGACTGAGGTCCATGAGTGCGATCTCGGGCTTCGGCGGGGCAAGATGAGGCAATTGCTCTAGCGCGGACAGCATTTGTAAGTCTCCAGTGCTCTTGTGCTTGATCTGTTTGCTCCTGCGACAACAGCCGAAACCACTCAGCCAACATGAACAATATTTCGCCAAACGATTACCCGCCGGAGCTGTCGAAACAGGAGGAGGAGTATCTGCTGTCCAATCTCAAGGACTGGTCGATAGCTCATGGCTTAGCGGTACGCCCGGCTCCGTCATTCGTCCAGCCATTGCAGGATCCATCTGGTGTGCTCGCAAGCACTGCACCAGTCACCTTGTTCCCAAGCTTGTTTCCGCGGTCTTGCTTCGAGGAAGGGCTTTCCATACAAAAGGCCTACAATGAGTTATACTCGGCCATCGCGAGAGACGAGAGTTGGCTAAAGAGCATTGTAGAGGAGCTTGTACATGTTGACGACTTTGTTGCAAAGCTATGGCAAACTCATCTAGAGGTCAAGAAGGAAGGTTACGTACAAGACCTCTCTTTGGGACTTTTTCGCTCAGACTACATGGTACATCAAGACCCCTCGCAGTCCAATCCATCGTCAGGCTTGAAACAGGTCGAGTTCAATACCATCGCATCCTCCTTTGGCGGACTATCGACCCAAGTTTCTGCCTTGCACAAATACCTACTCACCATCGACGCTTATCCAAACTCGACATCAGCTATCATCAAGCACGAAGCTTTGCGACAGAGTCAGTCAGCTTCGTCCTTGGCAAAGGGCCTTGCAGCAGCACATAAAGCGTACGGAACCTCGCACACCAAGCGTCCTCTGTGTGTTGTATTCGTCGTACAAGAACCGGAGCGAAATGTGTTCGATCAGAGACATCTCGAATATGCCTTGCTTGAAGAAAATGGGGTCCGCTCCTTCCGATTACCATTCGGCGAGACACTGTCTCATACTCGGCTTGACACGGATCGTACATTAGTCTACACGCCACCAAATACGCCCTCAACATCATACGAGGTCACAACCGTTTACTTCCGAGCAGGCTACTCACCGGATGATTACTCAAAGGACGAAGACTGGAATGCCCGCACTCAGCTCGAGAAGAGCCGTGCCATCAAGTGCCCGAGCGTCTTGACCCAGCTTGCTGGATGCAAGAAGGTTCAGCAAGTGCTCGCTACCCCACATTCGCCGCACCTTGGGCGCTTTCTACCCGATGAAAAGGTAGCTGCACGCGTGCTGGAGACCTTTGCACCCATCTACCCGCTTGACAACAGTGAGGCGGGTCAAGAAGCGAAGAAGCTTGCGACAGAGGCGTCGTCGGCCACAAAGTACGTGCTGAAGCCTCAGCGAGAGGGAGGTGGAAACAACATCTATCGGAAAGCCATTCCACCATTCCTGCAGAAGCTGCCTGAGACGCACTGGCCGGCCTACATCCTAATGGAGATGATTGAGCCGCCTCCACTGACGAACGCCATTCTCCGGAACGGTGAGCTGCAGAAGGGTGGCGTCATTTGCGAGCTCGGAGTGTACGGTGTGTGCCTCTGGCGAGACGGTAGTGGAGAGGAGAAGAAGGGCGAAATACTGGAGAACTGGGAGGCTGGATACCTTCTCCGCACCAAGGGAGACCAGAGCGAGGAGGGTGGTGTAGCAGCGGGGTTCGGAGCAGTGGACAGCTGTTGTCTGGTAGACGGATGAAGCCGACGAACACACCGTTGAGCACGTATGCGCAGCTCGTTATCGCTGCCAAGTTGGTAGGAGCTTTCGGTTAAAACGGTGTTCTGAAGCCGTTCGCATCTTGATCCGATCTAAACCAAGTATTAGCGATGTGATGTATTGTACACTATTAGTGCCGAACTCTCGCAGTGCATCCAACATGGATGCATGCATGCCCACTACCACTGTACTACGAGCCCGCATGCTACCGCGACTCATCAACTGCTTCCCCACGAAAACCTGATCTTGTGTGTAATAAAAGATAGAATTCAAGGCTCCATGGTCTAACGGGCGGAGTTGCTTGCGCCTCAAATTTGGAAGCTTTTTGCCTGTATTGGCAATCTTAAGGGACCCACTATGGTTTTGGATGAATGTGCAGGCTCAAGGCTACCATGCCAAAGATTCAAGACGAATCTGTGCGACGACGCATATGAAACAGAGACGATGATGCGATTCTTCGGCAAGCAAGGCGCAAGCAGACGTCAGATCTGTGAGTCCCCCATGCATTACAGCTGTGAGAGCTGTCGGGAAGGGTGATGAAACTAATGACAAGAAGGTTCCAAGGTTGGCAGATAGCTCGGGTCGCTAGTGCTAACGTCAGGGAGCACTGAAGTAATTCCCACGCGAAGGTTCTCAGAACTGGATCGCCGGCACTGCGCACGGCTCCTTGCCGATCTAGTGCGGAGAGCTTCGGTTGCAGGAGATGCCGTGCCAGTGAAATCATCACCACTTGTCTCCGGACAAGGCGACGTCGAACTTCTTTTTCCGATCCAGACCCCGTGTCCCTCGAGCTGAAGAAAAACCAAAGATGCTACCGACATCGACGGGTTAAGGCCTGAAGCTTGCGGGCGCACTACGGCCAAGTCTCCACGTTGTTATGTGAGGAGTGCCCTTGTGGAGGTTCGTTATGCACGCTGCGGCAGCTTATGCATGGGCACGTAGCGAGATCCTTGCTGACGGAGTTTGCAGCCCTACGAATGGGCGCACCTCAGCTCGCAACGCGTCCGCCCTCATCAACCTCTCACTGGATGACAGCGCCATATGCCTGCTTGGCCACCGTAATCAACGACAACTCATCTCGCATATGTGCATGCAGCCTGTTGGAAACCCGCGGCGCCGGCCCCCTCGTATCATCGACGGCACTCGGGAGCGTTGAACGCCATCAACACGTCTGTATGGTTCGGGGGACATGGCACGGCCAACGTCCGGACGCGCTCCATGTGTCAAGGCTGGATTAGGATAATTGGATAGCAGACTATGCTTGCTTTGCCCTAGGCACCTGAAGGCGTTGCTCGCTAAAACGTGAGAATGGCTGTGGCTAGCATCGCAATCTTAATTTCAACTCAATCCAAGGACCACACCACACCTGTTGCAGTATGGGTCATCCCAAAAAGAGCCGCCGTTTCTGACGCCGCCAGGCTCTATGGCTCTGGTTTTTTCCTTCATTGCAGGAACAGGACCGTGCTGGCTAAGCCTCTCGCTTTTCGCAACCCCCGGGAGGAGTCGTCGATCTCCTGGTTAGGCGTGCTGGCGCTCACCCATGGCCTTCTACCGTCTGATATAGGCCCAGCTGCACCTGCACCGTTCGTTACCTGCTTCCTGCATTTCTTCTGCATATCCTGCCTTTGCGTATTGGCCGTTTGTGCCTACTACACTCCTTTCGATTCGCTCTTTTTTTACTACTAGTAATCCGTCCTCGCTCTCTGAAACAGTCGTTATCCTGATTCTTTTTCTGCTCCTTCTGCCACCTTTGCGCGTGCGTCAGTATTGCAGACCCCCTCACACCATATCAGGAGCGGCGCTTTCCCCTTCGAGTATCTTCGCAGGGACCGTTCATCGCAACCTCCAACTGTAATCGTAATTTCTCCATGGCACTTGCCTCCCTTGACTAGCCACGTCTACGCTGTATAGTCGCCATGCGCTTCTCCTGCCACTACCTGGTCTTCTGTCTCGCGTTTGTTCTATGTCTACAGTTGGTCGTGGCAGCTCCACATGCTGCAGTCCGTAGACAAGATGACAGTCCCTCCGCGGAGTCGACGACTGAGGTTCAGAGCAGTGCTTTTCAACGGCCCTCTGCTACACCCACTCCCTCGGAAGTAGCATCGTCACGGATTGAGTCGGAACGCGCTTCCTCAACTGCAGCTTCGTCCGTCAAGCCATCAGAAACTCCAGCACCGAGCACTGTCAATCATGTCCCTACTACAATCCCGTCTGAGGAATCTACCCCAGCAGAGTCTCCTGGTAAGTTGTGTCGTATCAGGTATGGAGGGATTAACTGACCTTTGAATTCAGAAAGTGCCTCCGCGGACCCAGAAAATCTACTGCCCATTCCCCCGAAGCTCACCCCTGCTATGGGAATTACTGGAGTGCTATTGCTACTTAGTGGGTTAGGATATGCCATTATTGGTATCAAGAACAAGTGGTATGTGCATTGACATTCATCTTCCAACATCGACTGACCCAGACAAGGGTGTATGTGTTCGGGTCTGCTGCCTACCTGACCGCTCTCGCCGTCACTGTTCTGATAGTGTACTTGATGAACCCACCTGTTTCCGATGCGATTCAAGGGGCTTTCTTTGTGGCAGCCTTCTTCACTGGAGTCATCTTCGGCGTGCTGTCGTTGGTCTTTGCGGACATCACCGAAGGTTTTGGCTGTTTGCTTGGTGGCTTCTGCCTAAGCATGTGGTTCCTCAGCGTCAAGGAGGGTGGCCTGATCACTTCAGGCACCGGTCGTGCAATCTTCATTGGTTGCATGTCAGCTGGAGGCTACTCGCTGGCCTTCAGTCACTACACACGTAACTACGG
>JAESFQ010000946.1_pt1 | contig 10571 bp, 14 predicted proteins | sample 9269431 | NCBI WGS metagenome assembly JAESFQ01 (sample SAMN14502588, study PRJNA617103) | algae metagenome | isolation source: Plectolyngbya sp. WJT66-NPBG17 and co-occurring heterotrophs from well... | place: USA: Mojave Desert, Joshua Tree National Park, California | collected 2006-08-06 | reverse complement strand
ATGGCGGGAGAAGAGCTACCGCGGCTGAATTGTGACAACTGAAACAAGACATCAGTTTCTAGACCCAAATATTTTGATTGCGGCATGACTGTACACGAAAGTGGCTATATACGAGGTCGTTGAGGCTTGGAACTCAGAGACGTCGCGCAATCTAACTAAAAATGGCTACTGCCACACATGGCATTAATGTTGGTGATTCGCAGTAAGCCTTGGTATAATTTCGATGTGCAAGCCTTCCCGTTCGCTTTCCTGCTCCAGAACAGCCTGACGCAGGACACAACACGAGTCCTGACATGTAAGGCATTCCGCCTTGCCCAACATAAACAATTTGTGACTTGATCACCGAAACCTAGCGCTTACTCCATAATCCGGCTTATCTCTTCCTACGGAATCGTGATGGCTATGTTCTGGATATTGATAGCGCATTTTCTTCCGGTGACAATACGATATCAGTTGGCGAGTGAAGGTGCCGACCCAGCAAATTTCACTGGCGTGGGCGCGGAAAGAAACACCCGTTGGGGAAGATGGAGCAGTGAAATATAACCTCTCTGGTGGTTGCATTACAAGGGCGTAAAGCTTACCTTGGTATTCCAACTTTGTGAGTAACTCTCACCGATAGAGATAGCCTTTTCTCCCGTCATCAGATGATGCTGTCACAAACCTGAATCCGTACCCACGTCTTGCCCAGATCTATGGCACTCTATGAACCCCATCTCGCTTCCCTTTTCGAATCCTCCACGCTGTGCTTAAGCATATGCCACCCCAGCCCACCAATATCCAAGTAACGAGCACCCCAAAATTTAGCCCTAAGTGACTTTTTGTACCGAAAACAATCGTCCTTGTACCCTGGATCTATGTTGATACATGAGCTCGACTATTCTTCAGAGATAATTAGGGTATCAACTCACACAATGATAGAATGGCATAGCATATCCGTACTTGTAGAACTCTGCCATTAACTCGAAGCTTGCAAATGCGCCACTTACATTCGCAATAAGCCAGATATTGAGAAAGAAGGGCGCCCATTGCATGCCAATCACGGTAAACACCGACTCCATGATCAAGCCACATGCGCCCATCGTAGCCCAATTTAACATCCACAGAACCATGAAACCGGCTCCGGGGGAGGGATAATGCCCTGTGAGCGGCACAGAGAAGGCGAGAATGCCAAGTGTATACATCAAAGCAAGGAAAAGGTAGGAGGCTAACGACGAAACGGTACGGAATGTGAGGTGTGTGCGGAGCGTGAAGAGGTGGCCGTAGAGTTCGGTGCCGGCACGAAGGATCGTGAAGGTGTTGAAGGTGAAGGTTAAGAGCTAGGTCTCCTGAGCTTTCAGTCACTACAATAGATTGGAACAGACAGCTTACGAAGATTAGTCCGGTGTTGAGGGTCCCGAAAGCCGCTGCCGACGAAAACGGGATCAGGTCGACCTGCTTGACGGCGAACGGAAACGCCAGACATTGTGGGCATCGAAGAGCCGTCGATAATGAACCTACATCACTCGCGGTCACGGCGGACTGCAAGAACGATGCAGTCGAGGTAACAGCAACGTCAGAAAGAATCCGGTTGGCAAGGCTAATTGCAGCTGGGACGGCTGCTGCGAGTGTAGTAACCTGATTCCGAGCAGATGCGTAGTACAAGGTGACTGCAGATATCGGGTCGTATGAAGGGTCTCCTTGCTGTAGAGCTTCGCGAAGCGCAGATGATGCGTTAGCAGATATTTGCAGAACAGCCCAAGTTTTCTCTGCCAAGACCTGCTCTCTGCTCCAACCATCGCCACGTTTGACACTACTATCGCCTACGACCCATTTCAGATGGGGCCCAGTTTCTTCAAGGCTTCTCTTGATACCCTGCATGAGTGCGTCCCCGAAAGGACCGTCATCCAAGTTGACAGCCATGATGCTGATTCTGGAGACATCGTTGTTCTTGAGCAGAGACCCGAAGAACAACGCAAGACAAACCCATAAGAGGATGGCGTTGTAGAACAACGGAAGGATGAGCGACGGGACGAGCGCTTTTCGTGCGGGGGCGCCTTCTATGGAGAAGAATGTGTGGCGGTACAAGCGAGGCGTTGGAGGAGCAGAGTCTTCTTGTTCAGTTAGAGTGTTTGTTTTATCGAGCGTGTTCGACATGGTCGGCGGACGGTTGAGGAGGACGATATGGTACAAGCTTAGGTTCGACAGAATGACATCCTCTCCTACTAACATCTGTGTGCCACAATCAGTTGAGCCCAGCCTCTTTCCCAGATGGGCAATCATGCTCGATCCAGCGCCGCACGTCCTGCAGGTCCTGAAGCATAATCATGATGAACGCTGAGTAAGTCAATCGATTGCCAGGGCTACAGATGCAGCCGAGCATGGTAGGCTTAGCCGAGGACATGCGATTTGCGCCACTTAGCGCTGGAACATCCTTTGGGTATTTATTAGCCTCATTTAGCAGCAATCCGCGAGCCATGCGTCAAATTAGCGCGAACACTTGTGTGTTACGACACCACAGCTGCGAGTTGTCTAGGCATGCATGCCTACTCGTATAGTTAGTAGACTGTTCACACGCACCTCGCATCTTAAGCAGGCATTCTAGCACTAAACACTAAGCGCGTTCGTGATCGGACACTCGTTTTTCCTGGACGCCAACTCACCGCCGCTTCATGTTGATTGATACTGATTTGTGAACTGACTCTTGGCATATCCATTTCAGCCTTGCGCATTGCCACAGCCACTAGCGCGTTCCATCGTTTCTAGCTCTTGACCTCCGCTAATGCCCCTCTCCCGCCGTCGGATAGTTAGTTCGTAAGCTCCACGATTCCTCCACCCCTGCGTAGCATCTGGAGTGCCTGCAACATCTTTATCCGCATTTCGTGTCGGATACAGTGAAAGTCGATCTCGTCTGGACCGACGATCGGTTCGGTAGGCGTGAGGCTGATTAGTGGGGGCGATGATGAAGTCGCAGTTTAATCGACGAGAACATTCCCTGCTGGTGCCTTGCACAATGCGACAATTACGCTTCATCTAGGGCGACCGAGTACCGGTCTCGCGGATAGTTTGGGGGCCGGGTTCTAAAATAAGCGATGAGAACCTGAGGAGGGGCGTATCCGCTTCAAGGTGACTACGCTATTCCCCTTACTAAGCTCCGCGGCTTATACAAGGCGGCGTCCAAGCCGAGGAACATCGGCTTCGGAGCAGAGTTTCGGTGCACAAATACAAGACTTAGCGCAGTGCGTGGGCATGAATCTGAGCATAGTTGTGGCTTTGCTCGGGTACCGGTACCGGCTGAGCACGTCTGAAGAACGCCATACAGGCCCTGACCTGAGGCGTTGAGCTTGTGAAGACTGCGAACGCAGGACAGCATATAGCCAGGGTAGACCGTGGCTGCGTTGTTTTTACGACGAACGGACGTGCAGTAAAGTGTGCGCAGTATCTCTATTCTCATACATAGAGTCAATGTATACATGTGTTAGAGAAGTTGATCTATGCCTCCGCCCATAGCTTCTTCTACCGCTTGCAACACCATACTCTCTTGGAAGACTACATCGTCGCCATCGCACTTGGCAGCTCTCTTTAGGCGCTCGCAGACACGGGCGATGTCAACAAGGCCTTGCTTGACTAGGGGATGCGACTGGATAAGGCTCCAGGCCTGAGCAGCCCGGAGGGACTTGCCGCCGTTAGTCTCGTGGGGGTCAGCGTGCTGCCAGTCGGCAGTGCTTACAACGGTGCTGATGTTGAGGGACTGCACGCTGGACTCAGTCCCACTGTTGGCTTCCGTCTGCACTAAGCAAGCGCCATGGGAATGGTAGCGCGCGGACGCGGACGTGGGTGGCGATGAGGTAGGTGGTCGGTAGACTGTCGTTCTCAGAGTCTCGTTCTCTGTCTGAGAGAGCTTCAGAGCAAGCTCTAGCCGCTCGTTCTCGTGTTGTAGCGACTGTACATTGAATTCAAAGGCAGAGATCTTGGCTTCGAGGTCACGCACATGTTTCTCTTTGCGTTCGCGAAAGGCTCGCTGGCTGCGCTGTATATCAGCAAGTGCAATGGATGATACTGGTGAGAAGAAGGAAGTAAATTACGCTGCCCGGTTCTGTGCCCTTCTTCGTCTTTGGGCCGGTGTCAATCTGTTTGTCTTTTCTTCGCTGTCGCTGCTCGTTCGAATTATCCGGCTCTTCTGATGTCTGCTCGGGAGAGCTTCGGAGGACAACGGATCGTAACAAACCAAAGCTGGAGGAGGATCAAGAGGGCTCTGTTCGAGACGAACCGTGTAGTCAGTAAAGCTCAACACTGTGTACGACCTACTATATCAAAACAGTAGAGGAAAGAATGAAACATACAATGTTATTGGCACCAACACCGTAGTGTGTGCCGATTCCCGGTGGCATAGTTAAGGAATAGTATGGTTGAGTATCTGGATCAATACACGAGTAATCCATGCTTGCTAGAAGCCTAAGTACAACACCAAATGCCGCGTAATTGCTGCGCAGAACAACATAGACTTAGAGCATTTGCGAGTTTGTCAAAAAGCAGCATTGCAGCCGCAGATTTAGTTCGAACATTGCACCAAGAATAACTTTACGGTAACAGCTAAGTTTGGCCTCATATGCTGCGTAGGAAGCACATCGCAAGGCGTACGTAGGCAAGATGCTTTGGGATTAAATTGCATTGAACTAGCCTCGGGGGAGGGGGGGTTGCTGTAAGACTGGCAGGGCTGGCTCACAGGAGTGCGGTTGGTAGCGGCGATCTTGGCGCTGCAGCCCTCTCTGTGTGCGGCGATAAGCTATGCACTTAACCAGTGGCTCTACTCACATGCACCCAACATGCGAAAAGTCTTTGGCATGGTAATACTGCTCTCAACTTAGCCTCATTACAAATACCATAAAGAGCAATTGCGGCTAACAAGGACGCGAGCCCTGCAAATAGAACCTATTTTCCCGGAACCTGTGGCGCAACTCGTTGGTGGTTTCTCTCTGTGTTTCTGGATTTAGTTCAAGTCTAACAAAGACCATCTGCGTTCGTTGTTGCCTTCTGTCAACGATTACGATATCGGAGAAGCGGGTCGTCGAGGTTGGTCGGTTGTACAGAAATTGTATCTGACGGGGACTAGTAGTAGCAGCTGGAGTTGCGGTATAACTATACACAAGATATGTACGCATGGCGAGTGTGAGAGTTGACAATACAGTCAGAAGATTAGCTACGCCGTAGCGAAAGTAACACGAAGGCGATACACAGAGCGATACGGAGCTAGGCAAGTTCTGATAGTTCATCGTAGACAAGATAAAGGGCCCCGCTTATCATGAAGACCCTAACAAGAACTAGACATGCTTTGACATAATGCGTATAGCTGAATGCTGCTAAATAACTATAGAATCAACCACCGAGCCACAATTTACCTTCTCTGGTCTCACACATATGGGCCATCGACGATAATAGACGGTGAAATATCAAATCTAACGACCGACCTTGTAAGACATTGAGAGCAGCATAGGACCGTAAATCAGACAATGGGACGACTAGTTTGAGTATGGTGCGAACTGTTGACAGGCTTGTTCATAGTAGCTTCACCTCTCTAGTCCTCTTCATTCCGTTGATATGACAGAAGCACAGAATTTGCTGTGAATAGGATTACATGAAGCACGTCGAAAATTACATACGCCGTCGCACATACATGCCTGACTGCGCGTCTTCCAAACATGATACCGAACTGCATTCTTCTCTGCAGCTTATGCAGACCTCAGATCGCGCGCTCGAGCTACGTAGACACGAAAACGCTTAGGCCTGTTGGCGCAAACCGTTTGCATCTTAACGATATATCCTGCTGTCTAACGAAAGTCGTTGCTTCGACGTGACGCCATACTCCCGTGAACAATGTACGTTGTTAAATAGAAACGATCAAGGCCGCAAGAGCGACGAAAAAAAGGTGCAAACGAGGTGACTCAATATCTAAGTTAACTTTGTTGATGAGTAAGGACAAGGACCCGGTGTTGAAAAGAGATGGCAAGGAAAATGGAACGAAGAGGGTATGAGGTCTCAGCTACATCTCCCTTCTATCTCATAAATCAGTCTTGGAGTGCTTTGTAAGCCTCTTTGTTGAACGGACGGCGCGCAGGCTCGAAAAGGAGGAAGCAAACTGCCGCCCTTCTACAAATTCTTTGTCGACGATCTTGCACTGAACTAGCATCGTGGCGCACAACCCCATGAGACCTCCTGCAATCGTACTCAGCATTGAGCAGTGGGGGCACCGGGCGAGACTTATTTGCACTTCCACCCAAATTCTCCTGCGAATGGAGTATTTCAGTGCTAGCTGCTTGTGGTAACATTCTGCGACTGGCCAATGGTAGGGTCCAGTAGGCTTACGCGTAGCCCGTTGACGACATTGAACATCAGCTCCGAGTTGCACGCCAAGCAAGCGTGATACCGCATACTCCATTTCCTAGTTGAGATGAGCTCGAGCCTTGTAGATATGTCTCTAAATCGCCGTTGAGCAAAAGTTTAGCAAGCGTGCTTGTGAGAGCAGAAGATATATTGAGACCCGCTCCGCCCAACAAGGCTGACGGTGTTTTTCAACGCACCGACATACCAGCCCTCAAGCTGCCATTTACATTTTTATGAATTTCATTGTACCCTTCAGTATAGCGCTTGCACTACGCGCCTTCTTACGCACTGTTATGAAGGTACAATCTCTCCTCAATCCCCAGCATGACAGGCATTTCAGTTCTTGCTGCAAAATTCCTCAAGCTCTCAAAGCGCAGGAAGAGTTAGAGTAAGCGATACGGCATCCGCTGATGGCATATTGCCACAGATTAACTTTCAGGCAGTGAACACCGAGCTACAAAATCTTATTGGTGCGGGCACTGTAGCGCAGGGTTTATACACAAGAGTGACTGGAAACGGCACTACCAGTCCCGACATGTACGCACCATACATTGGTCATGTCACAATATCAAGAATATTAAGGAGCTGTTTCTGGAAGGCACTGACTTGGATGCTTGCGGATACTGTGGTCGAGAGTTTTCTCGACCTGCGGATTGGGAGGCTCGCAGATCGCATCTCGAGGACGACCATAAACATGCGCGGTGCAGTCCTGGAAGGAAGTTCTATCGCGAAGACCATCTTCTCCAACACTTTATCACGTCCATACTGCAAGGAAGTTTCGCGGACGCCGCGCATTCATCGATGCCTTTTCTTCGAGCTTAGAGTTAGTTAAATACCCCAGGTTACCATCTTACGTTGGAGTACGCCCCGTGGCCGGCCCTACACTGGCTCTGCAGGCAGAGCTTCTTCTTGGTGCGTGACTGCATTGTCGTACACGCACACGTGACGAGGACGAACAGCTTGTGAGCTGAGCTACAGCGCGACTGACGTCATTGCGCTTATCGGGATCAGTGTGGGTGCGATGGTGGCTATGGTGCTCGTTGCGTGGTCGAGGCTGCACAGAGGCGCCGTTGGGTCTCAGTCAACCTTCTCAAACTTCATAATACTATCTGCACCACGTCGGAACTGCGCTGTCATGCTCTTCGTTTTGTCGGTGAATGCTTTCGAGTCTTCAAGCCCAGACGGTCTCATCTCCTCGTCGCTAAAGCCTGCGGTCCCGTGAAAGAACGTCGCTAATGCGCTTAACTTCAGCAGAGGCGTTTGACTGGCGTTACTCGGATAATGCAAGCGACGAGTAGTACTGCACCGGCTATCGTTAAGCTAATAGGGACTGCGAGCCACGCCTATTGCACGTGGACAAACACTTCCTGCCATACGGCTATCCCTGTAAACGTTGTTGAATTCACGTTCACGGCGTTTTGAAGTGCGTTCGATAGTGATAGTGCAACATTTCGGGCTGTCCAGCGGACTATCGCTGTCTCCGATCCGCTGCGGAAGCATCGGGTACCATAAACGTAGGACGTCCTCGTGTCGGCCTACGTCATCGAGCTAGTGATGTAAGCTTTCTGTACATGGTGCTTGTTTTGAGGGCACGGTCCAGCACGGCACAGAGAGCACCTCCGACCCCATCTATTCCTTTACTACCACACTACAATCAACAACAACTCCTACCCGGTTCTGCGAACAACCACCAGATAATAATACAAAGAGTAAGATTGAGTATGGTACTGGTGCACTCTGTCACCGCGAGCCTTGCTCTAGAGAACTTGCTGGAAACACCGCCCTAGTTAGGTATCGACACTTTGTGCGTCGGGCCATTCCGCGGCTGTTCTGCCTCTCAAATGCCGCTCAGGGAATTTTCGAACCCCTCTACATAACCCACACGATTCGCGCGCGTGTTCGGCCCACATGCCGCCCGCCGCTGAAGAGATCGGGCCACCAGCGTTGTAATGGTCTGGCAATGTATCTCTTGATGCCTCCACAGCGAGGTTTTGAAGAAGTACGTAAGCACTTCGCGTCTACTTCCCAACGTGCTCGGCTGAGCGATCTTCAGTTTCGCAGGTGGTGTTGAGTGTGTTCACGCCACTTCGGATGTACTTCGGTCCCCGAGATCTACAAAGTGCTGAAGACCAGTCTTCGCCGGCACTTTTATGTCCAACCAGCGCTGGTCTTGACTTTATGCTTAGCAGATATACAAGCATATTCTGCCTAAAGAGCTCAGTTTTGGAATGAGCCAGAAAACCTGCAGTATATATTGCCTAAAGTGTTTGTTCTTGGAGTGAACAAACACGCCTGCTGCACCCGGTCTATAAAACGTAGGCCAGCACGATGCCAAACCATCCTTTCAAAATTATTGTGATTGGCGGTGGGCCGACTGGACTGACTGCTGCGCATGCGTTACATTTGGCCAACATTGATTTTGTCGTTCTGGAACGAAAGGATGATGTTGTTGTCGATGTTGGCGCCAGCCTTATCCTTGGAGCCCATAGCATGCGATTGTTGCAACAACTCGGCCTGCTCGACACGTTGCTATCGATTGGACAGAGGGTACTGCACAATAAATCGTTCACAAAAGATGGCAAAAAATTCGCGGACAGTACATCGGTTCAGATAGCCAGGGAAAAGTGAGTTCGTCCCATTGGCTCCGTGATTGAGGGCCCCAGAATTGTGTATATCCTGCTCACCTCAGCGTCCAGCTTTGGCCTTGAGCCTGTTGCGTTTCATCGCACCGAACTTGTGCACACTCTCCTAGACGGTCTACCCAAGAATGCAAGAGATAAATACCTCGTGGGCCATAAAGTTGTCAACATTGCGACCGGCGATACCGGCGTAGTTGTCTCTTGCACCAATGGAAAGAGCTTTACCGGATCTATGGTGCTTGGGGCCGATGGTGTTCACAGCCAAACGCGCAAGATCATGCACAACCTGTCATCCGAAGACAGGTTCTCAGCTAGCCGCAATCCAGAACCGCCGTTCTCCGCCCATTATCGCTGTTTATGGTCCAACTGTCCGCGGCCATGCGAAGCTGGGAAGGGAAACAACACACAGGCAAAAGACCGCTCCATTATGTGGATCACTGGCCGCGAACGTGCTTGGTTATTCTTGTACGAAAAACTGCCACAACCAACTCAGGAGCCGACACAATACACCAAGGCGGAGATGGATGAATTTGCCGCTAGCTTCGCAGAATGGCCTGTCGATGAAAACCTGAAGGTCAAGGATGTCTACGATAGCTCTACCGCAGGCATGTCGAACTTGGAAGAGGGCATCCTCGAGCACTGGAGCTTGGGACGGATTGTGCTTGCCGGTGACGCCTGCCACAAGTTCACACCCAACGCAGGTCTCGGACTTACGAACGGAATTCAGGACGTCACGTTGCTTTGCAATCTGCTGCACAACGTAACAAAATCGAACGCAGACTCGGACATCAGCGCAGATGCTCTCCAACAGATATTCCGAGAGTATGAATCGTCACGACGAGAGCCGACTGCATTCGACTACGGTGTTTCAGCTGCCGCGACTCGCAGCCATGCCTGGGCCACTCCGATTTACTGGTTTATCGGCAGGTTTCTTTATCCGGTCTACGCTTTTCAGTGGTTCTTGCAAAGATACGTTTTGGCTCCGCGAATGAAGCAAAGCAGGGTTTTAGACTACGTCTTTGGTGAAGACCGCATACAAGGCCGTATTCCGTGGGCTTATCCTATTCCTAGGAAAGGGAAATAAATTTATTGGGCAAGAAGAAAGGGTTTGCGCCCGGGAGCATGCAGATGCACAACGCGCTAGGGCCTTATGGTTGGCATGTGAAAAAGCAGCGTTATCCTTTAACAGCCTAGCCAAAAAAAGTCCTGAACAATACGAGGAGATTTGAGCGACAAGCAGTACATATTACGAATTGTTTTAAGTAACCTCCCCTTGACCGCCAACTACGCTCGCTACTACAATCTCATATGTGCATCCCATTATAAGTAGAAATCGGTGTAGCAACGCAGTATGTTTCTATTAAGTGGAGCGACTTGGAATTTCTGTAGCCTGAATATGAAATGAATGCATGATTGGACAAAATGCGAAGAACCCGATGGAATCACTGTTACGGCGCGCCTTGTAACAGGGTACATCAGCTTATGGTGCTCTTTCTATGATACTATTAGCTCATTTTTATTGCCTTGCAGAATGAAAACTAATCGATTGGGACTTTGATCATCAAGGATCTACTA
>JAESFQ010000945.1_pt1 | contig 10575 bp, 9 predicted proteins | sample 9269431 | NCBI WGS metagenome assembly JAESFQ01 (sample SAMN14502588, study PRJNA617103) | algae metagenome | isolation source: Plectolyngbya sp. WJT66-NPBG17 and co-occurring heterotrophs from well... | place: USA: Mojave Desert, Joshua Tree National Park, California | collected 2006-08-06 | reverse complement strand
CGTAGGACATGCCCATGCTCGGCTGCCATCTCGCCCGTCTCTCAGCTGATAGTGCCGCTGCCCCATAGCCGCGCATCTGTCTGAGACGCCAAACCGGCGAGTACCTCGCACCTCCGAAGCCCCAGCCCATCCACGGCCGCACACACAACCACCATGAGACGACTCTCGTCCTTCAAGGAGCAGTACAGGCGAGCTTCGGCGCGCGCCCCTACACCTCCGCCGCCCATCTACGAGCCGCTATCGCCCATCCTGCCGCCGACGAAGCCCTCGAAAGCGCACCCCGCCGGCTATGCGAATATCCAAACCGCGTCGCTATCAGGCACAAGGCATGTCAATGATGCTCCGAACAATGCATCTGCTCTCAGGGATGGCGCGCGCGCGTCTCTGGAGCAGTCGTCGCCGCCGGTGACGTACGGGCACTCGTCGCGCTCCGCGGCTCCTCCGCCGCAGTATTCTCTGGCGCAGCCATCGCCCATTGAGGCTCTCGCAGACGTCGCTGTGACTAGGCAACATACAAACCCGACCTATGTTGACTTTTCGCGCCATGCTTCACACCCGGCGACGTCCCCCACGACCGTCCCATACCCCATCGGCGAACGCGCCCCCGTATACGCCTCCTCCAGAGACCCCGTATATTCTTTTGACGAACGACCCGCGAAGAGAGCGCGCTCCGAGGTCTATGGGTCTCCCCAATATGGGCAATCTCAGTCGAGACCGGCTACGAGTCACATTCCGGGCTGGTCCTACAACGTCGAGCACATGGCCGACGGCGGTAACCGCATGCATCAGAACAGCAGCCTACCTGTACCCGATGAGCGACTTTCTGAAGCTCAGTTGCTGCTAGATTTCTTCAAAGTTTCCACCGCAACCGCGCACTCTCCGCCCTCGACAGCAAAGCGATTGACCGTCTCACAATCAGCGCCGGCCGAGCAACCTTCACAATCTTCGCAACAAACACAACACAAGCAAGAGCCCGAAAACCACTTCGTAGCGCCGCCGCCACCTCCCGACCACTACGGCCAGCCCGTGCAGCCACCCATCGACCCCAAACACCCTTTAGAGGCGCCCTCCGACGAAGCCCAGACCGCCTCGGCTGCGCAGACACATACACCTCCAGAAGAAGCTCTTGTAGTGGTTACACAGCCTGAAATGCCAAATGCCGTTCCCGCAGAAGAGCCAAAGATAAAAAAGGGCCAGGGCTTGCCGAAAGGGAAGGCGCGCGCATCGCGTAATACCCCTTCAGCAAGTAGCAAACGGAAGAAATCGACGCCCAAGCCAAAGAGTGCGTCATCTACAAGTACTTCGGGAGCTCCAGAGCAGCTTCAATCGCCGTTGAGTCTACCCGCCGACCAGTCCGTCGCTATTCCAGCCGACAACTCCGTTTCTACCACACACCTAGCTGAACCAGCCCAAACCTCACCCTCGCAACCCCGTCGTCATTCCTTCTCAGCCTCGGCTCCAGCGATACCAGACGACCAGCCTCTCTCGACATACTCACGGGCCAAATCACTACCCCTGGGTACGCATACAGTCGTCCCTGCTCCTGTCGACACGGTCGCTCAGCCTGCGCCCGCTCCGGTCGAACCAGAACTCATATGCGCCCATTGCAAATCGTCCGAATCACCTACCAAAATCGGCGATGGCGAGCAATGGATCGGTTGCGATGGCTGTAAAGAGTGGTATCACTACCCTTGCGCTGGTTTCAACAGCGAACGGGAGGTACGGGAGGTAAACAAATTCTACTGCGAACCGTGTAGACCCAAGTTTGGTGAAACAACGAGTAGGTCTACCGACGCACATTGGGCTTATAGTTCTAACATGGTCCAGAGGTTCGTAAATCAGTCAGAGCCCACACAACTGTTGACTACGCTGGTCTAAACGAGGGCGTCCTCAAGACCTCTGACGACAACCCGGAGCACCACTACATTGCAGCTTTCAAGAATGGCGACATCGAATTCACTCCTGAGACCTTCGCGCGCATGCCGGCGCAGCTCATCACCAGCGACTTTCTCGAAAAGATGAATGGTTTCAAGGAGCCTATTGTGATCCCTGGCGATATGAACCCTTCGGCGGTGTCAACCGAGCAAGACGTCCGTATGGGGGATGCTGATGAGCAAGGAGATGGACCAGCATCACACTTTGAGTACGAGACAGTCACGGACGACGGTCAAGACAGTCTCGACATGGTTATACCCCAAGGCCTGACAGTTCGCCGTGTAGCAGAGCTCTACGGCCCAAACGAGCCTGTACCCGTAATTGACGTCAAAGCACAAGAAGGCGAAGGCAAGAAGTGGACTATGGGGAAATGGGCGGACTACTACGAGCAACAAGGAGAAAAGCCTGTGCGGAACGTCATCAGTTTGGAGGTATCTCGAAGCAGGCTAGGGAAGCTCATACGGCGACCCAAGGCTGTGCGAGATATGGATTTACAGGACGCCGTATGGCGGGAGGATGACAAATTTGCGCCGCCACCGGTACAGTTCTACTGCCTGATGTCTGTCGCAGACTGCTTTACCGACTTTCATATCGACTTTGGCGGTTCATCCGTATACTACCACATCGTGAAAGGAAAGAAGGTCTTCTTCTTCATCCCCCCGACAAAGCAGAACCTGAAGAAATACGAAGATTGGTGTCTCTCGCCGAATCAAGGACACGACTGGCTCGGCAAGCAAGTCAAGGAATGTTACCGAGTAGACCTGTATCCTGGCGATACCATGTTGATTCCTTCCGGCTGGATTCACGCGGTCTGGACTCCTGAGGACAGTCTCGTGATCGGAGGCAATTTTCTCACTCGCATACACTACGGCATGCAAATCAAGATTTTGGAAATCGAGAAGAATACTAAAGTGGCTGCGCAGTTTCGGTATCCTTTCTTCCAGAAGATTATGTGGTTGACTGCCATCAAATATCTGGAAGAGGATCCTGTTCCTGGTCCAGTTCAAGAGCTTCTACAGAGCGGTGAGCAGTTCAAGCGGTCGACACCTATCTACTGCGAGCCGGACAGATTCGGTCACAACTCGCACATCGGCGCACAAAACTACAACAAACGATACTACTCTAAGCACGAACTAGAAGGACTGAGCGATTTGTTGAACTACGTTTGGAGGACGGTCCTCATCACCGAGGGAAAGATCGATGTGCCTCAAAAGACCAGAAGTGCTGTCAACAAGTCGATCCCCAAAGGCCATGGCGAGCCGCTCGTTCTAGCGCGACGCTTTGCAATGTGGATCGCATGGAAGCGTGGGAACGAGACCATCCCATCTTGGGCCTTCTCCGATGCTGTCCTTCCAGAAGTTATGGAGACTACAGAGAAGAAGTTAAGCGCTGCTCAGGTCAAGAGGTTGGAGCGCGAAACGCTTCATGAAGCTTTAAGGGCAACGGCGGAGAGGTCTTCGGCCCGTATCAAAGCCTCTGACGTGATCCCCGAGCCCTCGCCTCCTGTGGAAGTGGAGAACTACAACAACTTCGATATGGTCCCTGTCACCTCTGGCCCATTGACTGGTTTCCTTCGACCGTCAGCAAACAACCCCCACATTACCACGCCGAAAACATCTCAGCTAGGACCGAAGCGTGTTGCGTGCGATGCCTGTAGGAAGCGTCGGATCCGATGCAAACATAAAGATGAGCTCATCGACACATCAAAGCCGGGCATGCACACCATCGACCTCTCTGGCTCGTATGGAATATCTGTCAAACGTCGGCTCAGTGACCACTCCGTCGCAGATAGCCTGTCAAACGCCGCCAACGGGCCAGTGAATGGCGGCCCGATCATGGCTGACGTGAACGGCGACCCTTATGCACTCAAGTCTGGCAGAGTCAAGGCTTGTGCCGACTGTAGGAAGAGCAAGCGTCGATGCATACATGACGAGTATGGCAACGTTGATCCTGTCAAAGCCAATGAGATTCCTATTCCACGGGGTTCCGCGTCCAAGAAACGACGGGTCAGCGATGAGGACTCAGCATCAACAGCGAAGCGAATGCGACACGAGTCTTCGTACGACGACGAATACTTAAACGGAGACATGCACGCCCGTCATTCTCTTCCAAATCACTTCAGTAGTGGTTCATCGTTCCTCCAGGAAATGGCCTACTCTGCCCAGCAAGCGCTTGATCAAAGCCCCGAGAACGATGATCTAGTGCCAGTTGATCCTGCCCTCCAAGCGTACACCAACGGCGACTACAACCATATGGACATGACGAATTCATATCATACAAACGGTGATACGGTCATGTCGTCTGTCGAGTATCAACCAACCGACCCGATGCTTATGGACGGAATGGAGCTCACGGGACAAAACAGCGAAATACATGGCCCTAGCATAGAGCCGCTCACGCCAGGTCCGCCACCCCACAACGATACCGCACATACGCACACAAATGGCTTCACATCAAAGCCCGGGCCAGAACACCACGCTGTTCGCCACCCTTCATCACCCGTCTCACCTAGACACGTCTCTGCAGCATCCCCCACGACAACCACCAACAACCACCTTTACAACCCTTACATAACCTCCCCCGGTACAAACAACTACAACAACTTCACCACGAACTCAGATTTCCCTCCACCGCCCATCACACCTACGCTCAACAACTCGTACAAAGCCCGCACCCAGCACTCGTCAGGCCGTAAACCTAGCCATACACCCTCGCGCGCTGGCCGCAATAGCAAGACGCCCAAATCCACACCCACTAAACGGCAAGAGAATGGCGGTGGCGGCGGCATTAAACTCGAGCATGGCATGAGTATGGGCACGGGCATGGGTATCGGTGTAGGCATGAACGGAGGTATGAATGTGGGCATGGGGAGTATGCTCAACATGATTGATCCCAATCTCGATCAAGCGAGTTTCGATCTTATCAAGCAGTTGCAGCAGGAGGATTTGGGGCTAAGGAGACGGAGTCGTTGATCACTACACCTTCTCCCTCTCTCTCTTTCCTTACACACCTCACTATCATTGGAGAATTTCTCCTTTCCTTTCGTAGTTTTCTGTTTGTCTTTTTCATTGTATCTGCATCGATTTGGGAAGTCGGCGTTTACCAAACATCACCTCCCTGGGAATGAGGGATTTTGCGCGGCGTTTTTCCCCGCCTCCTTTGTAAACGAGGTTCTTGCTTTTATACCCACACTACTTGACACTGGGTCAATGTACATTTGCACATTTTCTTTTTGTTTGTACTTTTTTTTTCCGTTCTAGTTGTAGGGAGTGCAAGTAGGCGTTTTGCCAGCCGGTACGGACTGCGCTTTATCTCTTTTCCTATCGGTAGTGATCGGGGTTGGGTGCATGCACGGTATCATAGACGATGGTAACTAGTCAGTCGCGCTGATTCGGGAGCTGGAATGGAAACATGTTCAAACAGCGTATGGTGCCGTCTCTCTTAACGTGATCATGGAGATGTCTTTTGATATTCTGTCATTTCATTGGACATATATAAGTCGTGATTCGAGTAAACTGCTACACCGCAGCATTCATGAGCTACCCGCTGCCTCAGATGCTGTGCGCGGATTGCTCGTGCGTGGCCACCGCCTACTCCAACGCACTGGTAACGTTGGAGAACTCGCCCTTCTTGAGCTTCGTCTCCCAGAAAATAGGATTCGTGTCGTTGAAGCCATGCTTGACCCATCCATCTTCCTTGACGTGGTACAAGTTGATGAAACCACCAGAGTACGCATCCCTATGGGTAGCGGCGAGGATACTCCTCCTGCCTAGCTCAAGCGCTTCTTCGTCCTCAAGTTCGTACTTGTACTCTGCATCAAGCACACCGTATGCGAATGTCTGACCGGAGCCGACACAGAAGAGGTTGCCGGCTAGACGTGTGCCGTCGCTGTCAATGTAGTAGAGGGCGGGGCCTTCTTGCGGGGTTACACCAGCGCACATAGTTCCCTAGAAGAAGAGTTGTTAGCTTGAGAATATCAGGGGGTGAAAGAGGAACGGGCAAGACGTACCATACTCAAACCCATGCCCTTGTATGAGTACACGAGATTGGCTAGGATCTTGGATGCGGCAGCGACGGAGATGCGGCGCTTGTGTCGGAGCTCGTGGAGGCGACATTGCATGCCGAGGTATGCGAGCCAGTATTGGCAGTCCTGTTATATGTCAATACTCAGGTTTCCTTCTCAACTCCATCGGGTGATTGCCTGTGTACGTACAGCAGCGCCACCAGCCATGGTACCCAGCAAGCAGTTGTTGATCTCGATGACCTTCTTGACCGTCTGACTAGCTATCCAGTTTCCAGCCGTTGCACGCGAATCGGTGGCGACGATGATGCCGCCCTTGAAGCGGAAGGCGAGGGTTGTGGTACCGTGGGCGATCTTGATAGGGCAGTTTGGGTTCGAGTAGTCGTCCGTCATTGCGCGGAGCCATGATGCTGACTATGTTGGTGTTAACAGATTCCAACCCTTACACTACATAGAGACGGGGAAGCGCACCTGAGCTACTGGTGGTAGGGCAAACTTGAGAGATAGCTCTGGGGTGCCGCTGTAGAGCTGCAACTGCTCTTCCTCTGACGGGCCTTCCTCTGTATACGCCGGTCGACTGTACTGCGACACTAATGAATCCATGACTGCGGTGGTGTTTATTGGCGAGGATTGGAGGGTATCAGAAGTGCGATCGAGTGGTGGGGTTGTTTGATTGTTTGAAGTGGTGATGTGAGCTCGAAGCTCCGGCGTTGTCGGTGATGCCAAGACGTAGCCGCGTCCTAGCTGTTGCCTTCACTTCACCCGTCGCATCAACTCTACGAGCTACACTACAAACTGCACGCTTCCTAACTGTCTATGCGCGTCGACTTTGCTAGGTTCAACGATCCCGATAGGCTGTTCTGGTCGTTACTATGTTCATGTCTTCCTCTTCAGTACTGACTCCGCAGTTATCGTCACTTTCACACGAGCAGCGATGATGAGTACCGCGCGTCTGGCGTGCTTCATCATCACCTATCTCAACAACGTACACTCCACTTGACCGAAGAGAAGAGACGAATGTATTTCTACAGACAAGAGCTTTCTGAGAGAGTCCAGACACACCTGCACTCTGTTGCATCACACAGCGACGGACCGATGTGGCCTAGACACATCGCGAAAGACGCAAATGTCATCGGAAGGGCTCTTGCACGACATGAGTACATTCCTGCATACGTCATCGTGTTCTACAAATTCCAGACAGGAACGGGCGTTGGGGCTCAAACGTCACATGCCGCCCGTTGAGACCTGAGGTCAGGCAAGACATTGCGCCGACCCACGCGCTCATCTCCCACCCACATCAGCCTCAGTCACTCGCCCAGCGGACCTGAACACATGTTTGCATTGCCTATATGCAGGCACCAGCAACAATCATGCAGGCACCGCTTTCACCCACTCTGTCTCATTTGTTCTTTCTTTGCGTGCAGATGTGCGGCCCGCGTGCACGTCCGACGCTGCGTGCGTGATAGTAGCGAATGATTATCGAGGGTAACGATATATACATAGGAGGACGCCACCATGAGAAAAGGTGAGAAAGCATTCGATCATATGTACATTGTGTGTCGGTTGTAGGATAAAGTATCGCCTGCTTCCCTTATCTCGCCTTCTTTCAAGTCTTCTGAATGCCCCGTCACGTCACAACACCTTATTCGTACTATCATCCTTCACGACCACCTTCAACTTACACTCCATCCTTCTCTCACACTGGTTACCATCGTCTTGCTCCGCCAACACGACTCTACCCGTTACCTACGCGCATCGACTCTGGCGTCGATATCTCCTCCACGCGCAACAGACATGTGTTGGTTCACCCTCACACCAGCCAAAGGCAAAAGGCAACATCGCCATTCTACAGATTCTTCATGTGCGGAGGATCTCGTTCGCGTCCACCATAGTCCAAAATCACCCCGTTTCAGCGACGTCCGCGTCAGAGTGCCAAGTATAAGTCTCGAGGTTGAGGGAGGGGGTAACCACCATCACGCGCACTTTGACGCGCACCTGAATCACCATCACAGACATCCGCATATACACCCGCTGCATATGCATCCGATCCACGGCAATCACCACCATCTTGGACTTGAAATAGATGACATTAAAGAGGTCCGCCTCCGAGGCTCCGGTAGGAAACGCACTGTTTCATCCCCTTGTCCTCCACCACCAACCCGCGAACCATCTCGCTGTCCACCACCTTCCCGTCCTCGCGAACCCATTTATCGCACTCAAGTCGTCCAGCCAACTACAAACACAACAACAGTCCGGGAAAGCACACGTGCAGCCCTCCGCAACGTCCAACAAGAGCGAACTCGAGGTACTTTGCGTAGAGTAGCCGGTTATGAGGTCCTGGGGAAACAAGTACCGTGGGATTGGGATTGCGTAAGCAGTACCGTAGGGAGTAGTGCGAGTAGTGGTGGACGGTGGATGAGGAGGAGAAGACCGAGTGGGTTGAAGTATCCGCCTTTTGGCCCGATGGATCGGTGGCTTTGAGACAAAAGTTCATCTGTCAGGAGCGAGCTGGGGTTAATCTATTTGGTATGGGATTTGGACTTTGAGCTTAATTCAACACACATTAATATGTGAACACTACTAAATTTCTTAACATCCACGCCCTCGACCTCATATCATCTTCTCCACATACACAGGCCATGAATGCGGAACCACCGTAAAGTAAGCCTTCCACTGCCAATCTTGCGTCGCGTCTACCTGCTTGATATTGTAATCCCTGACCAGGGTCGCCGCAATCTTGGCAAGTTCAATCTTCGCGATGTTCTGCCCTGGACAGCCGCCGTACCCTGCTCCAAACTACGCAGTTGAGTCAGCATACATACACTGCCATTCGTGTACCTGGAAGATGAGGCTTCACTCACAGGTATCCAGTACTTCTCTCTCGCAGCATTATCTTCTTCCAACCATCGATCGGGTCTGAAGACATGCGCATCGGCACCCCAAATCTCTTTTGAGTAGTGCATCACCCAAGCTACAAATTTGAGAAATTCGAGTCAGCTTAACAACCATACAAAGTTGTCAAAGTTCTTTTTTTACTCACGGTTAATCGAAACAATAGTACCCTCGGGTATGGTGCGATTGCCAATCGCCAAACCTCCTTTTGGCGCTAGACGCGGAAGACCCATGGGCACCGGACCGAAAACACGAAGAGCTTCTTTGACGCAGGCTTGCACGAAACTGCCTAGTGTTAGTCTGGAAGTCTGTGATCTTCTCTAGCGAGGCTTGGAGATGTGCTCCTTACTTGAGTTGCTGTGCATCGGCATAAGACACCACTCGATCCCTACACAGCCCGTTATTGAGTGCTACTGCGACCTCATCGTGTGCGCGCTCCCACGCATCAGAGTGACGGATCATGTGGTAGACAAAAGATTGGATACCCGCGGCCACCGTATCAGAGCCCGCTCCTACAGCAGCAAGCGCCTGTGTATTGATCTCTCGTATGGTTAACTTATCCGGATGTCGCTCGTGCTGCTTGAACCAGTATTGGACTGCGTCATAACGCACGTTTTCGTTCTTTTCGCGATCCGCCAGCACGGATTTGACGGTGTCGAAGAGGTGGCCCATTGGTAGGATCGAGAGCCAGGTCATGATTGGGTTGGCTAGGAGTGCGATGTTGATCCATCGGAAATAACCGGCTACTGCGATGTACGCATTCAGAGCTAAGGAGTTTGAAATGGAGTTGCCGATGTCTTTGCCTTGGTCGAGAAAGCCAAAGGATTTGGAAAATACAACTTCGCCGATTACGTCAAAGGTGGCGTAGGAGATGAAAGTGTTAAGGTCCATTGGTTTCTTGTCCGTGGCATATTTGTCCATCCAGATGAAGAATAAATCAAAGGTGCGGTCAATGTGCTCTTCCGAACGGAGCAAGTTGGACACAGTGTATGCTGCGGCGATGTATTTTGACTTTTTAATCTTCTGTTTGGGGTATGTAGTGCTCATGGGCGATTGGAAGCGGTAGTCTGGCAAAGCGTGGACCTTGTACCAATTCGCCTTGGGATCATGTTAGTCATGTAGTGAGTCAACGTTGCTTTCGAGGTGTTACCTTGTGAAGGGGGGCTAGGAGGATCTTCGTAATGGCATCTGGATGACTAACGCTAACTTCGTCGTATGAAATACGGACGAAGTGGCCTAGAAAGCGTGTGAGCGAAGAACCAGCAATACTCGTCCTTACATGTCGTATAGACCTACCATGTTGTTCGTGTAACCGAAGGAGCTCGAGGTTTTGATCACCCTTCAGGATACGATGCACGTGCCAAAGGCGAGTGAAAGAAGCGGCAAACGGCCCAGGTATATCGCTAATCGCTGAGAGATATCGGCGCCATGTGAGTAGAGCCAAGAGACTGATGCTTGCAATCAAAGTGACCAACAACCAATCCATTTGATGCCGTCAAGATGATTGAATATGGCCTGATCTGTACTGAAACTGCTGTAGCCGGTTCTGCACAGCCAGAAGATGTACTGTGGCACACATGAGTGGGATGACAGTCTTGATCCTGAGGCTTGCATCGTTCTAGAGTAGCGGGATGCAGCTCTAACCCCATCGAGACTTTAGCGACATGCACTTGTACGGTGGTATAGATTGCCGTTCACTAGCGCGGGCAAGGACGGGATCCTACACG
>JAESFQ010000944.1_pt1 | contig 10579 bp, 7 predicted proteins | sample 9269431 | NCBI WGS metagenome assembly JAESFQ01 (sample SAMN14502588, study PRJNA617103) | algae metagenome | isolation source: Plectolyngbya sp. WJT66-NPBG17 and co-occurring heterotrophs from well... | place: USA: Mojave Desert, Joshua Tree National Park, California | collected 2006-08-06 | reverse complement strand
TCTCAAAAAGCAGAGCTTGGATATTAACATTGAGACAGATTACTACCTTGGATGTGGTGACAATCATCATCTCTCTTCTCGTCTCGTGAAGCAGATGGTCGGATATGCTTCTCAAGACCCCAAGAAGGAATTCTCTATGGACGTCATGGCCAAGCACTACGCTAAATCGGCCGGCTTCACCAAGGACAACAATCCCTTCCTCTACTATTTTCCGTTCCCCCAGATCGTCTCGCTAGGTGCCTTTGCCTTCTACCCCCAATTCTTCTCGAACGGTACCTACGGTGCGGGTGGTGTGCCCAACTACAAGAGCATCATGAGCATCATCGGCGCTGAGTATGATGCGAACACCAATGAGTTCAAGTACGTTCCGGAGCGCTGGCCCGAGAACTGGTACCGCCGTGATACTCCCTACGGCGCGGTCCAAGCTGTTACCGACGGCTTCCTCCAGATCTACCCCCGCAACATCATCGTTCCTGGCGCGGCTCAGGTCGGCACAGGCAAACTGACTGTCCAGACCCTACTCTGCGACGTCTACCAGGGTCTCAACTCCATCACCCCGCTCGTACTCGGTGGCACTGAAGAAAACATTTCCAAGGGTGTCTCATGGGCGCTTTCCGTCCTTGACCCCATTCTCAGCAAGACGGCGCTCGGCTGCCCTGATAGCGTCATCTCACCCAACTTCCTCTACCCCAACTCCCACCAGGCCGGTGGCCCGGCGAACCCACCCAAGGTACCATCCGACGAATGGACTGGTGATAACGTCTACAATAAGGTGTACTTTGGTGGAAACTCGCCTCCTACCAACCCCAAATGCAGTCACTCTAGCTAGACGCTCTTAGCTGTCATGAGAACTTTTGTAATACTTAGCGATCTTCTGCTTCTTGATGCCCGTCCTATGTATACGCATTCACAGATGCTAATGAGAATGATATTCAACGACATCCAGTCCTTCACATGCCGTTCTCTATCGCTGACTTGTGACCTGGGTTTAGTACTACTGATTACAATTCACTCAGCATGATACCACTCTTCCTAACGGACAGTGCATAGGTTCTTGACCCAAGAGTACCAAATCAGCACTTCGGTTCGTGAAAGCCTCTTTCACGAGCATTGCCAACGCTATGAACGTTCCGCGTACGGCCCTGATGCCTGAGCGTGTGCGAGTTTGGGCACGCGAAGTATTGTGAACTCACAGAAACTAATACGAGCAGGCAGAAAAGCACTCACTTTTTTCCTGCCCACCACGCCCATCAACACCCAACCCCAACTCTCTCCACCGCAGTCATGGAAAACCCGGCAACTCGCGCTCAGCAACTCCCGAGTCCCCCCGAGTCCTTTCACACACTCCTCACTGCATCAAAAGACACACATGAAGCTCGCGCCAACGTGCTCTACGTCTACGACGCCGTTCTCTTATGTGTGCTCGAATCCGCGGACGATTATAACAAGGCTCTATCGACGTGGACTACGGTTCTACAAGGATGCGTTTCGACGCCTCCTGGGTTCTTCGATGACGTCTGGCAGGAACTAATGGAGCGACGTGACGAACTGATCGAGTACATCTACACCTCGCAAAGGTACCGAGGCGAGGAAGCACTGTTCAGTGGTCTACGCGTCGAGGATCATACGCATTTTCTGCTGGAGATGCTGCAGTCAGGGTATAACGGGCAGTGCACAGATTTCGTTACCAAGCTGGTAGAAGAGCAACCCCAGTATTTTGACCGACCAAGCGACGTCGACGGGCTGATAAGGCAGCGAACGGATACAGACTCCTTCCCAGCGTTAACTGATATGTTGAGTCCCGTGCCAGCTACGGAGGATAGCAAAGCAGCGCTCACGGTCATTGGGTTGCTAGTCCACCATATATCCTACATGTGCGACCTGTTCCAGAAAACGGATTTCACACCGAGTGCACAGGTGGTGGAGGCTTTCGCAGGGTATCGCATCAACCAGCTTTCGCGCATGTTTGCTGATACAGCGAGCCATATACCGCTGCGAACGCGGATACATTGCGCTAGCATCAACCATCGAAGTATCCAGGACTTTGTGGTGCTGCGAGCAAAAGAACTGCTTCAGAGCACGGACGCCGAGTTTCTCAACTGGCACATGTACACATGGCTTCTGCGCTGTGTAGAGCGTACCTTCCTGGGCGTAGCTGGCACAGCGAAACTTCTCGGTAGCTTTGGTCTTGACGAGGTCGTGCGTGTAGATGTTTCCGAACGGTCATATTACGCCCCTAGTACGAATACGGGATTAACTGTTCCTGAACGCATCATACAAGAATGGCAAGATTATGACCCCGCTGAGTTGTCGGATGTGGAGTTTGAAGCGGCTGGGCCTCGCATCTTAGTTAAGAACGTTGCCAAACCGGTCCAGCCTAGCACTGGAACCACGTGTACTGTTTGTCTGGAATCCTTTGCCGACCGCAATCCAAGTACAGTGGCTTGGAGGGTCGGCTGTGGTCATACGTTCCACGCACAGTGTTTGAAAGTATGATCAACGGTATTGAGAAGAACAGTAACTGCTGTCCATTGTGTAGAGCAGAGATATGTGTGGCAAGGGAGCGGCGTCGAATCCTGTCCACCGATTCTGAGTCGGAAGAAGACGGGGAGAACGATAACGACGATGTGCTAGGTCTGGATGTAGATGATTGGTATGCAGATGAAGATTTTGAAGTAGAAGTCGGGTAAAAAAAAGGTGGCAAGAAGCTACGAGACAGGCCAGAGGTCGCTAGCGGACGCGTACAATAAGAAGTAATATTAAGATAGAGCTCGAATAAGAAGTATCAAGTTGTCAAGCCGTGGGTATTTGAAGGTGCAATTATTGAGTCTCCTGCCTCGTGCCCAATCAGGACCAGTCAAGAGACGGCTATTCCCTCGCTCGCAACCATCACCTATTCTCACATCCTTCGATATGATGCTGAGTATCTCGCGTCCTAACACCAGATGAGTCTTTGACTAAGGTTGCCTCGCGATTCGTGCAGCGCTTCGCAAACTGCAAGTAGATATGCAGCTCCTCCAAAACGATACGTTCGCCAGTGGAGTCATTCTTCAACATGTCGGACGGGTTAAGACAAGCATTCAGCATTCCGGGCATGTCGCTCAAATTAAGCTTGGCCGCTCACCCAGTGGCGCTAAGCAGACGATCGGCGCTAGACAAGCACGTTTTGTCTGCCACGTTTATCAGTCGTCCGAATTCGTGACTCGCACTGATTCAATGGCATTTCTTTGTGCGAGTATTACGATCCTGCCGCTCTCGATTCATTCAAAACTCCCATATCCCTCAGTCAAATGCGCATGGCCAGTCGGTCCCTCAGGCTCCATGCCGGCGATTACCCCCTTCATTCGCACCAGCAATTCTGCAACCCTGAAGGGCTTACCAACAACATCATCCATTCCTGCAGCCATGGCTTGCTCAATCTGCTGTTGGCGCACATTGGCCGTGACCCCGATAACTGGCACTCGGTCCTTCAACAAGCCCTGCTGCTCAAGCTTTCGTATTTCAGCAACGGCAGTAAGCCCGTTCATGATGGGCATCTCCCAGTCCATGAGAATGAGGCTCAATTCGATGGGTAGCTCATCATTGTGGATATTAGTCTGCGTGTTCGAGTCGGACATGAGGTGATCGCCATTCCAGAGTGTAGTCTTTTGGAGGAAGTCAAGTGCTTCTTGACCATGATTTGCGACGCTGACGACACATCCCAGATTGCGGAGTTGTTTGGCGAGGACACGCTGATTGATGAGATTGTCTTCGACTATGAGGACGTGGAGCGTATCTGGTATGCTGTTTGTACGCTTCAATTCTTGCAGATCAGGACCTTCTGGTAGCCCTAGAGCTTCAGGGCGAACGTGAGAGTGCTCGGTCTGCGAGGATTTTGACTGCGTCGACAGGCGTCGTGCTTTTGGACTAGCAGAGTCTAATCGTTGACCAGTCTCACCTGTGGACTTACGTATAGGAGCGGACGGGCGCGTAAGGCTTACGAGCGGGATCGGTTGTCTGTGCTTGATATCTTCAGGAAATACATGCGGAAGACTGCCTTTCCGAGCCACCATAGGTCTCGCCCGTCGTGTTTTAATGTAGAATGCGAATGTGCTGCCTCTTCCAGGTTCACTGGCGACACCGATAGAGCCCCCCTGCAACTCGGTAAGACGTCTGGATATGAATAACCCAAGACCGGATCCACCATAATGTATGTGTGTGCGAGGTGAAGCTTGTGAGAATCTTGTGAAAAGGCTGCACTTCTCTTCGTCGGAAAGGCCACGACCTGTATCAGTGACGGCGAACTGTAAGTAACATAACTCTGGGGAATTCTTCCAATCCTCTTCCAAGTGACGATCTTGTCCTACTAGCCTCTCCTCGTTGAACTGTATCCCCATCGGCGACGAAACGGGTTCGGTTCTACTGGCGGCAAGGGTAATCGTGACTCGCTTGGTCAATTCCAAGCGTGTGAACTTGATGGCGTTGGTGAGAAGGTTGATAAGGATCTGCAGTACCCTTGTTGGATCCAAAGATGCCCAGTTGATCTCCATGTCGTGGTATGATTGATCCACGACCAACACAAGCTTGATGCCCGCAGCTCTTGCTTCAGCATCAAACATTTTTACCGCGTGCATGACAACCTACGTTGGTGTACGAAGTCAGTGTGTGTCTCAAGCAGTTTGTACGTTGAAATTCTTACACTCTCAGGTTGCGCAATCACCGGTGTCATGTCCAGAAGACCCGAGTCAAGCTTGGAAATGGTCAGTATATCATCGACGATGTGTTTCATGTGCGATGCGCAGACGGCTATTGTCTGTGCAGCATCCAGGGTGGACTCAATGAAACTCGACCATTCGTCTGGTGTGATATTTTGACGGGCTTGGCGGTCTTCTTGCGGATAAGAAGACGTGATGGAATCAGCGCATTGCATGATGGCGCTGAGGGGATTTCGCATCTCATGGCTTGTCGTATCCAAGAAGTGCTCCAAATGTTGTTTGCCCTGTAGTGCACTATCGGTGCGGATCTTCTGAAGACCTTCGGCCCACTTCTGCTCTAGGGTTAGGCACAAAAAGTCAGTACATGCATCCAGATGAGTTGTTACAGGGAGGTCTCTTACTCGAGATATCTGTGACGTTTCCGACAACTTCTACAAGATTGCCATTTGTGTCCAATTCCGGGTAAGCTGAGCACAAGATCCATTTGAAGTGCTGGGCGTCCTCAGCTTGCGATTCGCTAGACTCCGATGGCGGCGCCCAGGACATCCTCGTGCGCAGTTCGAAGCAAACTGATTCATGATTTATGATAAGTTTGGCAAACAGGGACTGGCAGTAAGCTATATCCTCCTCGAAAGCGATTTTATACCATGCCTCCGTAGCATTGCTATCGGAAGAGGCGATTTCAAACATGTCATACCATCGTTGATTCCGATAAGTATAGTTTCCTATCGGATCCATGATGAAAATGCCGACATCAGATCTCTCTGCAAAGCGTTGGAACTTGCTCTCTTTGAGTTGAAGCTCAGCCAAGAGGTGTTCTTGAATCTGAGCAGCCTGAATGATGGCATTTTCTCTTTGACGAACTTCGTCCTCAAAAAGAACAATCGAAGCAAGAGACGTAGCGAGTAACCGCACCATGACATGGAGGTACTGCTGGTACTCTTCATCGAAAGGTCGGCGCGGATTGATGCCAATGATGAGGAAGCCCTCTACCTGGTTTCCGGTCGTAGGAATGATAGGACAGATGACCAACGTACGACAAGGGTCGCCATACCCTTTCCAATTGATACCTTCCAAGGCCTTTGTCGTATCCGGAAACTCCTCGAGGTGAACAACGATGGCTTTCCCGGACTGGGCGGCTCGATTGAGGAACGCGTGGAGAATATAAGAGTCTCCATTTATGTTGATCATCGCAGGGGCGACAGGGTGGTCAGCAGAAACGCCAATCGTGCCCTTGAGAACGCAACCCTCCAGTGGGGGAACACTACCGGGGGATGATAGCGAAGGTGTTTGGGCGCTAATATGTCGCTCAGCGGCGTACAACAAAGCAAATGGAACATCTTTATCGTTCAAACTTAGCGCGCGCAATGTAGTCTCCCAAAACGACGGAAAGTCTCTGGCATTCGCACTTTCGGTTCCCATGGCGACGAGGCTAGAAACGCGACGTTCGAGAATACGGTGGTTTGAGACCTCGTAGAAACTCTGGTAGTAGGCTGTCACCTGACCACCGCTATTCAATATAGGTAGGAATTGAAAGGACCAGTGCGTCTCTTCGAGAAGGCCGTCTTTCTCGATGAAGAGGAGCATGTCAGGTTCGGCTATTGATTCGCCTGTTGCTTTGATGTGGTCTACTATGGGTTGAAAAGAGGCCCAGTGATCAGGCGCCTTGACACGAACACTCTCACCCATGCAGGGATGGAGGCTGCCAAGTAGCTGGACATATTGCTCGTTGTACAGCATGATGACATCGTCGCCCCAGAACATGACGGCTGGCGCATTGTTACTGAGTACTGTGTTCACTACGCAACGTAAGTCACAAGGCCATGAATTCATTGGTCCCAATGGTGTCTTTGCCCAGTCGACACTGCGGAAGTAATCGATATGTGGATTGGTGGATGCGAGGACGTCAGATGTACAGTCAAAAGACGTATTCTTAACAACGTCCTGGTCTGGAGAAGAGCTGGTGCCGGGATCAGGCCTCCGAGGTTTATGGGAACGCGAGAGCTCAGGCTTCATAGGTACAGCGTCAGCGCGAAGCTTGCCGCGAGGCGTCTTCCGCTCGCGAAGGAGGGTGCGGTGGCTTTTTCCTCCTGGAGCGGCGTCGGCCCACAGCAATCGAGTATGTACTCCGCTGATGACCTTGTAGCGGCCTAAGATTGTAGCGTTCCACACGTACCCTTCAAACGTATATGCGTTCTCACGTTGTTGGAGGTCGCCCTCACTCGCCTGGCCGCGAATCCAGTGCCTGAAGGCAAGCTGTGGTGCCGAGCTCTCTGCGAATAGGCTCGTCGCATCGTTGCCCGATATTCTGGCTAGTAGCCCGTCAATAGCATGTAGCGCCGTGTTCGCATAGATGATGTCGAGCGCTTCATCGCGGTGGAGGTACGAGCATATTTCGATGGCGAAGGAGGGGCGGTCGTCGCGGTCGAGGGCGTCGAGGAGCGTGAAGGATGCCAGATCTTGCTCTGCCGCCTTCAACTTGGGCTTGGAGGCAACCAGTGGTGGTTGCAAGACATAGTCGGTCGTCTCATTGTAGTTGTGAGTCGCAAGTAACTGCGGGTTCGAGGCCATTTCATCCGGCGCAAAGCAGGGTAGCCGAAAATGACAAGATACACGACCGCTACATTGGACAGACGCGGGGGTAGTGTTGGTCAAAAAGAGGATCAAGGATTGCCTCTGCTTTCCGCTGCTATCTGGAGAGCTAGTGCAGCCATGGCCTGGACGCTGAGCTTCTGGCTATGATGATCGAGAGCGTCTCGGTCCGCTAGTTGGCGACGCCACGCCCTCGCCGAGATCTACAACATGTCGTCATCGTGGAATCGACGTTGCTGGTGAATGTTTTCAAGTTTGGCTGTGTTCGGCATCATGATCGTAGAGAGTTTGATAGTCGTGTCAGTGCAAGGTCACATCACTTCTGAGATTTGGCGGGTTGCTGCCCTGCGGCGATCGATCGCACGCCTTGGCTGCTGTTTGCGAAGGTCCGCACGGGCACCAAGCGTGTGCTAAGACGCCATTCCAGGAACGACTAAGGGCACTCAAGCATCACATGACATGTCAGGCTCATTTTGCGAATCATCTCTTCCTTTCGTGATTTCAAGCCAGTGGTTGCATCTAATGCTCAATTTGAACAAAGTTGTAACTTCTACGTAATCTTGCCAGCTATGCAGTTTCATCGTCCAGAACTGCGGCATAGTCTCAGACTGCACATAGACTTGTCCGACATACTGGACATCGAACCTCAGGAACTCCGGGATACGTTCCATTCACCAGTTCATCCAAGCACGCCCGATGCAATAGATGCGCACAGGCCCGTAGTTTCACGCACATATTCCCGGCCATTGTGTAACTTTCAAGACAAACTGGGCAACGCTTGTTTGCCGGCGGTTCGCTTGTTGCATCACTCAATCTGCCAGGATCAACACGAGGTCCGATCGGCTCGATTGGAACGTCCGCTACTGAACCGTCTTCGAAATTTTGAAGTACAAAGGATTCGAGTTCTGTTGTGACCATGTCTTCCATACCTGATGGACGTGTCCAGACCATGGCCGTGTCTGAGTCTGTCTCATTCCGAGAATCTCGCAGATGCAGCGTTGACATGTTTGCACGTATATTACCAGCCGGATCTGCTGCCAGGTCATCGATCTTTTTTAATGCAGCGTCGAGGACGAGCCGGTAGACGGTCTCGTGCAGGTTTTCGGCCGGGATTTTCTTTATGAGCATGCTGGCTACGAAGTAGTCTAATAGATAGTGAATAATCTCGGTAATGTTTGCCTCTGCTAGGGCTCTGCGAACATGAACAGGAGTATTGGAAAAGGGGTTTCTCAGTACTGTTCTCGAGTACACTTCCAATAGCTCCCCACCTTCAGTGAACACATCTACGAGATCTCGACTAGTGTACCCACCAGCAGACCGTAATCGATGTGTTACCAGGTGGATGTCGACAGCGTTCATGGCTAGACAAAGAAAGTACTTGATCACGTGCTCGATGCTTTCGATGGCGGAATCCTCTTGTAAAGATATGTTGTCCCCAATAAAACGTGTCATGCCAAGAAAGACGTTGGATTGCGCGTGATGGAGTGCTTGTATCTGCTCAACCACGCCTGCGCGACAATCCCTTTCAGAATCGAGGTTCATTCGACGTGGCCAGGAAGTCCAATCATAGTATCCCCATAGATATGGTGCCAATGTACCCTCAATGTCCGCCTGAGGATGCGTTGCGCAACTCAACAAATACCATAGGCGGTCATTATGCTCTTTACACACGTCTCTACGACATTGCCTCAGATCGGGTAATTCGCATATGCATAGGCTAAAGAAATCGTCAAACGGTATTCCAAGTAGCTGACGCTTTGTGTCAGTGGATAAAGTACCGTAATAAACTCCGTGCACAAAGGCCTCTTCGATACGCGCGCGATCTTGTGCGCTGGCCTCGTTATCATCGTACGGAGTGCACGAAGCCGCATACGCGATTGAGGTTAGAGGATGCAGGATATGTATGCTTACACCGACATAGTCCCTAACACGTGGTTTTATCAGGGCTGTCAGCCACGGAAGAGGAGTGGGCAGCATGCGGCCGCGGTTCATCGTCATGGTCAGTTGTATCGTCGCCGAGTCGTAATCGGGTGTGGTTCAAGTTCACTGCTAGTTTGGTTTGAGGAGAGTCGCTACTAGGTCAGAGGCACTTGGTAGAAGATTGAACGGCGTGTGATATGGTCGAAAGAGAACGCGGTGTGAGATACGCTGTGACACTTCAATGATTGCACGCTGAGAGCACTGACCTTTCACAGCCCATCAATGCCATTCATCTGCTTTAGAAGGTGGTCCTCAAAGGTGTGTCTATCACCTCTTCACGCGTGTTTCCATTGCCTGTTCCGTTCGCTCGCACTGTACCGATTCAAGCTGCCGCGCCCCCAAATGGGATGCAGAAGCGTCTCTGTGTATGCTTCACGCACAGCTGGTGGGTCATCTTGAAGCTGAGACGCACTTGAGGATTTTCTCAATGGGGTCGACGTACGTGACAACCGTGCGACGGTCTCAGCAGTGCTGAAGATTGACTTGGTCGAGAACGATACTAGAACTTGCTATTTATCAGCGGAAGACGTGCGGACGTTGCAGTAATAAATGTGTCAGTCTCAACAGTAGTCTGCATGCGTAGTAAAGGATGGGGACGATAGTCCCGACGTCGTTCTGGCGTCAGCGTGTCTTTGCACGTGCGGTAACGGTATACCACTGGTTTTCTTGGTACGTAAAGCAGAGCTACGCATATAATACTATCAGAAGCTAAAAAAAAAAGGTGGGCAATAGTCCGAATAAAGAAGAACGCATAAGCATTCCTGAGGAGGAAAATGCCACAGAAAAACAGCAAAAAGAAACTGTTGTGACCTAACCAGGGGTCGCTGAAGATTTGAGTTAGCCGGGAATTGACTCCTTGTTGATATGAAGAATACTTACAACCTGGAATCTCTTGATATCGAACGAATCGTAGTCAAGCGCCTTGCCATTGGGCCATTAGGCCATTGTTCTGATTGTTGGGGATCACCACATTAGTTTAATAATGATCCATCCATTCAAAAGCCATTGATGTCACGCATCGATCGAGAATGCTATCTTGTTGCTGGGGTGAGTGGTGGACGTGTAGCGTGAAAGAGATTTGCGCTTGTGGTGGGGGTTTTCGGAATTCTTCGGCGGAGTGGGGCACGGCGCAAAAAGACGCGTCAAGTTGAGGCGGCATCACGAAGCTGACACGATACTTCACAACACATGTGTATGTTTATTGCTTTTGCATTCAACGTATGATACGAAATCTATGAATTCATACCTGTGAGGCTGCTCACAGGTGAACGCTTAAGCCCTCGCTGCAGGTTGCGAAAGCGTGCTTCCGCCGT
>JAESFQ010000943.1_pt1 | contig 10580 bp, 7 predicted proteins | sample 9269431 | NCBI WGS metagenome assembly JAESFQ01 (sample SAMN14502588, study PRJNA617103) | algae metagenome | isolation source: Plectolyngbya sp. WJT66-NPBG17 and co-occurring heterotrophs from well... | place: USA: Mojave Desert, Joshua Tree National Park, California | collected 2006-08-06 | reverse complement strand
CTAAATAATTACTATATACTAATAATATAAAGAATATACTTAAAGAATATTAATATATATAGTATAGAAGCTACTATACTAGTTATTCTATATTTAGCTTTAAGAAACTACTTCTCTTAATATCTTATATAGTAAATTAGCTATAGCTCTAAAACTCTATTATATATAAGAGTACTTTATAGAGAGTCTATAGAGAGAGTTATAGAGGTTATTACTAGTAGTAAGTACGTAGTATAAGAATTAGAGCTTAAGCGAGCTCTCTATCTTTGCTTGCTTGTAACTCTAGCTAGACTAGACCTATTTAGGCAATTTATAGCTTATTTTAAAGGTCTAATCTCTAGCTTTCTTTTCTGTTACTAATCTTGTAAGTTGCTTTAGATTTAATAGAGTTATTAAGAGAAGAGTAATGCTAAGAAAAAGTAGCCGGCTTGGTAATATAGCTAGCTCGGTGATACTTTACGTTACGTATAATATCTAGTATAATACAAGACGTTGCGTAAGAAAACATAGGTAGAGTTTGTATACATAACGCTCGAGCTCTAGCTAGCTAATTAGCAAATTCTAGGTGCTTAATTAGCACCTAGCGTTTGTAGGCGTGGTGCTTAGGCCTTAGCTAGCTAATTAGCGCGCGTAGCGCTTAGGCTTTAGCTAGCTAATTAACAGAATCTAGGTGCTTAATTAGTAACCTAGATTCTGTGGACGTGTTTACGTGTTAGGGGAACCACGGTGGTTACCGTGACAAGTAGAATACGACGTATTTTAAGATTATAGCGGTTTACCTATTAGTTTTACGCACATCTAGGTCTGCATGCGTCGCAGCACTTACTAAACTATAGTAAATCTAGTAGGTACAAAGCTCTAGAGTTCTCGCGATGTTTTAATCTATATGCAATGCAGGCTTCGTTGCTATCGTCTCGCAATCTCCAGCTGCTTCGAGCTGTCCCTCCGAAGAACTTCGAGCAAACTTATCACCAATGTCTCCACCCAACCAGCTGAAACGGTAGACGGAGCAGGGCTAACCAAAAGATGTTACTACCTATGGAATTGCCTCCCATCGACAGCTGCCGCTACCATATTCATCCTACTATTCCCAATCCTTTCTGACCGTTACGGCGATTAATTGCATGATTGCAACTGTGTAGAGGCAGCGAAGCCTACAGCAACACGCGCGCCCATGCTAATCCCAAGCCGGCGACCAACACACTTCACCTTCTCGTCCCCTCAGGCACACACACAATCGGATCCGACCTGTCCGAAACCGGATTGACCTCAAAATACCTCATCTTCCAGCCTTTCCACAGCCCATTCAGATCGCCATTCCCCGCATCACCCTGCAGCATCTCTGTCCCCTGATAATACCCATTTGTATTAGAGAACTGGAAGCGCGAGAAGAATTTCTCGCCTTCTTCGCCCCTGCGAGGCTGCGCGCCTGCGTGCACAAGCCAGCTGCCGTTGACGTGGCTCTGCTTCTCGGGGTCCCAATCGAAGCGGACGGTCCAAACGGCGTGGCCGTCAGGCGAACGCGCGGTGAGGCCAGTCACGAAGTTGTGTGTTTGGCCGCCGACGTCTGCGTGGAGGAGGGTCTCAGGGATCGAGGCGCGGATGTCGTAGCCGCGACGGGCAAGCGCGGTTGTGACTCTCTGGAGGGCGTCGGTGAAGGGGCTGCTTGAGGTGCCGATGTCTACTTCACCCATGGTAGAGAATAATGTATGTGTGAGTATAAAGGTACGGAGACGGACTTGTGCTGTAAGAGGAGTTAGGTATACGTAGTGCAAGTGCAGGATAGGAAGCGCAATATATATGACTGCGTCGGCTGTGGCACGTAGGGTTTTAAGGCGAATGATGCTGACATCCCAAGTGCTAAGGTGTACCAGATTGTCCACGAGTGAGGTCCTTCAAATGCCACACACCATCCATCTGTACCCAGGTAGGCCAGTAAAGCATCAGACAGCGGCACCCCGCATCCGGTGAGAGGTTGCCACGATGTACGCAAACGTAGACCAATAATGTGCAAACACACAATCAGGCTTCAAGACATTGCGACAAGGCTGAACGTCGAGACGCCGACTAGAAGCCGCAAGCAGACGAGGCGTGCACTTCACCGGAGGTGGCGTAAAACCCATGACTTTGCGGCATGTAGTAATCGTAGGTAAGAAAGTAGGCGAGTTCAGTAATAGACTTCGAGGCTAGCAAGGCCTAAACGGTAGATTAATCTACAATTCATCTCTTACATGCGATCCCTCTCCGCTCAAATCTGGCATAGCCATAATCTTGACCACTAAACTTGTCCAGCCGGTAAAATGCTGCGTGCGCTGTCCCTTACCCGTCTCAGGGTTGTATTGTTCCCAAGCAAAACCCGTCTCCTTCCAGCTCTCGTATACGGTATTGACTAGGTTCTTGCGGAGTTCGGTGTAAATCTTGGTTGCGCGGACGCGGTGGGGACCAGGTGCTGTTGCAACATTCTGGAAGGAACGTTAGGACATGAAGAAACAACATGAGGAGAGGTGTAGGGAAAGAGAGATGATGACTTACGAGCAGTTGTGAGACAGCGAGGTAGTTGATGGGCATCCAGACTGGACCGCGCCAGTAGTCTTCTGCCGTGTGGTAGAACTCGTCGCTCTTGCTGAGACTTCTGATGCCGTAGGGACTCCACAGTTCCTCTTCGTCCTCTATCAGGTCTAATATGGCGCTCAGCCTTTCGCTATCCTTGTCTACCAGGCCCGTCAGGAAAGGGAACAAGGAGATGTAGCCCTTGTGGCAAACTAGCGAGTGCTCTTCATAGTCGTCGATGGTGGCGTCGCAGTAGGTTTTATCCTTCTTCGACCAGTGGAGGTCATCGATGTTGCGAACAATGGCTTCGTCATAGCGTGCAAACTCGGCCGCATCGTCATCTTCGCCGAGATAAATAGCAATGCGCTTGATGGCGCGAGTCATCATACCCATCCAGCTGATCAGATCGACATGCAGCTCACCAGGATGCGGTGGCTGGGGTCGAGGGTAGTCATCGAGACCGGAGGTAAGGATGTGTGAAGGCGTGCGTCCTCGCCAGCGGTAGCCTTCTTTGGTGGAGAACGCCTCTCGATCGTAGCTCTTGATGTCCCCAGCCTGTGTCTTGCGGTACCAGAAGTAGTTGCGCTTGAGGAGTGGGTAGAGCGAGCGGAGGTACTCCAGGGCGGCTTCGCGGTTCGACAGTTGCATTGAATATGACTTCTCTTGTTGTAGCTTGTCGCTACTGGTGTCGGTTTTGATAGCATCGAGCTTGTCGAGGAAGGACGTGATGACCATGAAGAGTGTCGGCGGGTTAGCGTAGTGAGGGTACTGGACCTGGAACTCTTCCGGCACCTTGCTGCGAGCTTCAGCACCGAGGATCTGTTCACGACCGATCCAACCATCCTCGTCCATGAGCTTGAACCAGCTCTTGATGATGTCGAGAGTCAGATCGGCATCCCAGTCGATGACGGGTAGGAGATGGAAACCTTCGTCCCAAAGGAATCCGCGAGGGAAGAATGGACGGGAGGGGATGGCAGTGAACAACTCAAACGGTCCTTCAAGCTGGGCTTGGTTCCTGGCGCGTGCTTCAGCAGCCTCTTCCCAGAAGCCCTCACTGTCCTCCTCATAAGCAGGGTCATAAGATCGGTCGACGCGAGAGTCACCAAAGAAGTAGCCAATGCCGCCGATCAGGTTTGAGAAGAGCGACTTAGAGAACTCTTCGTACTGCTCTTTGAGGAAGGGCGCCTGGGGCTTGAAGATATCTGTGAACCGAGTCGAGAAGCTAGAAGTAACCGAATCAATTTGCTGGGTAAGATGCTCAGACGTGATCTTTTCCGGTGCCGACGCAGATGAGAAGATGATGTCAAATTCGAAGGGGCCTTCAAAGACCTTCTGGACTAGGTGCATGTTACCACGACCGGGCAGATGCTGGATAGTGTAGACTTGCGCTGGCGGTGGTGGATTCTGCTCGCCGTACTTAGGAACAAGGACATCAATTTGGCCCTTCATGTGTGCGAACATCATGGCCTTGACCTGCCATAACGCCTCCTCGGGTACCTGGCCGCTGTGTGCCAGTGTTCGATCCAGAGGCTTCTCGTCGTAGCTTGGATGCCCGGTCACAGGATGTTCGCCCTTGCCCTCGGTAACTCTGAGCTCGAATTCGCCCAGTTCTTTTGTCTGCCCCTTCAGGACCACATCGCCCTCAATGCCAGGCTCCTCTGGGTCGGCGCCTATGATCTCTAGGTTTCCCAAGCCCGCGAGCGTGTTGTACCAGACCACCGTCGTCCGTAAATTCGGGCCTGCGTCTTCTCGTGGCATGCCCTTTATCCTCGCACCCCAGCTGCCGCCATGGTCTCCGCCAGGGAATTTGATAAACTCGGTGGTGATATCAATCTTGTTCGCAGGGTCATGGATTGTCTGCCGGCCGCCGCTGCGCACGTCGTATTCGTCCCAACCGTAGCCATCGAGCTCGTGTTGTTCGCAGGTATGTCGGAAGTCTTCATTGTCAGTAACTGATCTTTGTCAAGCTTCACATGTCAAACTTACTATGTTGCACACTTTGGTAATCCTCAACTCGCGTCCACATTAGACCTCCCATCAAGCTTTTAGGTATGCGCGGCCTGACGCCAAAGTAGAGGTTTGGGCGATATGGTCCCCATAGCAAGCTCGCATTGGTTGCTTTCTCGATTTCGGCGACCTGCGCACCAGCGAAGGGCAATTGAAGGGCGAAAAGACATGTGAGCCCCTTCCAAAGGGTTCCATGCCGAGAGTCGTGCGTCATGGTGTTGTGAAAGCTGGAGATACTGACGCTGGAGCTTCGCGGGGGTTTGGGACACATCACATTTCACGGAGGTCGGGGTATCCTGGACGCTGATTGGCTCATATTCAAACACCTTTCGTGTGCTGTTTTAGAGCATGCAATTTGATTCTTGAACAGATGTATCCCGAAGAAGCGATAAGACTTAGAAAGAACTGATTTGGTATCATAATTGTCACAATCTACCGAGCTCGAGTCCTACTGAAGGTTTCTGAACAGATATAGCTGCGGGCAACAGTAATGTCTCGCGTATCCCGGCCGCCCTCTGTTCTGGTCAGACTAACAAACAGCGGCATGGAATGATGGAAAAGAAGAGGTGTCATACCCTCGGCTGGTCCATTCTGACTGTGGACCGTGTCATAGTAGCTCAAGGCGCGTCATGCCATGTACATCGGCGCAAACGTCCTTCTGCTCTTGGTAGTACCTGGAGCAAGGCTCAAGAGACATCGCAAACTGTCTAAACCTTTTCCACCTATGCGTAGGCCTCCAGAGATATACCCATTCATCCGAAACTTCTCATGATATAACCGTGTATTCCACACTCCCTATCGCTCGCTCAACTCCTACTAGGCGAAAGCGGTCTGTTGAATCCACCCTGCCTATTCATGTACTGTCTAGCCTGCAACTGCTTGTCTTTCCGAACACCAAAGTTCTTGTCATTCCCCGGTACTTTGGTGTTCTTGGTCGACTTGAACCCACCAAAGCCCATGACTTTCAGCATTTCCCACTCGTCATCGTCCATGTCCTCTGGCTTCTGGCGCTCGTCCTTCATCTCGACGTCAGGTGTGCCTTCTTCTTCCTTCTTGACGGGATCGACAATGGTAGAGCGGGGGGCAGTGGGGGCAGGGCGTGCGCCGCGGTTCGAGGCAGCGTGCTGATCGTTTTGTGGGCCTTTTGGTGGTTGGGGGGAGCGCTCGTCTCTGCTGCCTCCTCCTCTCCTGTCGTCGCGGCCTCCTCGTCCACGTTCGAAACCACGCCCTCGGCCTCTGTGGCCTCCGCGTCCGCCGTTTTCGCGCTCATCTTTGCGGAATGGCGATCGGGAGCGGTAGCGGTTGTCGCGTCGGCTGCCGCGCTCTTGTGGACTGCGCGATCGGTTGCGGCGCTCGGTGGGTGTACCGCCTCGATCACGGCCTTCGCGTGGTTCACGGCGGCTGTCGCGCTCGCGGTAGTTGTCGCGTGATCGCTCGTTGTCTGCCATGATGTGTGTAGGTATGTGGGGGGTGCGGAAGTGGTTGGCGCAAAGAGAATACTTTCCTTCGCTGGGTGAGTAGGGGTGCCAAGGCTGCCATCAGCCCTACCAAATGCGAGTCGCAGCTACACGACGTCATGGGTTTCACCGGATCACGGATGGTTTACGCATGTATAATGAGGATTGTTAGAATTCTCTTCACTTGAGTTGCATCGCGAGAGTATGATCATAATTGAGTTCTGACTATGCCATTCATGGCTTACTAACACTGCGTCTTTGTGAGACCCGACATCTCATATCAGTCCGATCATATCCCAAGGCAAAACACTTTTGTCATGTTTCCATCATGATTAAATTCGTGCGCATTGCGTGCCTCTCCATACCATCATGCATTGCTGCAACGCCATGCCAAGCAGGGTATCTCAGAATCTCAACTCAAACCCGCGACCAGCGCCGGAACCGTGAACCGTGAACCTGATGCCAAACGAGGAACATTCAGATCTCATCCTCCTCCTCATCGAAGTCGTCCTCGGAGCCCATTTCGTACAAGATGCGACCGCCCTCACCGGCGCCCTCGCCCTTCTGCGCATCGAAGTAAGGCAGCACGACACCCTCACGTGCCTGTTTCTGCTTGTCGGTAAGAGCAAGGTTGAACGTAGACTCGATATCCTGTGCAGCAGCGTTTACAAGGCCAATGACAACATCTGCAGCATATCCGGGGACCTGGTCGAGTAGGATTACGTATTCCTGCTTGAGAGTACCAGTGGGGATCCCAGGGATAGGGTCGTGGAAATCGGACTGGCGGGGTGCGCGGAGGAAGTAGGTCTCGCCCTCTGGACGACCAGACTTGCGTCGGAATTCGGCCTCCAGAACTATGCCATGGTGATCGTTGGCGTCAAGGCACTGGACGACTCCCTCGGCGCCTTGGAGCAGACCCCAGGTGGGCTCTGGCAGGCTGCGCTCTTTGGCGGCCTTGGCGGCTAGGCAGTGGGCAAAAGATTTGCAGGTGATGATGGAGGTGGCCATGTACTTGACCAGCTCCAGTGGTTGTGGAGCGTATGGTGACTCCGGTTGAGCGTCGAGCAAGTCTTGGTGGTAGACTCCGATGAGAGTGGAAGCGAACTTCATGACGACGAGCTTGAAGAGTCGGGCCATGTCGATGTCCTTGTTGTTGAGCAACTCGTACAGGTTGTCGACAACGACAACGCTCTCTTTCGCATCGCTCATAGCTTTGCACAAGTCCTTCAAGATCTCATCGCCAGTGGTGCCGAAGCCTTGAACAGTGCGGATCGGTGCGACGGATTGACTGGACTCAAAGGTGACAAACACGACGTTGACGTTGCGCGACAATGCGCGGCGGGCAATCTCGCCGACGAACATGTCTGCGCGCTGGTTGAGGTCATCGAGGACGAGGGTGAAAGGCGATGCGTTGGTACGAACGTTGAGGACCCTGGACATGAGGTGGACCGAATGGCGCTCATATTGCGCGAGAGACAATGGCTTGTTCATGACGTTTGGAAGGGGAAGTTCCGGCCTTCGATTGCGACGACCAGTGAAGTTGCGGTTGTTCTTCTTGATCCAGCTCTTGCAGTCTCTAGCCCGGATCCTAACCTTCGTCGTAACCGGCTCTTCAAACGAACCGGTGAGATAGATCTCCTGATCAATCCGCTCTTGCTCTCCTGGATTGTCCCACCACTCGGGAGCTGATGTGATCGCAGCGAGACCGTTGGTGAGCTCAGCGTAGATTTGGCCTAGGTAGTCCCGATCGACGTCAGCCGATCCAGTGGAGTATTGTTCTAACAAACTCATGCTGAAGTCTGGGGATAGTTGTTTTTGAGTTGGAGGTTTTGGAGATGGGAGAATTGAATGAGAATCGTGAGAATGAAGTGTATGATGGAGTGTAGGTTGGAGAAGAAGGTTTGAAGCTGAAGGGGCAGAAGAATTTGCTCCAGTTGTGCGGGAGGGGGCTGGGAGTAGCGAGACAATTTTAATCAAGGGGGCTGGTAGATGGCATGACAATGATGATTGCTTTGACTTACCCAGGTATTGAAGTGAAGGTGAAAGGGCGGCTTCTGAGGACCTCTAGGCGTGGCTAAGGTTCAACTTCGATATGATCTTGCATGTACGGGCTTTACCAATCCAATGTAAACAACCAAATTGCCTTGCAGTCAACTGTTCTTGATGGGATAATTCCTAAAACCATCAGTTCTTGGCAAATCGTCTTGATGATGGTTGTGTTCGTGAAGTCGTTTTCGTGCGCGCTAAGGCGGGGAACTAGCGGCGTTGTGGAGTTCCCCACTAAACATGCACCACGCATCTCATTGCTGAAACATGAACACGCACCAGTCAACATGAGGTAGACACTGTCGTTGTTTAATCCGACATGACGAGCATTACGCCATCTTCGTCGTTGTCGAAGCCGCCACGACCACGGTCCCCGCATTTTCCGCCACATAATGCCCCCCGCGTCTGGTTCATCACAAGAGGCGTGTCGCCCATCGCTATTGCGCTAGCGCGGCAGGTGCTTGAGCATGGCGATTATGTTGTCGCAGGTGTCATGCCGATCGAGTTCGAGAGAAGAGAAGGTCAAAGTGAGGACTTTCGAACCTTTCTCGAAGATGTGAAGCAGACAGACCGCTGGCGGGAGCATTTAAGAGTTGTGGGATTGGATAGTAGGTAAGGATTCAACGCCGCGAACCGTTATGCAAGAAACCGCGCTGCTGACAGGACTCGGCACGCAGGGTAGTTGGTCAATGCCAAGCAGCTGTTGCTGAGGCTGTTGAGGCATTCGGGCGCATTGACGTGTTGTTATGCGCAGCCAGCGAAGGTAGGACCCAGAACCTCTTTGGCCATCACGTGAAACTAACATTGTGATCCATACAGCTGTAATCGGTTCGGTCGAAGAACTCGCCCAGACTAGCCGAACAAGAAGCCTAGTCGACGAGATCTTCGAGATCAACTTCTTCGCAAACGTCAACATCATCAAAGCTGTGCTACCCATCATGCGCGAACGCAAAAATGGTCACATCATTGTGATAACTGGCATTAGTAGGTCAGAACCGGCCTTCGAAAACACCATTGCCTAACTGTTTGCAGCCGGCCATCTAGGAACTCCAGGATTAGGCATGTACTGCTCCTCCCAATGGGCTGTCGAAGGGTACTGCGACGTGAGTAAAGCACCACCTATTCACCAGCACCACAAACAACACTTCTAACTCCTCCCTAGAGCCTTGCCTACGAAATTGCCCCCTTCAACGTAAAAATGTCCCTAGTCCAAGCCAACATGGAAGTCAACGTACTCACCAACCGCATAACCTCCGTACCGCCCATGCCCGAGTACCTACAGGGCGAGAACCCTGCGCCCTTAGCTCGAGAAATCTTCTCCGGTCTACTCGACAAACTAGAAAGAATCGACAACCCCACTGCCCATCCCGCGTTCGACGAGAATGCAACGAAATCACCGGGAGAAGAAAGTGTCATGTCGGACACTAATCCAGATGCCGAACCGACTATGGGTGATTTGCTGAGTTCTGATACAGTGACGAGTTTGTATGCGCCATTGCCGATCGCGGTTAAGAGCAATTTGATTGCGGAGACGGTGCATGCGCTTACGGCGATTGGAGGTCATGATAATCCTCCTGCACGCCATATCGTGGGCACAGAGGGTGTCACGGCTGTGAAGGAGAAGTTGAAGACTACGAGTGAGGAGTTGGAGGACTTTATTGAAGTTAGTGGTGCGGTCGATATCGTGCAACGGGACGGCGATGCGATGGTGGGGTTGGGCATGGACCATGGCATACTGTAAACCATGCGAGAGGGGCGGTGTGGCATGAGTCACCCATCCACTCCAAGCACATGTATGAACTTGAAGTTCCTCAACATATGATCACAATACGTAAAGCGATGTCGTTGTTCAGTCTCCCGAACTACGTAAAGCAATGCAGCAGAACGGATGGGCTAGAGATTGCTTGACACCCTTCTGCTCTCTACACGCAAACGTTACAAAGAAGCACTGCACTATGTTCACACGCCACTCCAAAGCGACCAAACGCTACAGTGTTGGGGCCCACGAAGCGACATCTAGCTGATTATTACATACCCCACCGCTTAGAGGCCCGCTGTTGATGGAGGCAATTCCATCAAGGAGTTTTGTAATCAAAGTCTTGTGAATAGTGGAAGAATGTGTTTTTAGACCTGCTATGGACATGCAGGCGCAACATCTTGATCATAGACCTCACATTGGTTGTAACCCCACTCAAAAGTAGTATAAAATGAACCGCTCATGGACGGAGAAGCTGGTGCTTACTCGCTTCGTAGCTGTATGGGGCTCACTGATGAGGGTTTCGTCGTATGCGATGCACAACCTCTTCGTCCATAGCTCTCGTATCCAAGCCAGCCAGATGCCCTGCTTGTCGCGACTGAAGAAGCATGCGGTTGTTCATACTGACAAAGTCCGGGCGATCTCCGCGCTGCTCCTGCCGCTGGGTGTTTGGTAACGCCGAACCCAGGCCGATGAGCTTATCATACGGGTCGCCGTGCCCGATAGGCCAAGAAACACTTCTCCGCTCAGAGTCGTTGAACCAG
>JAESFQ010000942.1_pt1 | contig 10581 bp, 13 predicted proteins | sample 9269431 | NCBI WGS metagenome assembly JAESFQ01 (sample SAMN14502588, study PRJNA617103) | algae metagenome | isolation source: Plectolyngbya sp. WJT66-NPBG17 and co-occurring heterotrophs from well... | place: USA: Mojave Desert, Joshua Tree National Park, California | collected 2006-08-06 | reverse complement strand
CCAGGAAGTAGTCGATACCATCCGCCAGAGCAGCCGCACCTAGCGCCGCATGGTCACTGAAAGGATACTCATGTATGCTGATATCCCTCAATGCCGTGCTATTCTCTAGCATACTGTACAGCTTTTGACTCAGATCTGTCATCCGTTGTGGCACGAGAATGCTCTGCCTGAACGCAAACTCCTCGTCCGTCTCCATCCGCCTCTTCACCAGGCCCTGTTCGAGCGCGCCATAGCTTATCTGGAAAGCAGGTTTGGTGGTGTTAGAAGTCTTGTTCGTGGAGGGCGAGGTTAGCGGCGCGAGGAAATCCGTGTTGTTGAAGACGTAATCATTGTTGAAGAAGAGTGCCGGCGAAGCGCTGAGGAATGTATCGACGAGGTCAGGGCGTACGGTGAGAGCATATAGGACGAAGAGGCCGCCGAAGGAGTGGCCGTAGAGCGCATCGCGGTCGAATTCAGCTTTTGGGAAGGCCGTTTCCTGGACCCAGGGACGGAGAGCAGTGTCAATGAACTCGATAAATTCGTTGGCATTAGAGGGAACGCCAGGAAATGTCGCCGGGGGGCAGTCATCGCAGACAGGAGGCTGGAAGTCATAGCTTCGCTGATTGCTGTATGGCGAGTCTTCAATGGTTTCCGGGTAGCCTATGCTGACGACGATGCAGTCGGGCATGTTGAATTCGACAGGACGACGGCGACGGAAGGCTTCTGTGGCCGTCATACCGAGAGCATTGCCGTCGAGGACATACCTAGTGGCGTTAGTTAGTTCATGTCCCCTCGTGGTGCCGCAGCAGTCTATGATGGGCTCCTACATCGTCTCTACAGTCGAGTTCTCCTCTTGTGACGTCCAGTTCAGCGGCCATGCCAGTTGAATCTGATATTCCCAAGACCCGTTGGTCGCGCTCCAGAAACCTAGGTTGGGCAACACATTGGTAGGGAACTCGGTAACCAGGGGTGTGAACTGCCAGGCCCCAACTGAACCCATGATGGCGGTAGTGAAGACGGTCGGTTTTTGCGTAACGTTTAAATGCAGGTACCAGGAGATTGAACTGCCTTGCGACTGGAAGGTTGTTGGCTTTTGTACCTCGCGACCACGCCAGACTACTCGTTCGAGAAGTATAAAGCAAAGGAGCGGGGAGCAAGCCCATGTTCCATGCAGACATCACGCCGCAATCACAAGGGTCCCGCAGTAACTTTGCTCTAGTTGGTTAGTATGGACACGGCATGGAATTCTAGTTCCGGTACTTACACTGAGACATCCCGGCCTTATTGAAGAATGTATACATTGCCAAGACGGGGTATCATCCTTGACGTTTCCCATGTCTGTTCGCCTCTGATGGTGATGTAAAGATACTCGGTTATTTTGCAAGATAACCTGGACTGGAGAAATATCTACTTTGCCGATGAGTCCATTGCTACAAAGTCGCGAATTAGTGCTATGAGATTGCGAGTCAAGCTGGTGTCCAAGTGGAGGAGGCGGGCCAGAAGGATTTGGTACCCGCGTTCTGGCTCTGTGGAAAACTATGTTTGTATGCGCGTAGTCGGCGAGTCTCCATCCTACTCGACGGAACTATCGAACGCACGCAAGCCTTCATGCAGACTTTGCGCCACCGGAATCCCAATAGGTCGTGCCTGTTGCAAAGGGCGAATCGAGAGGCTGTTGGCCAAGGTCGGCTGCGGATATGCTTGACGCAAAGTCATGCGTCTGGTCACATCACAGCTATGCAAAGGTCGTGATTAGGATTAGAATACGCGATGGTGTTGTTCGGGAGGATAGCGCCGCAGCTGGGTGTGCTCCATCCACATGCTCCTCTCCACTTGTCTCACGGGCAGCACCTTCGTAATTACCTCGGCAGTCCAATCACAGGTAACTGGCATATCAAATTTGGAGTACAATCGCTGCGATAGGATAACCTTTGTCCTATTTCTTACGGACAATCCGTTGGCGCCACGCTGTTGGGTGACGACAGAGTTTGTTAAGCGGCGTCAGCGCACCGGGCCGTAGCTAACTACAAACGTTAACTTGTCCCGGACAAATCCGGATCCTGGGAACCCAAGTGTCAGGAAGACAACCTTGTCCGACACGAACTCAACGCTGGGTTCAACGGCGAGTCATTCGAGAGCTGAGTCTGTAGTCTTATGCGAACGCCTTCAAGTAGATCTAGCGATACGAACAATGGCATGAATGCAAACGGCAACGATCGAAACAGAGCGATGACGAATGTCGTGAACGGGTTCATGGGTAAAATTCCAAGATATTGATTATTTGAATACGAGTCTAAATTCATCCTCTCAAAAAGCGCCTCGTCCAGGCAGCGGGTCGTTCTTCGCAGGACACGACGCGTCATAGATCATCGGGTTGACGAACTTAGGCATAGGGTCGTTGTTGTAGGCAAGCTCGACAAGTGTGGCATTGCCTGTACATATGTTAGTAAATGAACGATCGTCTTCTGACAGACACTGTCGCTTACCCGAGTTGTACAGGGGCCATCCGTACTTGGTCAAGCCCTTCTCCGAGTCACGAGCAAACGCAGCCCAAGCGCCCTGGACATACTTCGTGTACTGGTTCTCAGCAGGAGAATTAGGTAGGCCAGAGATGTCTTGAGCGGTGCCGAAGACCAGACCAAGATCAGAGCCATGGTAGGCAGCGCTTCCTCGAGAACCGAGGCCTGCACTGCCGTTGTAAAGGCGAAGGTTATCCCAATCACCATGATATCTGTATCGCCAGGTCGGCACATCATACTGGACCCTGTATGCGGCGGAAACGGAAGTTGGGCATGTGAAACCACGCTGGGTGAACAAATCCCATTGAGCGTTGGTGAAGTTCAGTTTGGCGGCCCATCCAGAGATGCGATACCAACCATCTTCATGGTCAGCGTTGCCGACCAAGAGCGGGATTTTGGCGAATGAACCGTCCAAAGAGAGTTGTTGATAATCCGCGAAAACCGTGATGTTGTCGACCGTTGGATGGAAGGTCGCTTGAGTCAAACCCACGCTGGGAAGACCAGGAACCTTCGCGGAGGCAGCTAGGAGAGCAGACATATTTGCAGAGCGTACGCAGGATACGACTGCAGCAGAGTCATTGGAAGCACCACCGCACCCAATGGTCTGGGATACATTGTACCAAATGGACTGTGAGTATTCGACCGTGTTGGGAACGAAGCTCAGTGAGGTCCCGGACATGGGAATGAGACCAGAAACGATTGGATCGTTCTTCCAGGCGTACGCCCAGTAGTCGACAGCGGCGCCACCTGCACTTTGTCCGAAGATGACGATACGCGACGGGTCACCACCAAAGCCAGCAATGTTATCGCGCACCCATTCTACCGCGCTCCGGTGGTCGCGTAGGGCAGCGTTCTTCTCAACACCAGGCGCACCAGCGAAGCCGAAGATACCCAATCGGTAACTGAGGTGGTCAGCCAATGTATGCGTGAGGGAGTGAAGATCTTACTTGAATGTCACAACAACCACATCCTCGGCATCGGCTAGATACTGGCCACTGTAGAAGGGAGAATGGGGACCGGGAATCTGGAAACCTAGAGTGGTTGTTAGAGTCATTCTTGACAGCTGAAGGGACGACGTACGGCCTCCGTGAAGAAACACTAGCACTGGCTTCTTCGCGTTTGCATCACCAGCACTCGCCGTCCAAACGTTGAGTTTTAAGCAATCCTCAGATACTGAGTTGTTGTTCTGAGCAGCAAAGTTCTTCCACACACGCAGACCGGATGGTTGTGTGAAGTTGGGGAAAGCTGACACTGGCGGCTTGACAGCAGGGCAATCACTGTAAAGTTATTAGAGATGTTCTCCATTTCTTGCGTTTCTTACATACGGTGACTACGGTTCGTTAGTGATCGAATTCCACATGGTGATATTGTGGTTACTGACCCACTCGGATGCCTCAAAGACAGTTCCCGCTGGCGCATCGTATCTCTTCGGCGCAGCAAATCTCAACTCACCGACTGGTGCCTCTGCATACCGAATGCCCAAAAACTCGGTCACATGTGTTTTGTTGGACGATTGATGACCAATCAAAGTACCGCTTGACGTCTCGACATCGGTACGATTCTTCGGCACTGCGACAGCCGAACTGAGCAGCGAAGCTACAGCTGCAACAGTAAGGAGAAGATGTTGCATAATTTCAAGTCGAAACAACGACAACCTTGCGCTTGCCGGAATAATTTTCAATCAATGGCGGGCGACCGGCTGTCTTTATTGGAACGCGATGTAAATCGCGGCTCGGGCTGGCAAGCAACTGGCTCCATGCTCCTGCGTTGCCGTCGACGCCAACCGGCATTGACGGGGACGAATAAGGCTACAACCAGACAAAACGCCGAGGCAAATGGCAATGTTGCAAAGAAGTCCATAGTGAGCGCCCACGGCCTTACACCGGCGTGAAAAGCTTCGACGACGTTTAGATCAGGACGGGTACGCACGAGGCTTCATCTCGGCATCCTTCGAAATCTGACGGGTCACGCTAGTCCAAATGCGCCACCGCTCCTTCCCGGTCGCATGGAACCTTTCCCAGGCTCGATCTGGCGAACCACAACATCATCATAGCATACAGAATCCGAACTATCGGGAATTTGACATTTTCCAATCCGTCAACGCATTTGATCATTATTATTGATACTCGAATATGGCGGACACAGACGGCAGGTGCAGTCTGCTTGGATCCGGCACAATTCCGGTCTGCCGCTGATCTCCATCTGTGAGGTCACCCGTCCATACCTCTTCAGTACACTCCACCGAGCCGATTGGCAGTCAGCCCTGGAGTTCACAGCAAACGATTGGACTCTAGCAAGGAAGAGCTTGAACGCGCACGGAAATGGAGAGATCGACATCTGTAGTCCCCGAAGATTGGTATCCAGATCCAATCGCGTCAGATGCGAATGAAGAGAAATTCGCCCGTCACAGAATTCCCGTGATGCCCCCACGGAAGGGCCACCAGCCGCTCCACATCCCCTACCTTGCACTACCCTATCTCCAGGCCTGGGTACCTGCAAAGCTCCATGCTGGACGAGGCCCATTATACTCTATGCTCCCGCTGTTTATGGGTCACCTATAGGACCTACTCTCCAAAAATTGAGTACACGCTCATGCGACATGACTCCCAACGTCGGCCTTGGTGCTCAAGGCCCAGTTGAGCGTGGATGGGGCCTCTGGCTCACCAGCGTCCTAGCTGTCATTATCGCTGGCTTATTTGTCGGCGGACGAGTTGCACAGCGGTTTACCAAGAGAAGTGGCATGGGAATGGACGACTACATGATCATCGCGGCCCTGCTATCATCGGTTGTGCTCTCTGTAACGGAGTGTCAAGGTCAGTAAACTTGTACTATCTTGGGAGACAGTCTTTAACTTTGAACAGCTGTTGTATATGGCTACGGCAGACAATGGAAAACCTTACCTCCCGACTCTCGCATTATTGCCCGCAAATGGTTCTACGGAGCGAACAGTGAGTATGCTCTCAGTGAAATTCTACTTCTTTGGGAAACTACAAAGTTCTCCTAGGTTTTCTGGCCCCTTAAACGCTACGAAGAGGCCTTCGTGAAAGGTAGTGCGAAGCTTTACTACGAATCTTACTGACTGTCGCAGTTGTCTACAAAGTGGTCCTTATGTTTAACAAGATCTCCGTAGTTTGTCTATACTACCGCATCTTTGCCATTACTACCAAGTCTTTCCGTGTTGCTTGTCACATCATGAGTAAGTGTTTTGATGTTGATAGCAGTTCGTCGACTAACTCTGTTGTAGACGCTTGGATCATCGTTACAGGCTTTGCATTTACTATCGCGACGGTGTTCCAATGCACGCCAATTGCAGCCTTCTGGGATAAGACTATACCGGGTGCCCGATGTTTCAAAAATGAACCCTGGTGGATTTCTTATGCCACTGTTCAAATCACAACCGACTTCATGCTCCTTGCAATGCCATTCCGGCAAATCCTGAACCTTTCAATGGGACGAGCTGAGAAGTTGGGGGTGGCACTCGTTTTCGGCACTGGTGGCTTGTATGTGTCTGGAAGGTCCATTAAAGTACGTTGCTAACCTGTTAGTGTCACTTTTGCATCTATATATCGTGCAACCACCATCGCAAGATCCGCAAACAACCCTGATCCGACTTGGGGACCCGTTCCCGCTACGATCTGGTCGGTAATAGAAGCAAATGCAGGCATCATATGTGCCTGCCTTCCTATGCTACGCGCTCCGTTCGTTCGACTCTTCGGCCCTCTTTTTGGTTCAGGCATAGGCACCAAGGACAACACAAAGCGTCAGTCATACCCTATGGGCTGGAAGAGCAATCACGGTCCAGCCGGGACTGGTAACAAGAGCAATGTAACTGGCAAAAGTGCATCTGAGCGAGAGAGTGAAGATGAGACACTACCAACGAGTAGGTTGGGGGAGCTCGAACGTCGAGGCAGTGGCATCTTTGTCACGAGTGAGTTCAGTATTGAGCGCAATGAGCTACAAAAGCAAGAGACGGAGACAAGATCCTGCGATCAAGATGGCGACACCAATACTGCGGTGAGCGTCAACGAGGACAAGCCGGGCGGCAAGAGCCCCTTCTACCACGTTTGAGATGACCATGTTGCTTCTTCGCTTCCAACACGGCAGGATTCAATTGTTAGCTCTTCGTCAGAGAACGCAAGTTGCCGTCCAAAAGATAGGCTATGCACTCCCGCCGACATGCGCAACCCGATCTTCAGCGCTTGCGATAGAAGCGGCTTCCTAGTATGTTTCGGTCCTATACCGCACCGCCGCTAGCGACTAAGATGCACGATTTCGTAGAGGTCAAATCGGAAACTGCTTGCCTGTCATTCGACAGTCGGTCTACGTACATCGCCGTCTTGACGAAACATAGCGCAGTTGCTGAATAGTATCGATCTTCCACGCCGAGGCGGCGCCATTGCGGCAGTTGCGATGACTTATGCGGCGCTCTGCATGAACACGAGGGTACAAATGACTGCTGGGCGACACGAGCCTGGATTCCTCTTGTACGGGCTTCTTGGTCAGTTCCCATTTATGTATGGTGGACGATCCATCGAGTTCCAGAACCCACAACGGTCTGCCTTCCCAGTTGGACTGCGACAGCGAAGCGTAGGCTCCAGATATGGCTTGAATAGCGTGAGCGATGTTACGCGATGTCGCGCGCAAATCGCGGGAACAGCCTGCGGCCTCAGTAGTGTCACGATGTCGATCAAATCCTCTTCCTGAAAATTTAGAGACCCAGATACTAGATGCGATGCGAGTCATACTGAAGTCAGGACAATTCCATGTCACCAAGCAATGTTTGTCGCAATTTTTTTATTGTAAAAGCGCAGACATGTACCCGAGATGCCTACAGGATCTAGATCGCGAGCGATGCAGCGAAAGACGGTGAAAAAATTGGCAGCCAAATTTGCGGTCGCACGTTCATTCCCAACAAAGGGAGAGGCCGAGCAGTGGGGCATTCGTTCGACCTGGCCTTGGACGCGTGTGGCGTCGAAAACTCATCAACTCCGCAGGAAAACGCGTGGCATACGTTGTTGCAATGCTTGAATGCGCAGACTCTGGGCCTTTTTCGCAAACGAAAAGAGTGTAGAGAAAGCCAAGTAAAGACAGACGGCTTGCCGATCGATGCCCCGCTTCCTTTGTGCACGCGGCTGCGCCACAGCTGGACATTGGCTTCTCCCCTCAGACGTCATGTGCACATGCACTGAATATCGACTTGACCTGATCTGTGATGCGTCCTGATTTTCCTTCAGCTGGCGCACACGCTTTTGCAGGGCGATATCTTCGTCTGCTCTACCATCGACATCTCTCCAGCTGATACCTGAGACGTACCCCGCCAACATGGCTACGAAAAGTACTACTGACTTCGTCGAATCAACAGCGCCGGCCGGAGGCAAGACCAAGGCCCAGATCCTCACCGACGTCTTCTCTCTCGCGACCCAATTCAGCACCTGTGTTGAGGCTTTCAACCTCATTCATCCCTCCAAAGATCACGACCATGCACAGAAGGTGGCGCTTGCAAAACTCGGCCTTCAGCAGGGCAGGTTGCTGATCTTTGGCGATGCCGTGGGTATCTCTGCGCCGCCCGCGACAATTGCACGACACATGATTCCTAGCCATCCTGGCATCACTAATCCAGATCCGCATCTGCCTGTAAACTTTGGCGTCAGAGACCCGAGGCTTGATGATGAGGTTATCAACGCAAAAGTCCGCAGGGCGCTGCATGAGATCGCAGGTCGTCCCAGCAGCATGTCGCGAGACGAATTGATGAATGTATACGGCTTGAAGAGCCCAAAGTCATTCTCGCGTCTCGAATACCCAGCACTAGACACGAATCGACTAGAAGGCTTCCGCGAGAAGTTCGCCCTCCTGAAAGATCTTCTCACACAGACCGGCGCCCGTGCGAATCTGAAGCGCAACATGAGCATGACGACTTCCCATTGGACCGTCAAGGACACCACGCGCTTTAGCGAGTACGTAAAGGTTATCCGCACTGAAGTGGATGCGCTCATTGATCTCATGGGCGTAAAAGAGCAGGTTGACCGCGGAATTCGATCCGATTTGAAGAGCATGGGCTGGCACCCAGATCTAACAGGTCCAGCAGTACGACATGACTGGGAAAAACTGCGCCTGATCCGCGAAGCCTGCGTTGTCGATTATCCAGAGTACATTGAAGTCATCGACAAAGCCATGTCGTATATTAGCGAAGAAGTCAAGGAATCCAATCTCGCTCGAAACCGCGCTGTTCTGGGTCTTTCAGAGCCCAAACTGGACGCAGCAGGCGCGCGTCGGAAGTCAGACTACGATGTCCGCTCCGTCCCTGCCCCTTCGCCAGACCATGTCGCCGGACTCAACCCGTCCAAACCAGAAGCAAAATCCCACATCCAACTTGCTGCCGAACGCGCTCTAAATCCAAATGCCGGCAAGGAAAAGCGCCCGGGCTGGCTCTCGGCCTTTAGATTCAAATCACGGTCTAAGAATAGCAAAACCGCACACGAGAAGCAGCGGTCAAACAGCGTTCCACACACGTCAACTGTTGACCCTCAGCGCTCCCTCTCAGCAGGCGAAGTACCCAACAGCACCTCAGAAGACCCCAACGCCCTCCAAGCCGTGCGCTCCAAGTCCCTCAGCGCCATCGACGGCGACAGCACACCACAATCCCCACCTACAAATCTCGACTCCCGCCTCCGCAAGCTCAGTCTCGATCACGGGGACATGGCGGGAATCCCGCCCATTCAAGAAAACGGCGGTGAAGTAACTAGTTTTCCTAAAAGGAACGTACCGTCTGATGTGGACGGAGAAATGGATAAGAATGTACTGGTGCAGGTTGACACGGCGAAGAGCGAGGGAAGTAAAGACGGACTGGAGAATATCAAAACGGCGAATAGTTATATCGATCGTCATGATATGTATCCTTCTGTAGGACGGATTGAGACAAAGGATATTAGGAATGTTGCGCATACGCCTGGGATGTAAGGCTACTTGGTGGGTGTTTACGAGGCTAGTCTGTTAATTATGAAACCTGATTTTGTAATGAGTTGGCGGAGTTGCGGTCTCCAAGGATGAGAAGGGAAGATTTTTACGGTATTCTCGGGGCAAGGCTTTTGGGTATTCATTGCGTTTTCAGAGCATGGAGCTTGAGGTATTCATGTGGTTTGGTGGTTACATAGGCTTTTCTTCGGGTTACTTGATATGTTGAAACTTAGTAAATATTTCTGGGGTTACCAGTTCGTTATTGAGATTGTACTACGTTGTATCCGAACACCTGACGAGTCAGACCCTATCCATGAATCCCGTCTACCGCTAGTATGTCTACCCATGCGCACCTAGTTGGCACCTCTTACCGCGCCTGCAAAGAACCCTCTTGGCGAAGCGAGGGCACCTCTTCTTGGACCTCAGCCCCGGCGCCTCGTACACGCTGGCGTCTCTCTCCAGACTTGTCCGGAGAACGCTGGACGGCAGACGGTGGAGTTGTAGCTGTGGAGATCTGATGAGCCGGATGGAGACGAAGGAAGTGGTATTGATAAGTGATCGCGTTATCAGCGCCATCTCCCATTTTCCTCTTCTTCCGCGGGACAAATCCGTTCTTCTCTATATCCTTCTTCACCATACCCTCGATCGTCTTCTCCAGGTCAACAACCTCCTCACGGTGCGAACGCGACAGAGACCGGAAACTCTCACGTTCTACACTAAAAGCCACACTCTACTTCACCGCTCCCTTGATAGCAAGACGGAGCGCTCTAGTCTTCTCCGCAAGACCCTTCTCCGCAAGACCCTTCTCCGCAATACCAACACGCTCGTTAAGCTCATGAAGAGCGTCAATCATCGACGCACTATTCGCCTCTGATTCTTCCACCTTCTTAGTGCATGCCTCGATGACCCTGTCGTGCTCTTCCTTCAGGATACGGAAAGACTGCTTCGCGACGAGAAGGTTGGATTTCAATGTGCTGGCTTGGCATTGGGCTTTCATTACTATGTCGGCGGCAGCGGTACCGGCTAGGAGATTGGCCAAGGTGTCGATCATGTCGCCTTGCGCGTCTATGATGGCTTTGGCGCGGACTTCGGAGTGGTAACGCACTGCGGTGGTGATGTCTTCGAAGCG
>JAESFQ010000941.1_pt1 | contig 10582 bp, 8 predicted proteins | sample 9269431 | NCBI WGS metagenome assembly JAESFQ01 (sample SAMN14502588, study PRJNA617103) | algae metagenome | isolation source: Plectolyngbya sp. WJT66-NPBG17 and co-occurring heterotrophs from well... | place: USA: Mojave Desert, Joshua Tree National Park, California | collected 2006-08-06 | reverse complement strand
CCATGTCCTTTCGTAGATGCCGCTTTACATCCGGAGTTCCAAGCTCGACATTCATCTCTCTTCGAAAGGCGTTCATCGCATGCGTGAAATGGAACGTCTCCATCCTTTCCGACAACTTCTGCCCAATACCGTGTATGACCAACACCAAATCTGACACCTTGGGTCGTTCTGACTGCGCGAGTTCAGGGTCCGACTTTTGCCTCCGATACTGGGGCGCGCCGCCTTGCGATGACGAGACACCTTCGCGTGCTGCTTGCGCTTTTGGTGTATTTTTGCTCGGATGCAGCTTATCCCAGATGGCCTGGTCGAAACCGCGCACTACATGGACACCGATCGCTCTGCCCTTGCGTATGTAGTTGGCCAATGGTCGTCGTCCGTAGTAGTCCGACGGTTGGAGTGCCGGCTTGAGGATGAAAGCTTCCTTGTCATTAGAGTAGATCACGCCCGCTTTCAGATATATGCGCTTCCTTCCGTCAGCACCATATTCCAAATCGCCCGCTGCCTTGTGGTCTGGCCCATCTGGACCGGTGGAGATGTCGATCAAATCACAGGCATTCTCCACTATCTCTTTCCGCTCCTTTTCTGGGTCTTCTTCGTCTTCGGGTAGAGTGTTTTGAACGAGACCTGCTGTTTGCATCATCTGTTGCGAGGTCGACGGCCTGCTATCTGCTCTCTTAGGCCGCTCAGGCCAGAGATGGTGCAGTATCTTCATCTCGCCAAATGCGCCGACTTCAACAGCACTGTTCAGCTCGTCCGTCCACGTCTGCGTCCAGGGCTTCAGTTCGATGTATCCGGCTTCGAGCATATTAGCGACTTCAACCTCGACAGGCATCATGCTGTCCTTGTAGAACCACGTTCCTCGAACGATCTGGGCAACATCGCTAAGCGGCGACCAGTATATAGGCTCCATTCGTATCGACTCAGTGTCCATGACTACATGATGCAGTCTCGAGACTCCTACAGGCACCTTTGCAGATGGACCTGGTTTCGGCTTGGAAGACCTTCTTGCCGGTGCCTTGTCCTTGGCCGTCGAAAGAGCAGGCTCCATGTCGTCGTCCCACTTGTAGCTGTCCACTTCGTGTATAGTTGGCCGGTGACCTCCTTCCATGGGTACAGGCTTCCACGACTTGGTCAGATTCCCTCTCGATGGGGCTCGGATGAAAGGCGTACCGGTCGTCGCAGGCTCGAGAGGTGATATTGGGCCGGGGTCGTAGGCCTTGAGCGAGCCAGACGCAGACTGGCCGTAGCTGCCACCGCCGGAGCTAGGTGTCTTCTTGTCCACCAGCTCGGCAGACCTCGAGTACTGCCCTCTGCTTGATGATCGCCCAGACGGTATGTCCCTTCCCTGGATCGAGCCTTCCTCGCTCGAAGCACTAGCACCTCTCTTCCTCTTCAGCCGCTCCACCGCCGGGTTGGTGGGCGTGCCACGTCCCGTCGCATCTTTCTCCCCAAGCTCCTCAGTATGCTTCAGAATCTTCTTCCGCAGCTCCAGCCACGACTCTTGGATAGCCTCGTTGTCGTATTTGGAAAAGGGCCGCGGGGGCACTCTCTTCGCACTCGAGGCGCCCGTTGGCGGCGGTGGGAGCGGAGATAGCGGGTCGTCTATAGCGAGCGGCGACGTGTAGAAGTAGCGGACGGGTATGGTAGGCGGCGCTTCCGTGTTGTGCAAGACCTCACGAATGTACTGGCTCGCTCGAGACGACAGCGTGGGCTCGTTTCCTGCCATGACGGTTGGCGTGGTTGAGTGCAGGCTGGCGTGGAGAAGTGCGTGTGCTGCCACTTTCAAGAGAAGCGGTCGTGGAAAAATCGCATCATATCATGATGCTAGCGTATTTTCATTCTCCTCACGTGTTCATGTCAAGACGACAGATGGCTTGAAGGAAGTGGCAGCCTTAGGATGGTTGTCGTTCTAGGGCGGTATATTTCCGATCGTCATTCAGAGCACTGACGCAACCGCCGCGCTAAACCGACGCGTTGCCTGAGCATGTGAACAGCCATCCGTCAGCCGCCTCACCGTCTCGACCTATGCACCCAACATCAACATTTTCACCTAGTTGCACCGAACCATCGAAGCGACATGTGCTCTGAATCAGGCACGCAACAGCTACCATTAAAATACAGTGCCGAAGATCTATCATCATCAGCCTACACAACCCATTATGACTTGCCATCTTTCTTCCATCAAGGATATGTGTTGTGCTTGGGAAGGTGTGCGAAAGACTTCGTCTGAATGGCTTTGAGTACCCAATGCGACCTGTTCTCAGGTAGAAGAAGGTAGTCAATGTGGTGTTAATAAGGATGAAAATTATGGGTATCTCTTTTACGCAACATGCACTTCCCCCCAACTCAATGAAATGACAACCAGGTTATTGTTGACTCCGCCATCCAAGTTCGGCCGCACCCCTCGCTGCAAGCCATTCGTTATCTGCCTCTGTCCAATGACTCCCAAGCAAGCTTCCAACATCGACTTCCAGCTCTCTCCAAAGCGCATCTTCAACCACCTCCTTGAACTCCTTGTCCCCGCCATGAGTGCCCAATAACACTATCCTGCCCGGCGGCTTTCCCAATCCACTAACAGCGTGGATAATAGTTTCCTGTAATTTCGTCCAAAACTTGGCGCGTGGCGCTCTGTAGACGGGAAGACTCCACCAGCCTAGATCCGTTCGTGCGACGTAATTGATTCTACGTGAGTATGGAATTTTTGTCTCGCAGGACGTCTGATGCATGCTCGCGCTGAAGGAGCTGTCGTCGAAAGCTAGGACGAGAACATGTTGGTGTTGTTGTGGTAGTGTCTGGTGGGTGCATGATGTATGTTCCAGACCAGCGTGCGCAGCGTACGCTTCTGAATATATCGAGAAGCTGTCTCCAGACGGGGCGAATCCGGCAGATAGTAGAGCCGTGCGAAAATCCTCTTCCTGGGCTCCGTGGAGTGGAAATGTGACTGTAGACGTAATATGGGTACTTGGGCGGGCAAGTTCCGTTTCGATGGCTGTGTGGACTCTCGATAAAAATGCTGCCAGTATAGTGCTGTCGTTTGCAAGCTCAGAAGTCGGGTATGGTGTCATCCACCGCGACATCAGGTCTGTGTATTCGGCGTCTCCAGGAATTTGGACTAGGTCGATTATTGTGCCGTTTGGATACCGCGCAGCAGCTACTGCCCGTGACGTTGTGAAATGGACGCCAATGATGGGAATGGCATCAGACTCTTCCGCGCCAGTGAGTTCCTCGACAGTTTCTTCGACGATGGGTATCTGGTGGTGGTGGTACTGTACAGCTCGTGCGCTAGCCAAAGGCACAAGTAGAAGAAGTCCGGAAAGTTTCATTTTGAAGTCGTGAGTTGATTAGTACCGAAAAAGAAGAGTTTGTGCAATGGATATGAACAATGAAAAGAGAGACAGAAGTAGTCGTTAGACAGGTGCAGGAACAGATGAAAGCAAAGTATGAAAGAGCGACAGCAGTGAGTAGGTAAGGTGTGGTTGGTGAAGAAGCGGCAGCGACAACGGCAGTGCGCTCGTCGTCCCCTCCATGCATAGTTGGGGCGAAGCCGACGCCTTATACGAGTCGTCCGCTCAAAGACATCCGATCGTACCGTCAGCGCATAGAGGATCCGAGGTTCTGGCAGGGGGCCTGTGGATCCGCCCACTGTCCCGCACGCACTAAATTTATACGAGCCACCCTGGTATACGATCGATGCAGACCAATCTACCAGAAGTCCACATGTCCTGGTTCCAAGCAAGACGACGCGTGTGTTCCTGGCTCAGTATCCATATCCTTGGGATTCTCCTGGTTTTCTGGTTGTCGAAGAGCGATGTTGGTGCGCGTATGTGAGGTTGTTGTTCAGCGCGCTCCAGGGGCTGTCCGTTGAGCCTGAAATAGAAACTCGCCCAGAACCGGCACACTCGGCGCTACTAGAAAGCTTATCTACCCCTCTTTCGTACTTTTCGTCCCGGTTATGGCAGACAAGAGTCGGATACCCCTTGGCAATGTATTGATTGATCGCATCTTCTTTGCAAATTGATCTTGCTTAAACCAAATACCTGTGGTCTTATCGCGGAAGCGGCATCGATGTAAAGAATGTCTGAAAGCGATGGTCTAGTATAGAGACATGTGCTAAGCTGCGTTGCACTCTGCAGAGACCTTAGGCAAGCTGACTTCATCGGTCAATAGGCGGCTGTTCAGGCTCCAGGCCACTGCGCCACGTGCGAACTAAGCAAAGCGCCATGGGACCCGTGGTCCTGTCCCGTCCCGTCCCGTCTAGGTTAGTCTCGTCTAGTCTTTCCCGTCCTGTCCCAGTTATCTACTTTGCAACTTAATGCATTATGCTGAGCAACACTCGTCTCGTTCAGCCCTGTTCTATAAGGAGCGCTGGCTTTCTCACTCGACGGGCTTGAAGTAGTAAATACAAATAGCCATTTCACCCAGTTGTTGCTGCCCTTTATTCATGCCCAAGCCACGCTTGTTCTTGATCTCTCTTCGCTGAGGCAGCCACTTTTTTACTCTTCTCAGGTGGATCCATCCCAGGAGGCGGTTGAGGCTTAAACTTTTCTGTTCGGCTAGTCTGATTAGCAGCCTATGCTCCTCAAATATAATCACATGCTTACTATATATGTCTCTGCCCAAGATAGTAGGCTTGTTCTAGCAGCCGAGCTTGAGCCTTCTCGTCCTCGTCGAGCTCATCTAATAGCTTCAAGAGTTTGGCGTTCCAGTCACTTGCACCTCGTATATTGAGTTCTAAGGCGCTCCGTTCAAACAGTCTCGGATAAAAGCCAGCGGAATTCCAGTCGACAAGACAAAGCGAGCCATCGTCCATCACAATGATGTTTTGGGATGCGATATCGAGATGACAAAAGACCAAAGGATAACGGGCTAGATTCAGATGTGTCCTGTTTTTCAGCTGTCTCTTGTTGTAGTACTGCTCGATGTCCGATATGGTAGCAGGAGCGATAGGGTCGTAGTCCAGCCACAGCTGACCAAAAGCAAGACTCTCATGAAAAGGTCCAGGCCTGGCTCGTTGCAACTTCTCGAAAAGCTTCAGCACCTTCGCCATTGGCTCCAAGTAAGCATTAGGGTTCATTATTGACAAGAGCGGCTGGCCGTTGATGTATTCCATGATGATATAACCATAAAGCCCATGAGCAAAGAAGCGATAGACGCGGGGAATTCGTATGATGGCAGGATCAAGAATCTCGTATGCTCGCTGTTGATTCGCAGCTTCGTATTGGGTGACCCCGAATCCGCACTTGACAACTGCGACATCTGAAATCCTGATGACGGAAAGTCCTCCATCGAGTTCGCTAATAACATCTCGCTTCTGGTTAGATCGCAAGCAGTGCTGAATGATTTCTTCTTCCGTGGCCGTATTCCATTGGATAGCCATTGTTTTTTTTGTCAGCTGACCAAAGCAGCTGCTCCTTAGCGTGAGGCTATGGGCAGCCTGTGCCTTTATATCAATCGCGCAAGCATTCACGTGACCATCAACACTTGACCTGCCGCAAGTAGGGGTTTGAGCACGTAAGCGATCGAGTTAAAAGTCATGTAAGACTAGGTACAGGCTAATATCGATGCGTCAGACTCATAAATATGCATCCGCCGACCATTCTCACTTCCTCCAGTCCTCCTTGATAAGGTCTGCCGCCTTCTCCGCCACCGCGTAAACCGTCGCCTGGACATTTACACTTAGATTACTCAATCCTCATGAGACTGGCATCTGGACCGAGGTAACACTCTCTGCATTATGTGACAAGTTGACAGGACTGACAAATTGAAGCTTTAATAGGTGACCTGGCTTGTGCACAACCTGCGGGTTATTCTCTTTAACTAGGTTACCGCGCCCTTTGCCGACCTTGGCCTCCCTGGTGATCTCCGAGTGGATCGTGCATGGACGCTTTACGCCTTGCTCCGTCACATGAAAATTGCCAAGACCCTAGCTCCAGGTAGCAACAAGTCTGGTAGTCCGGCAGGCGACGAAGACGTGTCTGGCAAATGCAAGAAGAAGTCTGACAAGGACAAGTCTAGCAAAGGCAAAGGCAAGGGCAAGGCCCCAGCGACCGAGCGGGGTGCCCTAAGCCAGGAGATTATCGTTAACAGCGACGAAGACATAGAGGACGAAGACATGGAGGACGCATCCGATTCACCGCCTGCACCAAAAACCACTGCACTCGGCCAAGCACCGTATGTACCCGGTTCATCCTATCTCGAGCCCCTCCCAGTCATTCCGAAACTAGGCGTTCGACAGCGGAAAGGTGCGGCCAAGACTCTAAAAGCAAAGGCCGCAACAACATCGCAAGTAAGGCTATCTGCAGCTAACTAGAAACGCGACTCCAACGAAGACCGTCTGCGGACGCGAACCTACAAGTTTAGCGAGCTCTCTACTAGTCTACCTGCTGCTAGAGCTCTAGCTAACTTAGTATGTAATAATATAGATAAGAACCTACTAAAGACGTAGTTTTACCCTGTCGATAGAACAGACGAGGCTCGCCTAATTAGAGCTAACTACCTTATTAGAATCTTACTAGATCGCAAGGTTGACTAGGAAGACAACTAAGAAATTAACCCCTACAACGCCTCTCCTGCTAAGGTTCGCGAGTACTACGAGAAGACGGGTAAGGCTATTCCCACCTGGCTCGACCCCAGCCACCAAATCAAGAATGGCGAGGACACGGCGGCGACCACCCGGGAAGGGGAACTTGGCTACAGACCGCTCACCAGAGCTCGAAGAACGTCGCAACACACATGCTGCTCGGTACGAGGTTCTTAATGTTTTGGCTGGTAGCACGAATCGTCGCGATGTGTTTGGCCAGGCAAAGAAGCGTTGCACCAACAACACCGTTATCGATGCAATCGAGTTGGAGGCGATTGTGGACGACGAAGAGGACGATGGTGACGCTGACGTCAAAGCCATCAGTGGCAACAACAAGGCATTCCAGGAACGCCAACGTCAGATCCAGCGCCTGAGGAATCTCCATCACGTCACCATGGACGAGTACAAGGCCAGCCCTAGCGCCTCCATAGGAAAGATCGACGCGTCAAGGACCCTGAGATTCTTCGTACCATATACTTTCAGTCTGCTATCAACGACACTGTTAAGTTCCTCCGGTATCATCGCACATGTGCCCATGGGGTGGGTTCCTTAAAGAGACAATATCTTCCCAACAAAGCAGAGTAGCCAATGTGTTACAGATTAGTATATAACACAAGGGTGTCAGCAATCGATTGCTTCGAGAATTACATTGGGTTGAAGTAGTGCGAGATAATCGAGATAGCCCGCGGAACATCGATCTGGTGCCGCAGAGCCGGGAAGAGCTTCTGCGTCGGCATCGAGAGTTAATCAGCTTACGCAATGAGGCAGTGGAGTTTGTCGGATCGGTGTTCCGTAGCTATGATAGCATATGGATTGAGCGTTGCAGTGCAACTATAAAAGAGGTGTAAGATAACTAAAAGGAGAAACAAAAAGTATAGAGGAACACAAAACAATAGAAAGAGTAATGTTGGATATACATATAGCCTTGGTAGACTGCCTGAAACTCTTACGCAAGAGCCTTAGTTTGTATTAGTAGTGCTAGATCTCTCTGTATATAAATATATCTGTAGGAGCCTTATACTCCGTGTATCGCTTTTGCGCCTACTGTATCACTCTGCTCCTTTATCCTTTAGGTAACCCTAATAAGTTTATTATAAGTAATGTTATAGCACAGTTAGTATAAACAGCATGAAATATCTCTAACTCTACAAAGCTTATAGCTGACTGTTATCTGCACAGCGTTGCTGTAGTTACTATCAACAACAGTGCAGTACGTACAAGTAGGTACAGATCTAGATACAGAGCTAAATACGGAGCAGACCAGAAAGAACATCGGAGTAGCTAGGGAGAAGCCACGAATCTTGCTCTCAGTCTATAGACAACTAAGCATTGATTGTTGCGGGCTATCTAGAGAGCAACGTATTGGGCTTCGAAAGCCGTACAGTTTCTTGCGTGTTGCTAACCCAACAAAAGTCAAGGTAGAGAGACGCCCAGGACACGGCGCAAAGCCATCTATGTACATTTGGCCACCTCCTTAGCATCATCGTAGGTGCAAGAGTTGTTGTCCTTAGTGCACTATCCAAGAAGGTAGCAATATTAGCACATATGCAACTTCAAGTGACAATTTGGGTATAGAGCACTACCTACCCTGTAGTTCGCGGCTACCTTAGTAGAGCATTTGACCAACCGAGTCTTCCCGCTGACTGTGTATTTGCATTCGTCTTTTGCTTTGGTGCATTTCTAAGAAGAAGTAGAGCAGTTAGTAGTGATGCAGGTGCGAGATCACTTAGATGCAAGGCGTAAACATCCACTTACGCCAGTGTGCTCGAAACGAGCGATGAGGTTGTCTCTAACATCAATGCTGTCAAGCTGAGGCTCAACCGGGGTGGCTACCGCGCCCATTGCGGCAAAGAGGAAAACGGCAGCTGCAGTAATCTTCATGGTGAAAGTTTCAAGAGGATAAGGTTGCAAGAGAGAGCGGGATGTGGTGGAAGAGATGGTCAAGTGTATTTGGAAGGAAGTGCTGTGGATGGGATACCTCAGGTCTAGAGTGCTGTAGAGCCACCTTTTGTAGGGAAGAGTATGCATCTTGCATTGAGAAGTATGCTGATCAGTGTGTGGGGTGTAAGCCCTAGATAACTTTAGTGATGCTGTTCTTCTGGACGCTCGTATCGTTTATTGGCAGAGGAACGCTTTGCCTGGAGACGCTGCAGTGCATGTTGGACATGTACGAGTGGTGTCAGGTAGGCCTGCGCCGGCTAAACGCAGAGAATGTGGAGACAACTCTGTCTCTATGTTCGTATTCTCGACTACCAATCAACAAGCTGCGCGTAACATCTTCGGCTCCTTGACGGGCCATGTGCCTAGAAAGTTGGTTGCGGGTGGTCGTTCGGTATGTAGCGTAGCTATTGGCTGAAGGCCCCCCAATCTGGCTGACCCGATTGGTAGTCTCCTAACCTAGATCATTGGTATGGGTAGCCAAACGCGCAGTACATAAGCTTTGTGTCAGATCAAAGCAAGCTGCTATCAATTGCTACGAGGTAATTCTGCTGTTGTGCCATATGTACATGGTAGGGCGGTCCGGCGCCAGAGCAGATTGAAATGAAGCTTGCAGGATTGTTTCACTTCACACTCAAGGATGATACATCACTGCATTAGCCATCAAGGCCCCCAACCACATTTTTGGGGTAGGTTTCTAGGCTTTGATAAAGATGGTAAAGGCGAGACTAGCCTGGAGTTGTAACACACTTTGGGAATATCATACATTGCATGGTGGCACAGGCTGGAGAACCAACCCGGTCTGACACTATTGTTTACCAGGGGGTACCGTAACTAAGCACAGAAGATGTGGATCCTGATGCAGATCCGGCCCACCGCTCTGGTACGCTCGCAGGATCCCAGAGTTGCGTTCCTTTACGTTATTGATCATGCGATCAATAGCATCAGTAGCGTGCTCTTCCAGGCGCTCTTCGTGGGCGGCGTGTGCCTCGTCCCGGATCTCATGCAGACGCTTCAGCCAGTACATCCATCGCCACGGCGTGAATCCAGCTGGCGAACGCATTCCCAGCTCGGATTCAACGAAATTCTGACCACCCTGGCTAAGCGTGCTTGGGCAGTCGTTCCAGTAAACCTCTGATAGTTGGATGAGGTTGTAGTTGGCCTCTTTGATCCATGCACAGGCAGCTGGCAGCAAATCCGCAACAGCAAGGCTGCGGATATCACGAGAGGGATCTTCCTTGTCTGGCGTCTCTAGGCTGCAAAGCGCTCGTGTCTCCTCGAATGTGGAGCGAAACAGGATGAGGGCAATCTGACAGATCTTGTGGTTGCTCACGCGGGTTGACGCCAGCTTGGCTAAGAAGGAGGCAAAGTTGAGGCGATGGACACCGGACATAGGCGCGCAATTTTTGATCCAGAAATCCGTCATATCCGTGGCCAGGAAGGGCAGGTCATTCCAGAGCGTGCCTTGCACTGTTCGTGCGATTTCGATGCCGTAATTTCCTGACACAGGCCTAGTGAGGGGTCCGAGTCCCTGGATACGGACAATATCAAGGACCAGGCGGTCTTGGTCAGCGCTTTCATGAGACGCTAGCCGACCAAGCTGATAGTAGATGTGCCATATAGAATGCAGGTAGCCTTCAAGGGAATCGACCCCGTCGCCCACAGCACAATACCGGTCGCTGATAATCCAGGTTCGATTGGTAAAGGCACCGAGGCGAAGCTGCTCAATCTCTCCACGAGCGATGCATTCACGGACGCTCTGCTGGTCGTGGGCGCTGTCGTCTAACATTGTGATGTCGGATGGGCCTTTGGGCAAGGGGCTTAGCAGTGCATCGCGGAAGGATTGCATGCTAAGAGGGTTGTAGCGTAGCTGAATACGCCGAACAGGTGCAGTGGCAAGTTTGAAAGGATAGGCAGAGAAGAAGGCAGGCAGACATGTAGTTGTGAAGTGGACAGGGGAAACGAACTGGGAAAGTGAGCAGAGTAAGTGGGCATCGGTCACCTGACGGCGTGCATCAAGCAGAGGTAGAGCAGCTAGCAAGAATGGGTTCATTTTTAGTGCTG
>JAESFQ010000940.1_pt1 | contig 10583 bp, 13 predicted proteins | sample 9269431 | NCBI WGS metagenome assembly JAESFQ01 (sample SAMN14502588, study PRJNA617103) | algae metagenome | isolation source: Plectolyngbya sp. WJT66-NPBG17 and co-occurring heterotrophs from well... | place: USA: Mojave Desert, Joshua Tree National Park, California | collected 2006-08-06 | reverse complement strand
TAGGTAGCGCAGACGACCTGGGTCAGAGCGAGGAAAAGAATCGACGGAGACATGACGCGTTACTAAAATGATCATGCCAGATTCCCCCTGCAAGCCCCAGGCCCGACGGCATCGCGGTCTATATACCGAGTATGTGGAGACCCCAAGAAAGTAGGCCTCCCAAATTCTCCGCCTGTCTAGTAGTCGGGTGGGTCTCAGAACGTGTCGTTGGTTCGTTACGTCATTACCAACATTGCACTTGCCTCGCCTTTGGGCCATCTCAACGTAGTGCAGAGCACTGTACGTTCCCATCCATCTGTCTTGTATCAAATCTGAGCACAAGCTTGACCTGAATAACGTTTATGAGAAGTTCGATTAGAGACTGGCGAAACTCAGGCTTCAGAAGAACATTCATTGTGAAATAACGCTGTCTCCACTAACTCCGCGACTCGACATTACCCCACCAACCGACTGCAATACAATATTCCATGGTACCCACGATGCTATCCTGCAGCACCATGTGGGATATACCGAGTCAACTCCGGTTCCCTAAAGACGCCTTCGGAAAGATGGGCCAGGTTAATCAGACAACCAATTACTAACCAGAACCTCGCAACACCGTAGAAAAAAAGTACGAATCCACCTGCCGTCTTCGCTGTTCTTCTGTACAGCATCAAAACCTGGCGGGCCCTAGGACCCGGTTCTAATGTTTGTTCCAGCCATTGATAGAGATACATCACTGGCCAGCTTACAAGTGCAGCGACCAGAGAACTAGAGATTAGTATACCGGAGACATGCCACGCAAGCTTGAGACCGTGGCCGTTGAAAGGCGCATTTCAGGCCAGGAGATGTAATCCGCCGTACGTACTTGCGCCAAACATAGCACCTAGGACGAGCCAGCTGCAATTCGTATGAGAGACTGATTGGCGTAGTGAAGTGGTGTCGTGGAGCTTTTGAGTACAACAAGTTACGTCCTTTGCTGGATGTAGAAATGAGATGCGCTCAGTGAGTAGGCCTGCTCAGGTGTGAGTTGCAATGGTTCAACGGCTGAATAAATGTAGCGATCTGCTTACCGGACCAATCTCCATCGCCAGGATGCTCACGTCTGAAGGCTTGGGCGAGTCTAAGATGATAGGCTTCTCGAATGGAAAGCGTTGTGTATACGCCTGGCCATTGGATGACGCGATCGTTCAAGTCGTGTAAAGTAAGGTGAAATCCGAAGAGCATCTCGTTTTGATGGAGAACAAATCTGTGCGCCCAATCCTGTAACCGAAGCTTTTCGAGTATCTCATCTAGGCGATCAGGCTCGATATCAACCCCTCCGTTACTCTCCGCATAGTCCAAATGCAATTCACCGTAAGGGTCTTCCACGATGTACTCTGGGTCGGGTATATGGGATCCGCCAGCAAGTGATCCACCACGCTTCCTACGAATCGTGGGGCCATGATACCTCCGTATCTTTGACATTTCACTATTCATAATCATGGAAGCACGGATTCGTTTGGCAGATTCGCCTGCCACGTTGAGTATGAAAGGCTGCTCGATATCGAGAGGCTTGCGCCACCAAGCAAAGTAGATAGCAAGGCAACATAGGGCGTGGATAGCAGTGCTAAGCTCCAGTAGACTGATTGGGTGGTTTGTTGAGATACGTCCAATAGTCTGTACCAGAAACCACGTGGCTTGGAAGCATACCAAGGTATTGGCGAAACCGTTGGCCTTGCTCTGGTCTTGTATTGCTTTCTCGGGAAGCTCACAAAGAAGGGCTGGCTCATACTCGGCTCGTTTGCAAAGACCAACGGGAGTAACAGTCAGTCGTGTTGCATGATGAGAGTCTTCTTGAGCCTGCAGAGGATCCATGTCTACAGGCATATCATTGTTGTCGAATACGAAACCACCCATAAGCGCGAAGTGGCTGTGAACGCGAGTCCATGCGAAGGGTATGTCGCATGTCGTCTTCGCTGCTGTCTCTTCAATATCAGTATCCGAGGACGTCGATGAAGACCTGGACTGATGAGCTGCGTGGCCTTTCAGAAGTTCGTGCATTCTACGCTCGATTCTCCTTGACATTAGCCAATCTCTGAAGGCATGAAAGGCTACCTGACAAAACATCAGTTTCTGGTATCCACAAGGATTAATAAACTCACAAAATCAGGTGCAAAGATGCCTACGATCTGCCATCCGGTTTTCCTCCATAGAACCTGATACCATGTCTCCCGCCCGGCTTCTGGTATACTAAGATGGAGAGAGGTATAGGTGCACAATATCAAGGTGATGAAGCATGTTGACATAATATTCAGCGTTCCCCTCTCATTTGGCCCAGACCTCCAACTGGTTGTAATATTCGATTGCTCTGGTCCAAATGGTTCCCACATAGCTGCGAATGCGGATGCAGTCTCTAATCGGGCTTGTCTTCTGAAAGCATGGTATGGCGGGTCGACTATTTATATACCATATTGTTTATGAGGCTGTCGATGGTTCTCCAGCAGTGAGGCTATGCAATGGGTACCCTGATGAGTAGAAATTGCCTTCGTATAGTTGAAAATGATGCTACGTGTGGAGGGTACGCGTTCGATCATAGCCCACTCTTGCTGCCATTCGCCATACTGAAACAAGCTGGAGGCTTCTCAACGGTCAAACAAGGATGTGAAAGCTGCCTCGCAACGGCCGGCAAGTGGGAACCAGAGCATCGGGTTGTTGCCTTCTCTAAATCAGCCCGACAAGCGTCGAGTTCTGGCCATTGAGTTTTGAAACAAGGCATGACATGGCCTAAAAAGTACGCTGTGCTGGAAGATCGGCTGTGCCATGACACGGCGAGTATCTTGCCGATCCACTCGAATCTTTACCAAGAACCATGAGACAACGCAACATCCGGGTCATGGCCAATGATGGCGGTAAATTACTCTATCTCCTGGGCAACGTGGCTGCATGCGGAGGTGTGAGGGTGGCTGAACGTAGACAACATGGTATGCGCCATCAAGTAAAGCCGGATCAATCCGGTCCATCGTTTCGCTGCGCCTGGAAATGCTGGCTGCATCATCTTCATCATCTTCAGACTCGTCGCAAGATAGGAACGTTCCCCTCCAGCAACACGATTGTTGCGAGGGATAGGCGGCGACCATGCGTTGGTTGAGACGCATGAGAGATCCGAGGAACGCCTACTCTCATGTGATGACGAGTTATGCGTGCTCATCAAGTGTAACAGAATTCCGAAGGGGCTGTGCGGAGGACCTTTTGACAGAGAGTGATGACGATCAGATGACTCACCTGAAGCCTAAAGCAAGATCTTTCTTAACTCTTTGTCCCGATATTGGTTCGATGGAGCCGGGGGAAGTCCTGACAGGTTGCGCCGCTTTCTTTCTCAGTGTGACTGGAAGCGCGGGCCCCTCCAAGCCCAAAAGGCGTGACCGAGGAATACAAGAAGCATATGCAGCTATTTCGTCGATACGTTTTATACTAGAAGAGTGTGTAGTCAGATAGGGTAGGGGTAGTGTTGGAGTGCTGGTTCACTGCCAAGACACATGTGAAATTGTCTGGCGAGATGACGGCATGTCCTGTGCGCACAGCTTTCATCCCTTGCCGACGCCACGGCAACATATCTGTAGCTGTCACTCCAGCACAAAGTCACGAGCGACTCGGTGGCAGCGAATCATTCGGCGAAATCGTCGGCGCAAGATCGATCACCCGTCGGAGGTGCACCTGCGTTTGGTGTCGAGGCTCTGAAGTTACCGAGGCACATGGCTTCCCCACACGAATGACATGCTCCAGCCGACGCGACGGCCGTAACCTCGCGTGTCCGAGTGTCAGATATCTTCTTGCTTTGCGGCTTGCGCGCAGCTCTCCCTCATACATTCAACTCTAAACACCAGTTGGATATTATCTACAACGAGGATGCCTTTCAACACCGAGCTTACGAGGGCCCTCGGCATCAGAGGTAACTGCACCAGCGCAACGTAACAAGCCTGCAGCTGACATGTACAGTGCCTGTTGTCCAGGGTGGTATGCAATGGGTAGGATATGCTGAACTTGCTTCCGCTGTCAGCAATGCAGGAGGCTTGGGCATAGTATGTCTGGCACATATCACGCATCGAATGCCTTCTCACTATGACATAGTTGACCGCCCTTACCCAACCCACGCCCGAAGACCTTCGCAAAGAAATCCGCCGATGCCGAACGATGACAAAGAAGCCTTTCGGTGTCAACCTGACTCTTCTCCCTGCCATGGTTCCTCCGGACTATGCCGCATACGCCCGCGTCATCATCGAGGAGAAGATCAATATCGTAGAGACTGCGGGAAACAGCCCTGGGCCAGTGATAAAGCAACTGAAGGCTGCCGGCACCATCATCCTGCACAAGTGCACCACTATTAGGCACGCACAATCTGCGGTAAAGCTTGGCGTTGACTTCCTGTCCATCGATGGCTTTGAGTGCGCTGGACACGTTGGCGAGACGGACATTACAAACTTCATCCTGCTCAGCAAAGCTAGGCAGACACTAGGCGTGCCCTTTATCGCCTCAGGAGGTTTCGCAGACGGCCAAGGTCTGGCTGCTGCGCTTGCTCTCGGAGCTTGTGGTATCAACATGGGCACACGCTTCATGTGCACCATCGAAGCGCCCATCCACCACAACATCAAGCAGGCCATCGTCGACGCGCAGGAGACAGATACTACCCTCGTGCTTAGGCGATGGAAGAACACTTCACGACTCTTCGCCAACAAAGTCGCGCTGCAGGCAGTCGATGTCGAGAAGAAAAGCACAACCGGCAAGTTCGAGGAAGTTGCCGAATATGTCAGTGGAAAGCGAGGACGTCAAGTGTTCTTGAATGGCGACAAGGACTTTGGTGTAAGCTGATACACTCCTCTCATAATGATGGCTAGCTGACAGATTTAGGTATGGACTGCTGGTCAGGTCATTGGCCTCATCCACGACATTCCCACCAACGAAGAGCTGATCAACCGCATCGAGCGCGAGGCCATCGAAACAATGAAGCAGTCTCAATCGCTGTTTGTTGAGGAAGGCGAGAAGCCCGTCGCTGACGGTGCGACGATCAATAAGAAATCAAATAACCCTCAAGCTGAGGTCTGGGGTATCGGCAAGAGCAAGCTATAGATATGGTTAGACTGCATAGAATATATCCGTCGTAATAGTGTGCATTCTGGATTATTAGCATCGCGTATTCGCAACATGGAACCGCATGCCTAACCAAGCACCAGCAAGTTGTTGAAGCAATGATACAACTTTTTGCATAGAAGATGTGCTTCGTGGAAGAGGCAAGCTCACGCGTATATTTCGCGTTCATACCAAAAATCCCCTCGCCACTGCGGATACCCACACACATCTTCAGTCACCATGACGTCGAATCCGCATCATTACCCGAAACTACAGCATTTCATAATAACGCTGTTTGACCAACCGTCTCACTCCTTCGTATATCCCAATCATATACTCACAACTCGATAAAAAAGCAAATTTCTTCACGACAGAACTACACCACATAACCACACGTTGTCCAAGAGCCCCCTTGGAACTCTACCAATATGTCTTCCCTAACAAGCCAAGAATCCTCCAACACTCAGCCCAAGAACCCTGTGAACCCCGGCGAAGATACCGCCGGTACATTCAAGGGTGACTCGAGTGTTCCGTTCAAGACAGGTGCGTCGACAGACCCAGCCGGTTTGAGTGTATCTATGGATAAGGTAAGCTTTCCGCCTTAACATCACCTTTCCTCAAGTGCCTTCTACATGGAAATGTGGTCCGATCTAGCGATAAGATGCTTACAGCTGTAGTCTGCACCTGGCCAACAGAATGCTTCGGGGACTTCAGAGCAGCGTCGCGGAGAAGACGTGACGCAGAACACCAAACAAGAGTACGAGGGAAGCAGCAGCGTGGGTACAAAGACAGCAAGCGAGAGTTTGATCGATAGTGTAGAAAGGAGTGTGCACGAGAGTGATGAGTCAGACAGGAGTGGGGTGGATGTTGGACAAGTTAGCACTGGGCGATAGGCCGAGAATATGGCGAAGAGAAATTGAGAGGGTAATGTTGTCAACCTGGTGTTTCTCTTGATCGTCTTGCATACCGCTCTAATCTAGTAGTATAGGCCTCTGCCTTAGGCAGCAGGCATGCCTTCTGCACCAACAAGAGCCTCATAGATGGGTCTGTAGAGGCTGCACCTAAAATCAACATCGGATTGGCGCACCACAATAGCACCACTTCCTCTCACATCCCCAACGTCGCCGAGAACAGCCAAGTTCCAATCCCCTTCTACGACAGTACCATTTTGGTCCTGGTACACTCCACCTGCCACCAAATCAGAAGCACCGGCCAAGACATTGCCTTCAGCCCCGGTACCGACTGCGTTCCATCCTGGTCCGGCATATGGGTTCTTCGCGAACCTAGCCCACGTGCTTTGCATAAACTGCGCAAGAGCGTACTCTTGAGTTGTCGTGTTTGCTTGTGGGTATTTACGAAAAACAAGAGGGATTTCCGAGGCGTGGAATGCGCCGAGATCTGGATAGACTTGGGTGTTGATGAAAGAAGCGTTGAAGTAGTAGCGCCAAGTGGGGATGCCAATGGACGCTGTCGCGTTCGCCCACAGTGCTTGTGGGCATTGAAACACAATATCGGTAAAGATCTGCGACGTCACATCGTAGCCGTTTGTGAAGCCGTCGCTGCCAATTGGATATGCAGCCTCAATCGCAGGGATGAGTGCAGGCGCAAGGGCTCCGAAGGTCGCTTCGAGGTAGGCAGTGACGTTTGTTTGGCCGATTTGAAAGACGCGGCCTTCTTGGGAATTTGAACCTCCTAGTACCGGTACGTGTGAAATGTTGCCACTCAGGCGCTGCACTGCTGGGTTTGTTACCAGTGTCGTGTTGTCAGCAACTGGATCGAACGCGAGAGAGTTTTGGCTGATGATGTCGCGCACCGTCGTAGCATTTGCCGCTCGCACACAGGTCAAGTTGCTAGCATGTGTTCCCGGGCATGCGAGCGTTGCTGTTAGGTTGTTCCAAGCTAATTCACTTGATGCTCGAGGAGCTGCGCGATAGCTGTACTGTCCACTTTGGAGAATGGCAGCCCGAAATGGTGGTGAACTGTCTTTGGGAAAGCTTGTTAATAGCGCATCAACCGAAAAAGCACCTGCGCTCTCGCCGAAGATGGTTACCTTGGAGGCATCACCACCAAATGCATGGATGTTTTGCTGTACCCAGTCGAGGGCGAACCGTTGATCGAGAAATCCGAGATTGCGTTCCGTTAGTGGCAGCTCTGGTGAAGCAGGAAAGCCGAATACTGTAAGGTATTAGTAAACCAAAAGTTCAGGACTGAAGCTTTAATAGTAGCTTACCATTCGTTCTATAGTTCGCTGTTACAACCACGACATCCTCATAGGCGGCAAAACTGCTTCCATCGTAACCGTCCTGACCAGCATTGCCAAACTGAAGTGCGCCACCGTAGATCCAGAACATAACAGCTTTACTGGCACCACCTGCTGGAGTAGCTGGTGCATAGACATTGAGGTATAAACAATCCTCTGACTCTTCGGCTGGTGGATTATTGAAGAGGGCTTGCGTGAACTGTGAAGTTGACAGCGGGTCTACTGGCATTAGCGTGTAGTACCTTGTCTAGATAGCCTAACATACATCGGAATTGCTGAATGCATGCTGGTTTGAACTCAGTAGCATTGATCGGCTCAAGGAAAGGTTCTGCAGCTTGTGGTGGGGAGAATCTCTCAGGCGGTGACGCAAAAGGGACACCCAGAAACTGATGCACTGGCCCAAGTGCATTGGGAAGTGACGTGGATTTTCCGACTAGTACACCGACAGCAACAGTCACTGTTGGTACATCGTCTCCAGAGGTATAGTCTGCCCAGGCGGACGTCGTGCCGAGCGACAGAAATAGAAGACCAACGAGTCCAGATGTAGACAATGAAAGCATATCGGCGACACTGTGATCTTACTACTGATGTGAAGCAGTCTTCCAAAGTCTTTATACTAGCCAGCCTTGTGGTTGACAGACGCGGTACCGCGGCTAGACCGATGGTCACTTTCCTAGCAAGCCATGTCTAGCTCGGTGAGCATTACGCCCAGCTGCGCCATATGTAAGGTATTCGTCCAAACAAAGACGCTTTGTAGTGCGTGAAGCCGAGGCATAGGGCCGGTCCCCGCAGCTAGGAAATAAACGGGCGTAAAAGCCATACCGTATATGCACTACACTGTCAGATGCGAGTATGAACTGCAGCTCGCGCCGAGGATGCGGGCCATCTACTTATCGCCGTTCGTGGGTAACATTTGAGAGTTCGCTGGATGAGAATGGAGAGTAGGGTACAACAGCTAACATCCACGACAAAGCAAGCAGTGGAGAAGCGACAAGTGTAAAGCTTGTGGTGGAGACGCGGGACATTGCGGGGTGCATCTCACTTCCGCCTACCCCTGCAATCAACAAGCCACTCCGTTCCCTGGAGGAAAAGATAGGACAGTTTTAACCGCCAACGTCAAGGTGTTGTGTGTTAATACCGTTAGATGTGGCCCGTGCGTAAGCGATTATTCCCTCCAATGCAGTAAGTTTTGCGACGACCCGCCTATCTAACGCGCTTTGTTCGTTGCTATTGGAACGTCAATACTCTCATTGTTGTTGGTGTTTACACCGACTACCTTTTAGGTCACTACCAGCAACTCTTGAGTTGTGATTGGATGTGTGGACGATGTCGTTGTTGTCTCCCCAAAGGAAGTTAAGATCACTTCTCCCCGCTTAGCTCTCTAGTAGTAACCACATCGCGAAGTTCGAATATCAGGCTTGGAATTGTGGTGTTAACCTTGGGCGGCGACCTGTCATTGTAAACTAACGTCACCTTGTCGACGACCTTATGGCCTAGTTGTGCTTTGTGCTGTATGAGCAACTACGCGACCCCACTTCCATTCGGCGTTCCCAGTAACGCAGCTGCTTCCTCATCCTGGCCGGTATACCATGAGATGCCTGGAAATACAGGGTATCGTTCCATGGAGGTGGTGTTCCGCATAATGTGTTCGATAACTGCTTTTGTTTTCTCGTTCGTAATGCCCACTCGTATCACGTAGCGCAATTTGGAGGTTACACCAGCGACACTGGCCCACTGCAAGTAAGCAACATCCGACCAAAACTTCAGACCGGGTGGCTCGTCTCCCACTTTCCAAGCTTCCGCTCTCCCGCTTTTTATACTCTCCATGGGGCTGCGTGTGTTTACGGCTGCGATCATGCCAGCAGAAGGGTTGACCACAGTGTCAAAATATGCGTTCGTTGTAGGTCGTGAGAGCGGCCATTAGGACCCCTGATGATAATGGCTGATATCCTGATTTTCTAAGGTGTCGATTCTTAGACCCTCCGATAATCGCTTCAGGTTTTCGTCCACTAGGGGTGTGAAAAGTTCGGACCACCCGTGCAGTTTGAAAGCATCTTGACTGAGATGTTCGCTTTCAGCCGGCGTATCTTCCGTTTCGAGTAATTGGAAAAGCTCATCATGGCTGGCTCGCATCAACTTCAACAGCCGTTGACCTTTGTCACAAGCCGCAGTGTAACGTGGAGTTGGGGTTACTTCACTTGTCATTGGAGAACTATGGTTTGTAAGTGTTTCGGAACTGGGTTGGGATAGATTATATGTCGGAAGCAAATAAACATGCGCACCGTGTGAACCGACCAGATGACGCGAATAATCTGGTGACAGCCTCTACGCTGTCGGAGACCTTTGCTAACCAGCTCCATATATAACGGACATACACGCAATACCATCACCTAACTCCCCCTCTACACAATCCAGAACAACAATCTCGGCTATCTAGACAAATCACCAATCTTTTGTGCATAAAACACAGTTACCTTCTCAATCTTCTTCTTCCTCGTTGTCAAAGGCGGCTGCATGTGAGGGAGTAAAAATGCTGTCCGCAATCAGAATACCAGCGTGTGGGTTGCTGACCTGAGAGAATTACCCATGTGTTACCTGACTGCTTGTTAGCACGTATCAGTTTTGAGATGACATGATACTTACTGTATATTCCTCTGCTTCGTCTCTGTCATTTCTGTTATGAGTATGGTGCATTTCGATGTTCTATCCACCATCGTACACCATCTTATCTTCAACACCTAGATCGCGAAGCACTTCAGCGACACAATCAACCTTAAAGCTTTCGTTTCGAGGTTCTAGAAAGTAGCCATGCTGGGCTGATTCTTCCGCATCCGCATATGCGCTTTAAACTGATGTCTTGGTCTTCTGGGGTGGGATAGCGGTGTTTGCATAACCATGCTCAAGTTCATTCACTCACCTTCACTCAAAGATAGATCTGTGACTGCTCCATATCTCTCAGCCGCATGGTGAAGTCCCCCTGACGTACCTATTGTTTGAGCTCCAGATACCCCCTTTTGTCGCCGCCCGTGGCCGCCTTACCAAAGCCCCCGAAGTCTTCAGGGAGTGTATGCGTGGAGCAGGCGGACCCGATAGAGGATATGGCAGAGATTTTCATTGGGAAGACTCAGATGAGATAGAGGTTTGGCGGCTATACAAACGAGGCTAGGGTGAGTGGGCCGCGGTATGGTGCAAGGTGAGTTTGAGGGCGTGATGGGGTAGTAAATAAGGACGAGAAATG
>JAESFQ010000939.1_pt1 | contig 10583 bp, 12 predicted proteins | sample 9269431 | NCBI WGS metagenome assembly JAESFQ01 (sample SAMN14502588, study PRJNA617103) | algae metagenome | isolation source: Plectolyngbya sp. WJT66-NPBG17 and co-occurring heterotrophs from well... | place: USA: Mojave Desert, Joshua Tree National Park, California | collected 2006-08-06 | reverse complement strand
ACAAACCAGATTAGTCCAGCGCATCTCCGCAGCCCGTCATGTTCGGTTCCTCGCAGGACAGGGCCAGGCAACTAGCTGGGCGTAATCGACGAGAACGGATCAGTTCCATCAGCTCCTGTTCGAGCGCTCGCTCTATGAGTTTTTCAAGTCGACCACCTCAGCCGCGACATACTCCACCTTCCGAACTGCGCACAGTCAAGCCGACCGCCACTATCGATGAAAGCACCTCCCATGAAGACACCGATGCTTCTGTCGATCCCATCGTCTCCAATACTGAGACCTGTGCTGTCAACGGAGCCTTCGTATCGCTTTCTATACCCCAACTGGCGGAGGGCCTAGACTGTTTGCAAGTGGAGCAACACCGAGTTCAAACGGAACATCTAAGTCGCGTGCTGCACAGCAACGTCACTTTTCCGATTGTTACCGGTTTACCAGAGAGTCAGCTCGCTCTACCCCGTCACACCCGATACGGCAGCTTAGGAACGCATCCCGCTACTCTACAATATCCGCGCAGCATCACGGCTCCCATTCAGACCACACACTTGTCGAAATCTATACTCGAGGACTTACTGGCGCTGTTGGATACCACCACGGCGCCTCCGCTCCGCACTTCTGTCTCTGATCATCACCTAAGATCAGAGTCAACCGTGTCGCTGCGCGGCGGCTCTGGCGACTACATCGGCTTTGGCGGCTACAGAGACGACCACAGAGAGCTTGACATCGCGGGAAGAGACGGTCCCCGGGACTCTGACACCCCAGAACAATTCGCACTCTGGGCTCTCGAGCGGCATATATTAAAATGCATGAGTCCCATGGACTATCCTTCCTATGCACTTGCCTGCAAACAAGAGACTCTTCAGTACCAGAGGAATGGGATACCTCAAACGTGGTCGAGGATCAATATGGCCGCGTGGCAATTGCCCATAACCGTAGGCGCATACTACAATACGTTTCTTCAATCACTATCAACTGCGGATCTGGGTGTGTTCGTCAGGCTGTTCAGGCTTCTCCCAGTTATCAACGTACAAACAGTTTCAGCTTCCAACATGGTCAAAAGAAACATGGCGCGTCTGGCCTTCTTCCATTGCCTGGGACATGCAGGCAGGGTCAGATTCTGCAACGTCCTTGCCGAAAGAATCAACTTGGTACTGGGGAGTGTGGTACTGCCCGCGCTGAGCGATGCCACGAAGCCTCCCATAGACACAGTACATCTATTCGTTACTGCGGAATTGTTTGTGCAACTCATTCCTCCCCTATTACTGAAAAGATACCTTTGGGGAGTGATTTGGGTTACGGCTCATCGAAAACGAGCTTCTTCATGCACACCTGCCAGCTGACAACTCATGAACCATATTGACAGTAACTGACTATAGACACAGATATTACAGCAGCAGCAACAGTGCCGGTCCTCAAACTTCAGCTGCAACGAGGACCAATCTCAACAAGCTATTTGATCGGTACCAAGAGGCTGGCGCACCGGACAAGGATGTCGTTGGAGTAGAGGGCACGATGCGGTATTTTCAAGAGACTGGTGTCGATGCCGAGGACCTAGAGGCTTTGGCTGCTCTTGAGATCGTTCAAGCGCCTACCATGGGCGAAATGAGCCGTGATGGCTTCATCAAGGGCTGGTCAGAGCGCCAGTAAGTCACACGGCTTCACACCTCATCTTCGGAGTTGCTCAGCATCTAACCTAGAGGCAGGTGCGATACCATTGACAAGCAGAAAGCGTATCTCAGGACTCTCAAGAGCGAGCTCTCGGACAACAAAGACGTCTTCACGCGGGTCTACAGATACACATTCACCATTGCCAAAACTGCAGATCAGAGGGCGGTCCCACTCGAGATGGCCACGGTGTACTGGGAGTTGCTCTTCAGCTCACCCCTGTCCGCAGTCAAGTGGTCAAGCCCCAACACTCCATGGCTTAGCTGGTGGATCGAGTTCCTCAACACGTCGTGGAAGAAGAGCGTCAACAAGGACATGTGGAACGAGACGCTCAAGTTCGCACAGCTTTCGCTAGAAGACGAGTCCATGAGCTTCTGGAGCGAGGAGTCTTCATGGCCGTCTGTCATTGACGACTTTGTCGAGTTTGTCAAGAAGGAGAAGCGCGGTGATGTTGGGGAGCAGCCGATGGACGAAGACTACTTGTGAGGTGGGTTCAAGACTTCCTGTGGTTACTAGCGGGGAGTTATGGTAGATGACATGGTTTGCTGCTGCAGCAGCCGAGGGCGTTATGCTCATGAACAGGCGGGTTTACTTGATGCATGGTTACGAGATTCACGGGAGCATTACATACCCATGGCCAGATTCACGGCACTTTGAGCATCTTGTAGTAAACAGACTAGCTCAGCATGAGTAATTCAAAGGCCGGGCGCCATTTAGATACTTTTGTGTGCACCGAGTGGTTACATTGAGTGAGACGAGTACTCGTAGGCTACATCGCAGATCAGGCGAAGAAACAAGACGCCGCGAGCTACGACATGCATTCGCCGTGGACCTCACAGGTCTTTGCACTTGGTCTGTTGACGTAAAAGGAAAGCTGCGTTCATGTGCGGAAAGATTTTGGATGGTCGTTGCGCCTCTTGGTGTGGCTAGGGCCAGCGTAAGCGAGCTGCCACTAGCGTCTTCCACTGTGGTGCGGCGCCTTCGCAAAATCACATCAACGCCAACTTTTGACGACACCCCCGACAACTAACCACACAGCAGTCAAAGTGCGTATACCATATCGGACTGCTGTTACTATACTGACTGGAGCCAGATGGTCGCCGCTAAGAAGCATGTCCCGATCGTCAAGAAGCGTACGCCGAATCTGCCTCCCTGAGCTCGAAAACTCGCGACTAACGTATCCGTTTACAGACCGCAAGCGCTTCAACCGCCACCAGTCGGACCGCTTTATGTGTAAGAGACACCGGAGCTGGAGATGAAGCAATTGGCATCTGACATTGGATAGGCGTCGACCCCTCATGGCGCAAGCCTAAGGGTATCGACAACCGCGTCCGCAGGCGGTTCAAGGGTCAGGCTGCTATGCCCAAGGTACGGACTACCTATCGCATGCATGACGGAGGAATACGGCCATGGAGGGGACATTGAGCGTGGTGCGGAATGTTTTCTGGACCAGGGCTGACGGAATGCCTCACAGATCGGATACGGCTCCAACAGGAAGACACGCCACATGATGCCCAGCGGCCACAAGGCCTTTGTCGTCAACAATAGTATGCTACCTGTCGAGTATAGCAATGCCCAGGGATCCGGCTAATAGATACAGTCGCCGATGTTGACCTCCTCCTCATGCACAACGCCACGTACGCCGCAGAGTATGTCCACCGGCTTCCGATGCATGACCCAAGGTACTAACAATTCCGCTCAGGATCGCCCACGCTGTATCAGCACGAAAGCGCATCGAAATCATCGCCAGGGCGAAGCAGATTGGCGTCAAGGTCACCAACGGCAAGGCCCGCGTCAAGACCGAGTCGTAGATGGGTGCGGATTTTCAGTTTGGGGCGGGGCATACAAGGCGTCTCTCTGATTAGTTATGATGTCAATGGGAAGGCTTTTCATCCTCTTCGGCTCACAGTACCCTTCAATACGGTATGGGGAGAGGCATGCACTTGAAAAAGCATTGCGACATGTTACTGCGGAATGACCAAAGATATCAAGGGACAGGAGCAGTAGGAATGCAATAAACAAAACGAGCCAAAACGAGGACTGTCGAGGTGACGTAGGATGTGTGATGCTGCATGTACTCTGCGCCAAGCATGAAGTGTGTATTAATCGGGCTGATGTTTCTTCACATGCCAAAGACTAGGCCATGACTAGGGAGATGACGGGTTCAACTTGCGGTAGAGTAGGCCGCGCTGACTGTGGACCAATCCGAGACTTGGGTTGTCGTGTCTGCTGCTAGGTGCGATGATGGTGTATGCACAATGTTGGAATTGGGTTGCCATGCCTAGGTGAAGTGGTGTTGCAGGAGCCATGGGATAGCGACCAACATAGCTACTTTCCAGTAGAATCATCATAATCGTCATCACGCAAGATGGACGGAAGCATGGTTACCGGCTGTTGCTGCCGATTGCCTGCGCTGCCTAAGCATCAACGCAGCTGACGGCCGTGTTTCGACATGTTTCCACATGCACAGCCTACTCACCGCCATCAGATTGATGAGGTGAACTGGATGCAGGCTGATAAGAGAAATTGATAATAAAGCCGTACGAGTCACACAGGGGCAGCGCAAGAGCCATGATTGCTTCTTGGCGCCGTCGCACGTACGCTGGGTGCAGCCGAGTAGACGCAAGTGAGGCGCCGCGTGGGCTCCAAGGAGAGGTGGTATTTGTCGTGTAGCTGGAGGGTATAGTGCGCAGGGGCTGGCTGTCTGTTTGCTGGTCTGGCATGGATGTGAAGATGGCGATGTTTCATAGAGTTGGAGAATCGGTGCGAATGTTGCCAGCACAGGGAAAGGGATTTGAGGGAAGTCGAAATGAAGGCTGAAGCTTACGCCATCTTGACGCATGCATTCGGATTGACGAAACACGCAAGCTGATCACAAGGCTGTCCTTTGTCGTCGGTTGTTTTGGCCTGGTTCCTGGAATCATCTTCATCCATGGACGCAGGACGCGTTGGGCGACGAGTCGCTAACGGCTGCGCTTACGGAACTTCCGCGCACGATCTAGCAACGCGTGCCGGTTCCACTCCGCTCCTTTGCCATGCCATCCGCCATCCGCACACCTCAACCCAGCATCACACCGCTCTGGCGCTGCCCTCTGCCTGTGCCTGCCCTGGCCATTTCACACGCTCCGGCGTCTGCTCGACACTCGCCCTTTGTGCGTCGCGTTATCGCGCATGATGCGTCCACGCCTGGCTGCAAGACGCCGTGATTGGCCCAGGGCCGCACTTTATCAAGGCATGTGGGTTGCTGCGAGGGAGGCACGAATGCAGAGCCTCGCATACCCAGACGACCATCAGCGCATCCGTGGGCGCAGGCCAGGCAAGAAGCGGGAACGTGTACCGCTGGCAATGGCTGGGCCTGTTTTCCAGACGCTCCGATGCGCTCCGATGCGACCGTACGAGGACTCGGTGCGGGTGGTGCTGCTCTCACTGCTATAGATACATCATGTCTGACTACTGCTCCCCGGTCCATGGCCCACACCTGTACCCACGGTAGGTCGAAGCGCATCCCAATTTCCTTCCGTCAGCCTGGGAAAGATTTTCAGACGCTGCACTAAATTAGCTCCCGTCTCTTAAATATTTCCACACCCCAAGCGTCTTTGTTGCGACACTCCTCCTTTCACGCCCACTCAGTGAACCGCGCTCGTCGAAGGCTTGCCTCGCTCCTCACAGCGACACAGTCGTGCCTCTGCACGCAGTGACCGGCAGTCTTCGGCCAGCCACATTCAGCATTTATTGCTGCTTTACTACAGCCCCAAACCCCGTCTGCAAACTCGCCCCTGTCCAAGTGGAATCCTGCAGCAGTTCACACGGCCACCGATAACTACAATCCACCTCATCTGCCCGGACGACAGAGTTTGCAATAACAACTTTTCAAACTCCTTGCCACCCCCGGAATCAAGATCTACCCTTGCTGCCGATTGTCCCCGGAGGACAACAGAAGCATCCGTCCAACCGTTTCCCCCACACCATCACAATGGCTCCCAATCTCTTCGTAGCCACCCAAAAGGCCTTTGCGCCCCACAAGTGGTTCAAGTCGAACAAGACCGAGCAGTCATCAAGGGTTGTTGAAGAGTGGTCCAGTCCAGTACCCGGCCAGTACGAGAGCATTCCTGGCCGAGGCTGGTTCCTGATCGCAACTCTCAAGGACGAATCCAAGCCAGACAGCCACCCCAGTTCATTCATCAAGTCAGCAACTGGAAGAGAGTACGTTCCCTTGCCCAAACCTGTTCCTTTAAAGTACTCTCATGCCATCGGTCGCTATTTCCTCGAACCCGAATTCAACAAGCGAAAGAAGACTGTCATGATCAAGAACGACAAAGGCAAAGAAGTGCAAGCCGGCTTCTTCCGGGTTGACGACGTGGCTTGGGTCAAGTGCTGGGACGAACACGACACCTTCGTTCCTGGTAATGCCAATGGCGCTGCGGGTTATCAACGCTGGGTCTTTGATCAGCAAACACAGCAGTTTCGTCACATGATCAAGCGTGACGATCCCAACTATGTTCGCTCTCGAAAGAGCTCTCCTGCTCGCGATGCCGACAATCGCAGCCAAGAGTCTGTAAGCACCGAGTTTCGCACTAGCCGTCCTGGTAGCACCAAGAATGGCTTCAGCGTTGCTAGCACACGAGCCAACAGTATCCGTTATCAACCTCCCACTCCCACGTCAAACCCTCCGAGCCAACGCCCTTCCAGACAGAGTAGTCCTAAGCGCAGCGACAGCATTCCTCTTGAAGAGGCCAAGATTGCCCTCAGACGCTTGGCTCGGGAGCACGAAGAAGCCGCTGCTGCTTTGGCACGGTCGCGCATGAAGCGCACCGACTCCAAGGGTCGTGTAGAGCAGATTGAGCGCGGTCGTGTTTCGGAGCGCGCCGCCAACTAAAAGTGTTTCATCTTTGGCGTTTGACATGTCGGCATCGTGGCGCCCGGCCATCCTTCGATGTGGGGTTCGGTGTTCAACACGTGGCGGTACCGACTGCACGGCGCCATCTTACCCTTTAGAGTTTTGTAATCTTTCTAGAGTCACGGTTTCCTTTTCACGGCCTAGGATACACTGTTTTCAGTCCGTTAACGATTACGGGTTTTAGTACGGCTCAAGGCCTGGTGGTGTTTACTTCAGGTTTTCTTCTACATGTCTTCCGCTTCACTTCCTCTTCTGTACGGCGCATTACTACAAGGGCATCAAGCACGGTATACCCAGACATGGTTCAAGCCCTTTGCGGCTCTGTTATCAATCTTTATAGACATTGTTTTGTATGTATAGCGTGGTAAATGTATCTTTTCTCATTCGGTTGCACTACCGTGTTTGCGCATTTCTTCCACGTCCCGGTGCGTTCGTGAGTGCTGTACTATCGATGTTCGCTACTATCTCATACGTGTAAGACGGGCGTGGCAATCTTCACACGATTTCTTGTGACAAATGACATCGCTGTCCTGCCTTTTCTGTTCTATTCAGCATATGATTGTTCAATATAGTTCTTCAGTCACGCCAAGGACGCTTCAATCCTGGACTTTACTTCACGCGCATCATGCGACTTCACACCCTTTCCTACTTTGAAGTATACGTCACATGAGGACCTGGATTCCTTACATAAAGCCACTCTACTCCAGTAACTTGTCTACCGACTCTTTCAGTCTTGACATATCAATCTGAATCTCTTGACAGCTGCAAAGCCGAGATATCTCTTAAACTCCCTGCGGCTATTTGCGACGCACAATACGATATTGCTAAGAAATCATCAAGCAAGAATGCCGCGAACATCGAGAGCCCCAGGCATGAGTCACGCCAACTACTACTTCCGCCCTAACACGGTCTCCCCGCCTCGTACACCCATCATCACCCACGGCAATCGCAACCATGTAGGTTACCCCGCTGCAGGCCAGCCCACGCCATCTCCCTCCCACTTTTCTGTGTCAGAGGCAGAAATCAGAGATATTACCTACGACCTTGATCTCGCATCCTTCCATGTCGAGGTGCTTGAAGAGGAGCTCGATGAAGCTGATCGAGAGATTAGGATGTTGAGGGAGGAGAACACCATGTTGCAGAAAGACAACACGACATTGAAGGAATACCTGGATCACAGAGACGATAGCGATCAGGATATGGTCCTGGAACTAGCAACGCATCTTGGACAAATACACGAGAATGTTCAGGACTGGCACCACACTTTGCAAGTGGTCTTGGACAAGGCATGCGAGGCGGAAGTCGACGAGTCGCCTGGTTATTGCTCCAAGGGGAGCTGGGAAGAAATGGCGAGGGTATGGCAAGAGGGGCCTGTTGAACGAAATGAAGATCATGCGTGGAATGGTCGCGCACCTGTTGATCGGAATTATCGGGGCTCTATGGCGCAGGAAGATCGCTTTGAAAATGTCTTGCCACAACAAGGTACCAGGTTTTCACACGGGTCGATGACAGAAACGACACCGTTTGGCTTGCCACACCACTTTGAGCGCAGCAACGCGCCTAGTCCTGAGGAACGACGCCCACAGCGAACTTCTCCAGACGTGTTGCGACAGATTGAAACAGAGATGACTATTCTTCAACTCCAGGAACATCTAGAATGTATGGAGACTGGGGTGGAAGACTTGACAAGCCGGTGCGATGCGCAACAGCAAAGGCATAATCTCTTAGTTGAGATGTTGAATAAACACGAGAAGACTTTGACGGACATACTCAACATCATTTACACAGCGCACGAAGAGGATGATAGCGACGATGACGGCGAAGATGAGCCATACTGTATGTGTGGCGAACGTGAAGTGGAGCCTGGAAGTGCAGATGTGAATGCGATGTTGAGAGGCGGCATGGGTGGGAGAGATGAAGATGAAGAATTTGTGTATGATTATGGTGGGTATACAAATTGGGATCAGGTGGGTGCGCCTTTGCAAAGCGAGGACGTTGGTGGAAGCCAGACTAGTCGCCAGGAGAAGGACGTCATTCAGGAATTGCGACAACAGGATGAACGCTTGGAGGAGCAGGTCCGTACTCTCACCGAGGCAGCACACCAAGGAAATTGTTCTCCTTATGAGAACCACCACGAGAGAGAAAGAGAAGACGTGAATTTTTGTGGCAGAAGTGGGCAAGGGGAGGTTGAAGTGGACGGCGGTCGCGCGCATGCTGACACTAATACTCCTGCTTTAATCGCAGCCTCACCACATATTCTCTACCAGCGGGCTACCTCCCCAGTAGGTAATTCGACTCTCAACTACATTGTCGTATGCTTACCTTCCGGATTCATTGTTCCCGCAACACATGGTAGACCAGAGCTCGCACTCCACAACGCCGCAACGATCTACTATTTTCCAGCTGGAGCGACAGACGATGTGTTGCAACGAGAAGTCTGCAAGCAGAAACATTGTAGGGAAGAAGACTTCCAGGAGTTTACGTTCCACAAGATACGATCGAAGCAAGTGTTCAAGAGTGCGATTGCAAACATGTGGGAAACAATGGGACTGAGCTGGGACGTCCTGACACATGGGGTGTGGAACTTTGATGAAGATGAGGATCAAGGTGATATGTACACTGTCGGCGACAACGACCTCTTTGATACGAACCGTACACAAGAGGTAGCTAGTCCTCACATCCGCGGCGGAGGTGGCAACGAACCGCATCCATCGATTTACGAACCAATTCAGATACCGTCGTATCTTAATGAGAATTCAAGGGATGAGTTTAACGGCATCTGTGAGCGCCTCATGTTAGAGGCCGCAGCAGCTTTTTCGAGCCCTTCAGCCCATCCCCGTGGAGATGCTTGGATGACCCTAGCTAGTGTACTACAGACGCGCAACTGTTTCCTCGAACGCGAACTTGAGAATTTCAAGGAGATGAACCAAAGTCTAATAGAAGACCTGCATTGGCAGATGGACGTACAAGTCGAGATGGAGGAGAGGCTCGAAGCTGCCGTAGCAGAAAAGAGCGCCATTACTGAAGATTTCCAGATTCTCAAGACGCGTTTGGGGTATCTAGTCGAGACTGATGCATCTCATGACGTACGTACAGATGATCAGGAGAAAGAGGATCGAAATGGAGAAGGCCGTACGAGGTCGCCAGGCCTGGGCACGATGCGAGGTGGTGACGAAGATTCTTCATCATACACCAAATCCACTACATTTATGGAGAACAACTCTTCACAGCCAGTGCTCTCCGGACCTTCCCGTACATACGCAACCATCACAATGAGGTCCTTTGATTTCTACCCGAGAAGATCTACGATAGTCTTTGCTGGCGCTCCTCGGTACATATACCAATTTCCCCACAAATCCACGCTACCGGAGATCCGTAGCATTATAGACTCTGGTGATGGAGAAGAAGTGCTTTCAAACGACCCATATATCGCGCGAATATTGGAAATCATGAAGATCCGCGAAGACATGGGCATACAGCTACCTGAGAATCTCCGCGATGAGCTGGTCACAATTGACATACCCAATGCTCCTAATAGCTCTCATTTAGATCGTGGAATCAAGATAGCGGCATGGCAAGTAGCTGAGAACGACGTGAAGGACCTCGAGAAGCTTGTAAAGAAGCTTGACATTGACCCAGATGCAGCGAGGTCGTTCAGCCAGAACTACATCAAGCGAGGGAGAGAAAGACTACTACCAAGACGTTGGCGATCTGGTCAACTCGCTCAACGACAGAACTAAAGACGATGCAGACACCATTTCGCCGAGGCTATGCACGTGTGCGACACATTCTGCAGACGGCAGGGACAATGTCTGCAATATCCTCGATACGAAGTTCCGACAGGTGGTATCCGTCCGCGGCGGCGGTAGTGACTCAGAATACTGGAACCACAATGCATATGGCAATCGAGAGTTTCCACTGCATTATCTAAAGCTGCCTGCTCCACTAGGAGATCCCCCAAATACCCCAAGATATCACTATAATCTTACACCAGACGCTTTTCGTCTACCTGAAGACGAAGAGA
>JAESFQ010000938.1_pt1 | contig 10590 bp, 7 predicted proteins | sample 9269431 | NCBI WGS metagenome assembly JAESFQ01 (sample SAMN14502588, study PRJNA617103) | algae metagenome | isolation source: Plectolyngbya sp. WJT66-NPBG17 and co-occurring heterotrophs from well... | place: USA: Mojave Desert, Joshua Tree National Park, California | collected 2006-08-06 | reverse complement strand
CCCATGCCACAGAAGTTGCAATCATCCGAGCGCTCTCTGATCAAAGGCACACAGCACAAGCGCATGCAGTCATTACAGCCGGGCAGCGTTCGCGATCTACGCAGCTACCTTGACAACCGCTCACCTGAGCGAGGCTATCTCGATACTCGGTCGCCAGAGCGGTCGCCCGAGCGCGATCGACCATCGAGCAGGGGAGGGCGACCTCTATCAAGAGACTACGACAGGGACTACTTTGGAAAGGATGCAGATGTAAGCCCTATCCGACAACTCACTCCTACGCCAGCATCACGATTCGAGATCAAAGACACACCTGCCCTACGGCCTAGCCAGAGGGCCATACTGGGAGAGAACACACCGCCCTCAGCCACGATGATGGCACTGCAGAGCATGACTATTCCTCAGCATATGCTTGACCCGCCGCTGTCCAACATCACCAACCGCTCGGCGCACTCTTCACCAGCCGCTACACCAGCGGCAGCACCGGCGCCTGGACCAGTGCATGGGCCACCACCGCCACAGTCTTTCGACAACATCTCTAGCCAGCTTATGAGCATCAACAACATCGTCTCTAGCTTGCAGAAAGACATGTCGCAGCTGAGTCGACGGAGCAAGGACAATGCCACTGATCTCATCAGCCTCAAGGAAGCCACAAACACTCGCGACGAGGACATCCGCAAGTCGTTGAAGGATCTCTTGTCTACTATGTCGCAAAAGCAGCAAGCTCAAGCTGCAGCCGCCGTGCATGGAGATGCCTCTCGGTCCAGCAGTCTCAACCTACAAGATCCTCACATGACACCAACCAAGCAATTCACTTTCCCGCGTATGGCGTCAACCAGCCCTTGGACGGACGAGCGTATAGGTAGCCCAAATCCATACTCCGTCGAGGGAGCAGCTAGTGTCGCAATGCTGGAGAAGATCATACGCGAGATGGTCACCAAGGACGGTCAAGAGCGTCTGGTTGCGAGTCTACAAAAGCTGGTCGACAAAGCTACTGGAGAGACTGCCAAGAAGGTCGCTGAGTTGGCCGAGTTCGTCAAGCAAGGCTCTGCCGGTGGCCTGATGAACTCAGCAGTTCCCGGTTCGGCATCATTCCAGCCGTCCCCCGGATCTGGCGCCTTGACCCGAACGATATCGGCTGACAGCAAGGTCTACTCCAGTCCAAAGGCTGCCGATTTCGTCAGCGAGGAGATGCTCAAGTTCCTGCGTAAGATCAAGGACAGTGTCGCCGAGTCTGGTTGTGTTACCATGGCCACCAAGTCTCTCATCCAGGATCTCCGTGGCGAGGTTCTAGGAATGGGCCGAGAACTTGCTCGCAAGTTGGAGGAGGCAGAACAAGCCAGGCAACTCGAAGCCGGGTCTGGTTCCAGCTCGTCCAACGAAGACATCAACGCCATTCTTCAAGAGGGTCTCGCCAATCTCAAGGACCACATGGACAAGGTTATGCGGGAGCGAAGACGGCAGTCCATGTCATCCGTTGTCACGCGCACCACTGTCGACAACAACGAGGTCTACGATGTCGTCAAGCAGGCGCTGGCAGAGCGGGGCCTCGATCAACCAACACCTCAAGCTGCTGCAGTCGACAAGGAATCGATCATCAGCGCTGTTCGGGAGGCCTTCGACGGCGTCGAAATGAACTTGAACCAAGAAGTGCAACAGGTCGGCTTGGGCAGTGATGAGATTCTGCAGTGTCTGCGCGAAGGCCTACAAGACTTTAACGGTTCTGGTGCCGTCACCAAAGAGGAAATTGAAACTATGCTGCAGGAATCTTTGCAGCAGATTCAGCTCCCCCCTCCTATTAACGAAGTCCACGAGATCCGTGAGGAGGTTCTAATGGCGGTACGAGAATCTCTAGAGGAGCTGAAGCCTGCTCTTGCAGCCCAACATCCGCCCACAGATGCTTTGTCCAGAGAACTCCTTGAGGAGGTGATCCGTCACGCGCTTGCCGAGCACCAGCCCGGGTCGCTGGATATTGAAATTCCTCCGGAAGCCATTACAGAGGCTGTACAGGCCGCTCTCCAACCTCATAATGAAACCGTCATGCAGCGTATACAGTCGATACTAGATGAAGTACATACCGAATTCCAGGGATTCTCCTCAGCCAACGGGCGTGACACTGAGCAAGTCTTGCAAGCCCTTCGCGAGGGGCTGGAGAGTCTACGTACCGACCTTCAAAGCTCGGTCAACCAGCCGCGAGAGATTACCCAGGATGGCGAGATGGTCGACCACATCAAAGCAGAACTTGACAAATTACGCGAAGATGTTCAGGGTTACGTCGCAGAAGGTCCTCGCGGGGATCAAGCCTGGAGCCGTGGCGACATGGTATCATATCTCAAGTCTGAGTTTGAGAACCTGCACGAGCAGCTTAGCACCAAATTCCTCCCTTCTTCCAAGAGTAACGAAGAACTTCTCGCTGCTTTGAATGCCGGTTTCGACGAGATGAAGTCACAAGTCGCTCTTCGATCAGAGGATGCTGACTCAAACGACGACATCAGCGAAGCCATCAAGCATGAGTTCGATGAGCTGAAGGAAGTTGTTCTTGGTGACACATCCAGCAACAAGAACGATATCCTTGAAAAGCTTCAGGCGGGCTTTGACGAGCTCCATGCTCTTATGGGTGAGAAGCAAACTGCGACCACATCCAACGACGACATGCTGGCTTCTCTGAAAGAGGAGTTCGAGCACCTCCGCGAGACCCTGGGTGGGTCACTGGTCAAGTCAGGTGGCACAGCCGAGAAGGACGACATCGTCGACGCTGTTCGGGAGCTCATCGACGGCTTGCACACGTCTCAGGAGACCACGTCGAAGGACAACATCGCGCTCATCCGTGGCGAGCTGGAGGCCTTGAAGGAATCACTCGGCAATGCCCTTGTGCCATCTGGTGACAACGACAAGGCTGAGATGTTGATGGTCGTGAAGGCTGCGCTGGATGATATCAAGACCAACCTCAGGTCTGCGGGCGTCAATGAAGAACTTCTAGAGGCCTTCCGTGGAGAGCTCGATCTTCTTCGCCAGTCAGACGGCGTCACCCGACAACATTCCCGAGCCGATACAGAGGAAGTCTTGGAAGCTCTCAAGCTGGGTCTCGATGACCTTCAATCCCACCTGGACAAGAAGCTCGATACCCCCGATCGCAACACGTCTGCTACTAGTGAGATCATGGACGCAATGAACGAGGGTCTTGATGGTCTGAGGGCCGATGTTTCCAAGATCGCCGACAAGCCAATCGACATGAGTGTATCATACGAGATCTTGGACACGCTCAAGGAAGGGCTGAACGCGTTGCGCGAGGATATCGACATGCTCAAGGGCGTAAGGCAGGAGCCCTACGTCGAAGAGTATGTTCCTCTTCCTCCAGCTGGCAATGAGATTGCTCTCGCAAACGATCCAGCGAGTGCAGAATCGATGTCGCGTGAGATCGTCGAGGAAGCGACGCAAGCAGAGCTACCACCATCACCAAAACTGTCCCCGCAATCCGCCGACTTGTCGAGGATGGAATTTATGCTTGCTCAGATCCAGGACAAGGTCGAAGCCATGGATGCCGCCAGGGAGAACGCATTGCCACCTTCAGAACCTGCAGCAGCAGCGGTTGGGTCTGCCATGAAGGAGGACCTTGTCGCTATCGAAGAACTTTTGAAAGATGTTCAAGCTGCCGTTCTCCTTATGCAGGATCGCGAAACGCCACCGCCTACACTTGAGGGTATCGCCAGGAAAGAAGACACCGACGCCATCGAGACTCTCCTCGCCAACACCAAGGCCAAGATTGAAGAGCTCGTTCTACCAGATCCAGCGACTGCTATCACCAAGGAGAACTTGGAGGACGTTGAAATCGTTGTCCGTACCACGTCCGAGGCTTTGGAGGCGCTTGCGAAGAAGTTCGAGGATGAGGGCGCTACGAAGGCTGATGTTACAGTCATTCAGGTCATCGCCGACGATATCAAGGTCGCCCTAGACGAGATGAAGGCAGCCAAGGCTGATGACGAGACCAACCCACAAGCGACCAAGGCGGACATCGACGCCGTGACTCTACTCGTGGATGATCTCAAAGTCAAACTTGACGATATGAAGATCCCGGATCCAGAAGAACTCCCATCAAAGGCCGACCTGGAACAGCTCACAGGTTTGATTCACGACTTCCGCGACAGCCACGACAAGATGAAGGACACGTACGAAGAGGACATCATGAAGACCGCGACCAACTTCGATGAACGCCGTGCTGAAGCTGCTCAACTTGTTGAGGACATCACTGGGGTCAAGACAGCCTTGGACGAGATGCGGGAGGAGATTAAGACTAACCTGATTGAGGGAGGTCCTATCGAAGGTCTTCATGCCTCCTTCAAGACATTGGAGGAGACTATCGGCGCCAACAACGTCACTGCCGATGTCAAGGAACTCATGGAGATCCTCACCAGGGAGTTTGAGCGCGCCCATGGATCCATCGAAGGCCTCCAGAATGATCAAGCGGAGAAGTCAGCACTTCATCTTGAGAAGCACGATGAAGTAAAGGACGCGATTGTTGCAGGCTTCACGGAAAGCCTAGAGGACAAATTCAACACCCTCATGGCGAAGTACGATGATGCTCAGCTTCTGGCCGACGAACTTGCAAAGGTCATGAAGGAGAAGTCCGAGGAACAGGAGAAGATGCTCGAGAGCACCAGGGCGACTGCTGACGAGCTTCGCTTGACCATCGACACTCTTGGCGCTACCATCGCTGGAATGAACGATCGATTTGAAGGCGCCACCTCCCAGTGGACCACCGACTCTTCTAGCGTGATTGGTAAAGTAGAGGAGACTCTCACCAAGTACGAAGAGCAGAAGCTTGCGATGATGGAGAAGCTCGAGGAGCAAAAACTGGAGACTATCGCCAAGCTTGAGGAGCAGAAGATCGAAACCATTGCCAAGTTTGAAGAACAGAAACTCGACGACAAGACGGAGCATTCTCACACACGTGATGAGATCAAGAACGTCGAGAACATTTTCAACAACCTCCAGGACAATATTACGGAGTATCATCCCAAGTTCATGGTTGCCTTGCACGAGATCGAAGCTCTTGTTAAGGCTCACTACGAGCACGCACAGAAGACCAAAGATGAGGCTGACGAGAACGCTCGTGCTTGGAATGAAGAAGCCAGGGCTCGGTCCGAAGAGTTGCAAACCCACTTTGCCAATCTGCCCAAACTTCTGCCAGCTCCTGCGCCAGCTATCGAGCTTCCGGAGAAATATGACGATGCGCCTGTGCAAGAGAAGCTCGACAAGCTGCTTGCGATTGAGCCATCGCCGAACTACGACGACGGCGCGGTCCATGAAAAGCTTGACAAGCTCCTTAGTCATGCTGATGAAGCCGGCAAAGCTGCAGGAAACCTTGAGAAGCTGGATGCGATCCACGCCCAAGTCAAGATGACTGCTGCAGAGCTGAGCGAGTTCGTTGCCAAACAGACCCAGTTCATCACCGATGGCAACGAGTCCAAGGAACGCGAAGCTGAGGAGCTTGCTCTGCTCATCGAGCGCAGGACGACCCAGAAGGAGCAGCTTGAAATCGACCTGGAAAGTCTGCGAGCCGAGAAGGCTACACAGAAGGAGCAACTCTTCGCAGACATCCAGGAGATGAAGGCTGAGAAGGACCGAGTTGTGCAAGAACTCAAGGAAGAAAAGGAGCGGGTCATGGCTGAGTTGCAGGAAGAGAAGGACCGCACTATGGCCGAGCTCAAGGAAGAGAAGGATTCGCTCCTTGCTGCTGTCGCCAGTTTGCAAGCGGAGCGTGAGAACCTTGCCAACCAGAAGGTTCGCCTCACGGGCGAGGTGTCATCTCTACACACCGCGCTTGACATTCGACGAGAAGAGTTGCACTTCATGGACACCAAGGCCGATGCACTAGAGCGTCGCATCTTGAACGGTATCATGGACCACTCCCGTGCTCTCATGATGACCAAAGGAGGGTCGAAGAATGCCTCCAAACTCAAGAAGCGCATGAATGCAGGCACCGGCAACGAAGACACCAGGGCCATGCCACCTCCAAGCACCGCAGCTAACGGTATTTCCCTCGCACTCAAGCCTCGCCCTGCTATCCGTCGTAACGGTGCGCCTGCCAACCCAGCACAACGCCGCATCCTGTCTCTCAGTCAGATCAGCGGCAACACGCCCACTGGAGCTCAGGCCTACCCCACAACTACAACTTCGGCTATGAGCAATGCCGGCATCAAGCGCAGTCACTCTGTCAAGACCAGCAACTATTCTCGGAAGGGCTCTTGGGGTGGACGCCCTAGCGCCGCTATTGCCAATAAGGAGAATGGTGTCCTGCCTGAAGAAGATGAGCATGAGACGGCGCCAATCTCGCACTCCATCCTCGAAGAGGATGCACAGAGCGAGACTGGTACCGAGCGTCGCTACAGCATCGACAGCCGCGACTATGCTGAAGGTGAGACACCAGGCTATGATGGACGCTCCAGCTTTGGCGGCACAGGCAGCGAGTACACATACGCGTCTGGCTCATCGTACATGACCGGTAGCGACATTGACCATGACCGCCGCACGTCATACGGTGCTCAATCGGCTCGTTCTGCTGCTCGCGGCGAAGAGCCCATTGATGAAGAAGGCTCTGTGTACTCTGATGACGAAGAAGACGACGAGCCCACGGCTACCATCAACGCATCTGAAGTCACTGGTTCTGAGGTCTCGACTGCTACGACCGAAAACGATGTCGAACTGCCAACGCAATCAGAGATTGTTCGTGCTGTTGACGCCGTGAAAGCAGAGATGAAGGAGAACTACGCCCCACCCAGCGACTCGGGAGTTGGCACTGACCTGGCAACTGCTGCCTTTAACGAGTCTGAGATGGACGCCGATTACTTCCGGCGTGCAGCTGAAGAGGAGGCGAGCACTGTCGGCTAGATCAACGCCTACAAAATCGATTGACGACCACTAAGGAGAACACGCTCTTTGTCTCGCTCCGTATCCTTCGGTTTGAAGCTTTGACTCGCCCTTTCGAAGGTTTTAGAGTTGGCATCGCCGGTTGTTATGTCGAGCTTGACAATGGTATGCTCTTCCAAGTGGCGATGCACGATTTATGGCTTATGTATGCATGCCGGGGCTTGACGGAGTTTGGTAGGCATTTGTGTTGATAGGATGCAGGTTCATGAGGAACGATTGGTATGACGAGCGTTGAGATGTCCATTCGGCGTTGGTTATCTGGTGGTTGCACGGGCGTTTGGGAAACGCATCGGGGGATATGCAATTGGGTCTTTTGGTCTGGAGTTTGTTTGATTAACACACTGGAGTAACATTGCTGATTACATACTTGTTCTTGTTTTATAACCTTAGCCGATACGTAGACTCTTCCATGAGCGTAATGAAACGATCGCATTCACTCTTCTGTGCACTGCTACCATGGTGCGTTCTCCAAACTTGCCAGAACTCCAGTTGCCTTACCCTTGTTGTACACGTGAACAGTCGTCCAGCAGCTGCCGGTGCCGATATGCGATTGTTACTCCTCATCGTCATCTTGCTCATCCCCTCCCTTCTTTGCATCCTCATCCTCCTCTTCACCCCCTCCTTCCCTGCCCTCCTCCGTCTCCGCACTCAATTGTACCTCGTAATCCGGCCTCACGACCCGTATATCCTTCTTCGCAAGCACACTTTCAATAAGCGGCGCTGCAGCGAGCAGAGCGTTATATTGATCGACCGTCAGCGAGATGCCCTATGTGCAAGTATCGCGTCAGTACTCTATCTTCAATTTGAATCAAGCATACAAGGGGAAACGGCACATACCTTCTTCCCCGGCTTCGTCTCTCCAGCATCTGTAATGTAGTATTCCCGTATACTAACTAGTGTGCTCTTGTTGAAGTCGCTTACTGTTACGCGTCGTTTTCCGCTGGCGTTTAACTATGGTTTCGTTAGTGGTATTCTTCTATCCAATATTCTTCCCTTTTTTCGTCTTCTTCTTCTTCTTAGCGCCGATCTTGTACACTTACACTGATATATGCGTCGCCGTTGTCGTCGGTCTTGAGCTCAGGTACGACGGGTAGGGATTCGTCGTCGTTCTCGGCTTCGGCCTTACTCTTCTTGCTTGCGCGCGGCGCGTCCTCGTTGTCGGCGTCGGCGTCGGCGTCGGGTGCGGAACGTTTTTTTGTAAAAGGTTTCTTGAATGTGCTACCGCCTCGGGCGCCGCCTCGTTTGTAACTTGCCATTGTGACGTCGGATGTGCGGGTTAGGGAATGGAGGTTTGGAGTTGGGCCGCTTGTGGCGATGACGCAGGGGCGAGCGTGTCGCGCTAGGGAAACGCGCTAAGGAACGCGGTCATGTGATTAAAAGCCGCGCGACTTCTGTGATTGCAACTATGATGTTCTTATCTGCCTCTGATTCGTTGTACTACTTCAACAGTTGGACGCAGCTCGGCGACGAGTATGTCCACGACAGCTGCGAGTGCCTCGGCCGACGACCGGCTGCAGCCGACTGTACAGCTGCTCTTCAACGAATACGTCGCATGCAAGTAGCCTGCCAGGATGTAGCAAGCCTCGTCCCCGCCAACAATCGTACAAGCACTCATCCTTTCCATTCTTTAACAGATTCCAGAATTTTGAAGGCGAGGTCGCCTCCCCTGGAATCTACACGCTATTCCTACAACAGAGACTGGAACATGTACAGGGTTTGAAGTGGAGGGCATGATGCTTGGGTGATGGCTGAAGAATTCACTGCAAAGTTGATTGACCAATTTTCCGAACGAACTAGCCCCGAACATAAAGCTTTTGCTAGAATATTTAAACCAGATGTATCTCTATTCTTGTCTGATGGCGACTAATCTTTTAGACAATCGCTTTACCATTGCGTACGACATTGCATGCCAATCCTGCAGGCGACGTGCACCTGTTAGTGCTGATGGCATGGCGTTGAGCTTCGCCAACGCTTGCCCAACATACCTCACCAGCGCTAACTCCGTCTCTATCTGTACAATATAAGTAGTGTACCGACAGGGATGAAGGATAGATGTGCGCAGGGAAATTCAGAACAGAAATATTAACAACGACAACGCGTTGATTGCTGATAAATGCGTTGTCAAGCTGCAATAAGTAAGTGTTAAACCTAAAAGGGCCCACCGGAACGCCTGAGTGAGATTAACATCAACCAATGGCCGTGCCGCACATCGTACGTTTTCTAGGCATCAACACGATTTCAGTAAGGATTCCTCGAGAAGGCGAGTTAAAAAGCAGTGTATCCTTAACCTGGACCTACAGACGAAAAGTTGTGCACACAATCAAGATGGTCCTCAAAGTCTATGGCTCCGCCATGTCCACTTCCCGTGTTCTCACTACAATCCTCGAGAAAGAGTTGCCGTACGAGTTCATCAAGGTCGACATAGCGAAAGGCGAACAATACAACGAGGATTACAAGAAGCTACAGCCGTTCAGTAAAGTGCCAGTTATTGATGATGACGGCTTCATCATGTATGAGAGCCGAGCCATCTGCAAGTACCTTGACAGGTAAGCGACATACAGACCTGTGCTCCAAAGACGGTGCATCTTCGTGAACGAATAGGTGCTGACTTTCTACAATCTAGAAAGTATCCGTCGGGCAAGAGATTGATTCCAGAGAGTGATTCCGCAGCTTACGGCCGCTTCGAACAAGTCTGTTCAATGGAGCAGAGCTACTTCGCCGCAGCAGCTGAGACAATCGGGACCGAGCTTTACATCAAACCGTACGTATTCCTAGTTAATTCCACTCAGTCTCAAACAACGCGGCCATTAACCGATGCGACAGGATGAAAGGGCTGGGCGGGCCAGACATGACGCGGGTCGCGCAGGCCGAGGCAGACTTCAATAAGGTCTTAGGCGTATACGAAGAGATACTTGCGAAACAGAAGTATCTTGCTGGAGATGAGTTCACACTGGCCGACCTGTTTCATTTGCCGAACGGTGCAGCGATGAAGGCTGGGAGATGGAAGGAGATATTTACAAAGTACCCGAACGTAGACAGGTGGTTCAGGGGATTGCAGGCGAGGGAATCTTGGGTGAAAGCTTCTGCACAGGCGGGGGCGATACCCTGAAGCCCACGCATATACAATGGCTAAAGACGCGAGTAACGAGAGGCACTATCAGCGAAATCAACTAATCGTGACTCTTTCACAATGTATCTTGGCAACGCTCGAGTAAGGCTAGATCCGATTCTATTCGAAGACCAACGCTGAGGATAAGTTCCAACGGTCACAGGCACAGATGTATTTGGAAAGGTAACAGCGAAAGCAAAGGTTATGGAGTTCGACGAGTTTGAAGGCCGGCATACCATGATCTGTGGTCCCTACATGGCATGTACTACTTCATCCGCCTTCTTTACTGCATGAACTTCACTCCATGGCCGCGAAGGCCGCATCTGTTGCACTTTCTGTGTCTTTTCCAAACTCAACGGCTCAAAGATCTGCTCATCGAACGCGTACGAAATCCTGCCTTCCTGGCTGAGAAGAGAATCTGCACGTCCCATTTCCACATCTTTACCTACTGACTGTCTTCCCTGCACATTTTGCTCGATGAACATTGATGGTATTCGCGGGTCGTACATGCTTGGCACGCGGCTGCGTGAAGGAGGCGGGACAACAGCCGCGTAGTC
>JAESFQ010000937.1_pt1 | contig 10592 bp, 8 predicted proteins | sample 9269431 | NCBI WGS metagenome assembly JAESFQ01 (sample SAMN14502588, study PRJNA617103) | algae metagenome | isolation source: Plectolyngbya sp. WJT66-NPBG17 and co-occurring heterotrophs from well... | place: USA: Mojave Desert, Joshua Tree National Park, California | collected 2006-08-06 | reverse complement strand
CTAATGTACGAGATGGCTTGTTATTGAAGATTTTACAAAGCCACACTATATATAGTCTGCGGGCCGGTGACTCGTTCAAGATGAGCACATGCATATTCGTAGGTGGTAGTTACCTAATTGCGCACGGACGTGTCGCGGGGGAAGACGCGCTGGAGCTCTGCAAGCCATACACATCAATTGCACAATCAGCGGCTGACGCGAATCACCCTAGTACGCTGTCTAGATAGGGAAAAGGGTATACCAGCCTCGCCGTAAGGAATATAAGCACAATCAGGAGAGAAGATACGTCCACCGATCACCATTGGGTCCTGGGTTTACTCATTGGCCGCAGACGATGCGACAACCAGTTCGCGCAGTAGTCACTTCCACTAGTGCGCTATGGTAGGTCTGCATAGAGTGAGATAGTGCAAGGCTTCTAAGCATCTTGTGGGAGGCCTGGATACTTCGCTCTGTGCCGCCTTTGGGGCGTAAGCTGACCTCGGGATGAGAAAAAGTAATATATGTATACATAACCAGGGACACACCAGCTTTGAAGGAGTCAAGTTTGAGTTCACAGAAGAAAACTATGGCGCAAAGGTCATTGTACGTTGCAGGCCTGGTGCCACTACTCTTTGCTGTGCTCTACTTCCAGCTAGGCAACCTCTCCTCCTTGCTCAACTATGGCACACACATTTTCAGTCAGCAATCCACGACCAGGAAACCGCCCATCATCATGGCAGCTACTCCCGCCTTCAGCCATATTGAAAAGATCACAACAATCGCCCAAGGTCTCCTGTCACGCGGCTACCCAGTAACCTTCATCAGCAGCCCAGAATTCAAAGAGTACATCGAATCAATCGGGGCAACATACATCCCCATCGAAGGCCAAGGACCGCAGATGCTATCTGGCGAAGATCTCGAACAATTCATCTCCCTACGCGGCGACGAGCACGAAGTCTTCGCTTTCAAGACAATATTCATCAAGACCATTCCAGCACAACACCGCACGGTGCAACGCACTTTCCAAGAATTCCGCAAGCAATACGGCGAGAAGACGAAGATGATCTTCCTTTTTGACTGCTCGTTTGGTGGGCTAGCGCCCGTCATGCACGGCGCATCTGGCATGCGCCCTGATGCAGCGATTGGCATAGGTCTGGTTCCCTATGCAGGGGCTAGTAACGATACTTTCCCCTTTCGCTCAGGAAAGTACCCCGATACCAGTGCAGAAAGCCAGAGAATCCACTACGAAGCGCAGCAAGCTCAGTACAGAGACCATCCTATCGATACGCCCGTCAACGCGGCTACCGACGCCATGCTCCGCGATATGGGCGCGACAACCAAGACACCGAGCCTGTACGATATGATGATGCGCGGATCGGACGTGCACCTTCAGTATGGCATTCCGGCGTTCGAATGGGAGCGCAGTGACTGGCGACCGAACGTCGAGTTCCTGGGCGCTCCTGTTTCGATAGGAATTGCTGATACTACGCTTCCGGAGTGGTGGAATGATGTTCTTGAGGCGAAGGCAGCTGGGAAGAAGATTGTAGCCGTGTCGTCCAGCAGCGTGGTTTTTGACACCGGGGCGCTTATCAAGCCGGCTTTGGAGGCGTTTGGAGGAAGGGAAGATGTGTTTGTTATTGCGACGTTGGTCACGTCGGATGTGGAGACGCTGGATTTCAAGATTCCGGAGAATGCGCGGGTTGCCAAGTTCATTCCTTTGGATCTGGCGCTGCCTTATGTACGTATATGGAGCAGGATGTTGGAGTTGGACGAAATTTGCTAATGCTAAACAGGTTACGGTTCTCGTCACGAACGGCGGATACGGTACAGTCCAACAATCACTCCGTGCCGGTGTACCCATGATCGTCTCGGGCGTCGGACAAGATAAACTGCACACGGGTACTCTCATCAACTACAAAGGCTTCGGTATCTACCATGCCTTACCCCAGGTAACCCCCGACCTACTAACTGAAACTTTCGACGAAATCATGGGAAACGACACATACAGGTACGTCGTCTCTTCACTTTCGCCGGCTTAGATGATGTGGGTCCGAGGACATGAAGCTGACGAGCAATAGAAAGAGACTCAGCGCTGTGAAGAAGGAGTATGAGAAGTATAATGCGGTGGATGTTGTTGAAGACACGATTAAACAGGTGATTGATGGTCAGCTGTCCTTTTAGATATGTAAGTGTAGGTTAGCGGCGTGTTGCGATTGTTTGCAGTGCGACTCTTCTCCGAGGTTAATTAATGAGCAACTTATCATGGATACGGTCATCTGTACGACCCATATCGCTTCCTAGACCTGTAGTCTATTCAATTTTGCGTCAACGGAATTGTCTGCAAGAATAGTATGAGAAGGTGTCGGTAGAGAGTGGTCGTACGGCTCTGTCTTGATACACCCCTGCCCAAAATAGTAGTCTTCGTGGTGATACTTTTCCCATCTTCACGTCTCTGAATTTTTGGACTCTTCACCCACAACCTCCCCTGTTGAGCGTGAACACTATATACGTGTGTGCGTTGTTCGTTTTATATACCTCGGTGTCTCCGCGGCCAGAGGTAGCTTCAACCATGTTAATATTAACGGCTTTATCAGTAGTGCTACGTTTGATGACTGGTGTAATGAGCTTGGGGCTGTAGAGAATAAGCTTCTTTGTGCAATAGTAGCTGTGACTTGATAGGAATGGTCAAGGCGAGGGTTTAATGTAGGTCGATTGGATAGTGAAGTCTAGTTGTTCGCTAGAGTTCAAATTTGTCTCTACAAGCAGGGTGTTACTGTTGTTAGTATTTCTACGTGTTCTACTCTTTAGCAATCCTCAAGCTTGTCTTTACAGAGGAGAGTAGGCAGAACGTTTGGATTGACAAAAACAAAGAAATCCCCAGCCACTGCATTCTCATGAAGCCAACTTTATCACAAACTAGAACAGTCCAAAAACAACATGTCGTTGCCACCAGCAACGCACTACATCTCTCCGCCACTTCTCCGGGCGCAAAAACAATGTCCCCTGCCAGACTCGAACTGGCGGCCTTGGGATATCTGCTAAATGCTAGCAGTCATACATGATGATATGAGACCCACGTGATAACCAACTACACCAAGGAGACGGTCACTACTCCAACGTAGAGGTGATTTGATAGCAAACTTCCCCGGAAGAATTTACTTCATGTTGGCGGTTTGAGCAGAAAGGTCTGGCCGAATGCTCTGAATGTTTGATAGGCCGTGTGGTAACGGTGTGCTGGTTCAGTCACACATCGCAGTTTGCGTGTGGGCACTCGCCACGATTGCTCTACTGCAGTTGTGGAACCACGGAAAGAAACTTTAAGCCCTTTACCAATAGGATCAAGTAAGGCTAGGAAATTCGGGACAGTGTTCGCAGTGCTGCCGGTAGTTGAGTAATTCTGGAAGAATGCGTGTAGACTTGTGCGTGGTGACAGATCTGGGTCCAATTTCTCACTTTTTGGACCCATTTGCCACAGCAAAAAGCTACAACTTCGAGAAGAAGTCGTCCTAGCTCACAGGAGCCTGCGGCCGCAAAAAGAATGGTCACTACGAGGGTCGAACTCGCGACCTTGGCGTGTCATAGAAGGTCTATTAGCACCACGCTCTAACCAACTGAGCTAAGCGACCGTTGTTTTGTCATTTTCGATGGAGGAAAACCAGCTGTGGCGGTTTATCAAGTGAAGACGCAACCAGCATTTACTTTGAGATGTTGAGATAACGTAGACCATACTGATGTTGTTAGCATTGAACGGGCGTAGTATGGTGGGGTGAAAATCTGGTTCGGAGGTTCGGATGGATGTCAAGGTGGGGCAACCGCAAAGCCTGCAACGATCGAGAAGCAGACCTGGCCAGTCTGACATAATCGCAGCGCTCACATTGAATCGTAGTGTCCCGGGTGGGGATGATGTAGTCATACTTTGACCAAGTTCAAGAAGATGTGTTGTTGTAAGGGGGCCTCGACTGTCGAGTCATGGGTATCTCAATATGCAAATCGAACCAACGCCAGCGCCATGCGCGTGTAAACTCAAGTCTATGGCGAACATTAATAGTGTGCTCGTGAATCTTGACTGGTCATTCGTGGCAGTGGCGGTGCCTGACCGTCGATGGGTAGTGCGAAGTTCGAGTATGCGACAGATGGCGATGATGCGGCGTGACGCGAACTCGCCGTTAGACAGCTGGGAACATTTGATCGTTAATCCTTAGTCGTCGGTATTCTGTCAGCCACCTAGCTTTCCCAGATACTTCTCAACCTCGTCGTTTCCGTAGAACATCTTCTGCAGCTTATCGTGTCTCTTCTGCTGGACTTGTGCAAGCTTCCTCACCTTGCCAGCATCAAGTCTGCCTTCTCTGACGTCTGCGCGGCTTGCGCCACCTAAATCCCTTCTCTGGGTGTGCTCTTTCTTGTCTATTCCCAGACCTAGCTTGTCCCGCTTCTCCTTGGGTACCAATGGGAAGAGCATGCCTTGGCCACTCGTGCCCAGGCCTTGTCGCGCATCGACATCATAGCCGTGCTTCTCCATGTATTTCAATCCCATTCTCGTCCGATCGATGGCGGAGGGTATAGGCGCTCGCGGTAGTGCTGCTTGGTGTGCAGGACTCAAGTAATGTATTCGTTGATCGGTCTCCTTGACAGGCTCGCCGCATATACCGCATCGAGGGTATGCTTCGGGTTCTGGTTGTGGCTGACCATTCGGAAACATGATCGCGAGGTACTTCTCTGCCATGGTCTTGCCGTTCGTGGATGATGTCGTTGGTTGGACTTCGGGGGCAGACGAGACGAACTTGATCGGGTTCTTCCAGAGACCGCGTCCAAAAGCGCGCTGTTCGACGAAAGGCTTTGTAGAGACATCGGGATCTTCTTCAAGAAGCTCTTCCTCATAATGCTCGTCTCCAGTTGTTGGTGTCGTGGCGGGAGCAGACATCGTCATGGCTTCGGTGTGGTTTGCTAGTGGCGCGTCTGATAGTGACAAGGTGTCGTGGATTTAATGTCTTACGGCGGTAGAAGGAGCGACACCGCCATGCAAAAAAATTGAGGTGAAGAGTGAACCCTGGATGATGAACCAGGCGGCAATCTTCGACGCGCAATCACATGCTATGACGCCACGTGGTAGATCGCATCCGCTTAGCGAGCCACCATCGATCCGCGTTCCTGAACCCTCTCCGCCTCCCGTCCTACGAACAGCCAAGATGCCCGTCAACATCCTCGCTACGGCTTTTGACCAGGGCCTTGACTCCATCCCATACGGTTGGGCTGGCTTGAAGTTCGCTTCTGTTTGTGCGGTTTTATACGTGCTGAAATGGTTCTTCAATGGCGCCACCAACGGATCGGAGAGGAACATGCATTCCAAGGTGGTTATAGTGACGGTAAGCCTGAGTTATGTGTATGCGTAAGGTTCTTTACTGACAGATGTAAAGGGAGGAACAGCTGGAATAGGCGCTGAAGTGGTGAGAGGTCTGGCATCTCGAGGTGCACAGATTGTCCTCCTGGTCCGACAACCCCTTACAGATCCTTTCCTTGTCGACTACATCGAAGACCTCCGAACTCAGACTGGCAATGAACTCATCACCGCCGAAAACGTCGACCTCGAGAATCTACACAGCATACGTCAATTCGCAACGAAATGGGTTGACAACGCACCGCCGCGACGATTAGACACCATCATCCTCTGTGCGAACACAATGACACCATCGGGGGGGAAACCAACCCAGACAGAAGATGGACTAGAATCGACTTGGGGACTCAACTACATGGCCAACTTCCACCTGTTGAGCATACTGAGCCCCGCAATTCGTGCTCAGCCTCCCGATCGAGACGTTCGAATCATCTTCGGTACATGCCCGGCATATGTGGGAGGAAAGCTGCCAGGTGCTGGTGCGAACAAAGACGCAAAGAGTGATGCTGGACAGCTCGACTTTACTCCCTCTACCGTATACGCAACCTCCAAGCTCGCCCTCATGACATTCGCCGTCGCCTTCCAGAAGCATCTCTCAAACTACGTCCGTCCCGACAAGAAGCCCATGAATGCGCGCGTCATCATGGTCGACCCAGGTTGGACACGAACACCTGGTATGCGACGATACCTTACCTTCGGCTCGCTGTGGGGCTTGGCGATATACCTCATTACATGGCCGCTGTGGTGGCTTGTACTCAAGAGCCCCGATCAAGGTGCACAAACCTTCCTATATGCGGCCATGGAGGCACAATGGGGCCGAGGAGAAGGAGCGTACTTCCTCAAAGAATGTAGAAGATCCATCTGGACAAGGAAGGAGATTGATGATGAGCTGCTGCAGAAGAAGCTGTGGGAGAGCAGTGAGAAGACAATCGAGATTCTTGAGAAAGAGAGTGCGAAAAGGAGGGCCGTTGAGAAGAAACAGAAGGAGAAATCAGAGGGCAAGAGCACTGCCAAGGAGACAAACGGAGAGGCCAAGCAACGGAAGTAGAAACTGGCGGTGCCCTGGCTGTAAACGCTCGGGATGCTACCTGAATCACCAATAGAGAAGCCAGATACTGTTCAAAGTTTCCAACGAGATTGAGGATAAAACTCTGGACCATCCTGGAAACATTGCGATCTCGTGAGTCGGTTCGAGTTTGTTCACAGTCAACAAAGCGATTCGTAATCATATATGAGTATGTGCGCCAACCGAGACTAGCAACAACATTTCAACCATGTCTAGTCCCAAACGGTTCGGTCCTAATAATCCACATCTCCCAGACGAGATGATGATGGAATAGTGTGAGAATCCATCCCCTGCTCGAAGAATACCGCACTCATCAACGCCCACGGTCGGGCAATGGAAAACAATCACCCCTTGGCTTGAATATCAGTTACTAGCTACTGAGGCACTGCAAAAAACCGCGCTTCCAGGACATGTCCGCAACATGGCGTCAGATGCTCATCACCCAACCTCCCCTCGAGCGCTTGACTCTCATTGCATGCAACTACGACTGCGACACCAGAATGTTCCCCCAAGAATAGTCAACCGAAAAGAACTTGCAGAATCCAAGTGGGATCACGCTTGGAGACGTCATAGACGCTTCATGGCAAATTCAGCTACCACACAACGCCGGTCTTGTGCCGGACGACCAAAGCTGTCGTGGATGGTATGTGCACATAAATGCGAAGAAAGTGTGCACTTGCTATCATCTGACTAGCGTGGTAGAGAGGGAGCACGAGCTACGCATGGAAGATTCGAAAGTGGAAAAGGAGATGTATAGAAACTGGCAGTGCAGATAAATGAGGCTTAATAGAGCGAGAGGGATTATGAGACGGCTGCGAGAAGGAAGGGCGAGGAAAGCGTGGGCCAGGTTTATGGTAGAGAAAGGCTGAGAGAAGCACGAGGTAGATAACCGTGGGTTCTAAAAGGAGGATCATTGGAAATACATACGTCTGTTCTTGTCCGCGGTAGACAACCTAGAAAGGTTGTTTGCTCCTTCTACCATTAATCAGGCGAATTGACATCTAGCCTATCGTATACAAACGAATTCTACACCTTTGCTTTCACACTTAGTCAAGGGATCCAACACAATGAAACAGTTCCATAGCATCGCACAGTCTATTATTTGGGCTAGATGCGAATAACACCGATCACCTAAGAGAATCCTCCTTCACAAAAGAATCGTGATGCTGCATGATTCGCTGTACACAAGAGAAGTAAAGACGCCATGTCCATCCTTCCTAAACCTCAGGGAGGATATACACCCCCGTCTGCAACGCTTTCTGCACACTTGCAACCGGCTTGACGTACTTACTCAAAGCCGGTATCTCCTCGCGGATCAACATGGCCACCAAGTTTCCAAATACAACACTTCCCGCGGCATTCAAATGCGTGTTATCGGTTGGGATGAGGTTATACGTATGCGCCTTCTCCGCACCAATTGCATTCAAATACTCCGTACTCGCTGCATTCAAATCAATGATGCTAGCTCCCGACTTGCTCGCCGCTTCCTCCGTCGCAGCGGCTACATCCGCCAAGTTCAATTTGATCTTCCCATCAGTTCCGTAACTACGGCGGCTCAACGACGTAACGAGGATAGGCGTCGCGCCCACATCCCGTACTTCGTTTACATAGGCAACCAGGTTGGTGGTGAGGGCTGCCGCGCTAATGTTCTTATCAGGCTTTTGGTCGTTGTGCCCGAATTGGATGGTGACATAGGGAGAGTAGTGTGAAGAGGCGTTCTTGGCGGCGGAAAGGACGGTCGCCCAGTCGCCGCCTTGGCGAAAGGTTACGGTTGTTGCGCCGTTGTGGCCGTAGTTGTGGCCTGAAGCGCCTTTCTTGAGGGTTGTGGTGAGGAAGCCGGTACCCCAGCCACCGCCACCAGTAGATTGTACGGCGGTGGTTGAGTCGCCTGCGAGAACGAAGTAAGGCGGTTTGGTGGCATTCGGCTTGGGTTTAGGGGATGGAAGGGCGGATGCCGAGACGGCGAGGAGGGAGATGTAGGAGAGTGTTGTGGAGAGATGCATGTTGATAATGTCTCGACAGTAATGCAATTTGATGAAGCGAACGAAATAGCTGGGGTTGACTTTGTACTACACAATCCAGTGACCTTATATACTTGCCAGATCCCTTGCTACAGATCACTTCTAGACGACAGTTCAACGGTATATTTACCCCATAATTTCCTTCCGGGGCGCATGGTGGCAGAGTAAAGTATGGGGTGGCTTGCAACGTTTGTGTTGATGCATTTCCACCAATCGGTCTTGTGAACGTCCACGGGCACGTCATGGATGCCGTTCCGCGAAGAAAATCCGACGGCGTGGGGAAACGGGTCAGATCTCGTAAATGTGCGATTCCCGCTCATCCGGCTGTGTGCGCACGTCTTATTTGTACACAAAAGGGCTGTTGTGGATACGGGGGTATAGTAGGTGTGTGCTTAGTTAACGTGCAAGGAATGATGAGGCTAGGTTTCAAATTGAAGAAACGGGAATGCGCGCCAAGATAGAACCCTGAACTGCAGAAGCAAAGGACATTGCTTCACCGGACCGTTGCCGTCTATAAACCTTATCTACTTGGAATAAAAACGCCTTTTACTAAACAACTAACGTGAGTTATAAGCGAGTAGAACCTTTTTGCTAAGACTTAACTAAACTTTAAGTATACTATAATACCTTTACTTAATAATATAAATAAGACCTTAGATAAAAGAGTATAAGGTTATGATGGACTAGGCCCAGAGTGAGTCCTCGGTTGTACCTCGGTGGTACGCCTCACATTGCGGGTCGCGGCGGCGACTTCAAGTATCAACTACGCAAGACAACACGCAGCTTTGTTGTCTTGTGCCAGCCTTTTGGCTAGGCGGACGGCGTGTGTAGTTGCGCGCAAGGCCTGGTAGGCCCGCCCGTTACAAAGGTACCTTACGAGTTCGCGGTCTATCTAGGTTCGTAGTCTAGCTATACTAAGTGTTAAGAGCAGAAAAGAGGCCTGCTAATAAGTATGTATTTGTTCTATATATAGAAGAAGAAAGAAAAGAGAAGAAAGATTCTCTTTACTCGTATAACTCGCTATTATAATTATAATATAAGTGCTTAGAAAAAGAAGCTTATTAAGTTATTAGCGCGTTTAAGACGCTAGCCTAATAACTATTAGTAGTTACGTAACTACTTAGTACTTAGTTACCTTAGTATAACTAAGTATACTAAGTAGACTATAGAACTACTTAGTGCTTAGTAGTTCTAGATAACTAAGTAATACTAAGTAATATATATTTATTTAGCATAACGTAAAGCACCACCAAGCCGGACACACCACTGAGCCGGACACTTTTTCTTAGCATCGCGAACATTACGTACAAACAGCGATGCAATTACAACGTACGATATTTTTAAATTAACAAGAAGGTAGAATTGAACTTACTCTTAAGGCCTATACCTTAAGGCAATTTAAGAGCGTACGAAGCGCTGTAGTAGCTTTTAACGTACCTTTCCAGCGACTCTCTAATTGGCTAAACAATATTACGTTTTAACACAAAGCACTACTAAACAGCTAAAGGCTCTCAGCGACAGAAGAGCAGATAATTGTACGACATATCCTTAAGCTTAATTCGCGCGGATTTGCCCTCCGGCTGTAAGAGGTAGCAGATATCGCAGATAAACTACTAGCTGTACGTAGTAGGACACCCGTTAGCAAGAACTAGATAGAGCGATTTGTTTAGCGTACAGAGGAGCTTAAGATAGCCTTTAACTAAGTAAAGGATCGCTAGAGAATACTCTAGGAAGATCTAGAGGTTATTAGCGCCTGGTTTAAGCTCGTACGAGAGACAAAAGCTAAGTATAGGGTTCTAGACAATAACATCTACAACTTTGATGAGACAGGCTTCTAGATAGAAGTTATTAGCTTAATAAAGGTGGTTACAGGCTTAGAACGTCGTACGAGACTAAACCTTATCTAGCTAGGTGATAGAGAGTAGGTTACAAACATCTAGAGTATATGCGCTGCTAGGTATGTAACCCTACTATTTATTATCTACAAAGAACGCGTACATATCTCTGTATAGTACGAGAAGAAAGACATACTGTACGACTAGAAGCTATTAGTATCTAAGAATAGCTAGACTAATAATTAGCTTAGCCTTAAGTAGTTAAAGCACTTTAATAAGTATACAAAGTCGCGTTAGGT
>JAESFQ010000936.1_pt1 | contig 10597 bp, 11 predicted proteins | sample 9269431 | NCBI WGS metagenome assembly JAESFQ01 (sample SAMN14502588, study PRJNA617103) | algae metagenome | isolation source: Plectolyngbya sp. WJT66-NPBG17 and co-occurring heterotrophs from well... | place: USA: Mojave Desert, Joshua Tree National Park, California | collected 2006-08-06 | reverse complement strand
ATTAGGTCTTTAGTGCAGCATAAGGGTGTGTTGCATCGACTCACTGCGGAGATCAGGGAGACTTTCCAGAATGAGAGCGACATTACAGTAGCATCAACAGGTAACCTGCCTTATCTCAATGCGGTGATCAACGAGGGTATGCGACTCTGTCCTCCTGTCGTAGTCGGGATACCCCGTATTGCACCTAAGGGCGGAGACACCGTATGCGACCAATGGGTTCCCGAAGGGGTAAGCTATTCATACCTACGAACTGCCTCGTCCTGACTAATCTGATGCACACAGACCTACGTAGCCCTAAACCAGTACTCTGCCTTTCGACAATCTTACAACTTCCGCAACCCAAATTCCTTCATACCCGAGAGATTCTTGAACCCGAAACCAGAAGAGGACGATATGGCCATATTTCAACCATTCCAACAGGGTAGACACAGATGCATAGGTGTTAATGTTGCCTACAACGAGATGCGCCTTATACTTGCGAGACTGCTGTGGGGCTTCGACATCAAGCTGAAAGATGAACGTGATAGGTGGGATTGGGGTGAGCAGTGCACCTACATCTTATGGGCAAGTCTTATTGCGAGAAAAAAATCTACGAAACTAAGTGCTAATGACGATGCAGGATAAAAAGCCACTTGAGGTTACCCTAGATCATGTCAACAAGTAAATCCGCAACGCTACCCACAGTACGCAAATATGCCAGGGGGAACGGCTCGGGGCTCGGGAGGATATTTTGTTGAAATGAAGCGTTGATTAAGGACGTGTCTTCTAAAAACCAAACCCATCCTTTTCTTATCTGTTCTTGTCTACTCAGATAGTTGTCTCGCCGCTAGATAAATTCACGCTCAACCTTACTGGACATCAAGGCCAAATGTTCAATATTGCATCTATTTCCACCACTATAATCTAGTGTGCTCTTCTCAGCCTTTTGATCTGAAGCTCTTGACTTGGCTCAGGCCAACTCTTGTATGCTGCCTACAAAGGTGGTGCTGAGCGTGACTGGTTTTGCGTGGGTTTGATCGCATTACACGTTCACTACCACGCAGTAGCTACTCAGCATTGGCTCATTACCACAGGACAGAACAGCAATGAGCCAGAATTTCCTTCGGTTCAAAACAGCTTATCGCACTTGGTATTCGCCTTCGAGAAGTATGAGATCTTGACGCTATAGTCATCTCCTCTAACTATCTCCACTATCGGATTCTTCCAAACATCAAACAAGCGCAAGGTCATCGCGACCCCACAACAAGATCCTCACGTCCCTTCTCAGTCGACCTGTATACTATTACACTACCACAAAGAAATCTTGGCCCTTACTCTGCGAACCGCGACACTCCAATGTCAACGCTTTCAACACTCGAACCGTCATGATGTTCATCACTACAAAACTCACAACCATCCTGCTCATCGGGCTAATTTCCTTCCTCATAATCCCAGCGGCCCACGCTCTTCCAACAATTCAACCCATCATCACTGCTAGAGGATTCTCCAGGTCCTCGGATTCCGCGGACTCTTTGGAACCACGCGCCTAGCAGGCTTTAGTGGAGTTCGGTATAGTGGGAGATATGGCTACAATGGCTACACTTCCGCTGCTGGAAGAACCGACACGCAGTCAGACATGAAGAGTGATCTACTTGTTTGTGGGATAGTCGTTGCAGTACTGGGTAGATTGTGGTAGATGGTGTTTTTTGCGAGGGATGGAGTGAGCGCCAATATGAAGATATTGGTGTCTGACGCGTCCTGATGGCGACCCGTGAGATTCATGTACTTCCAGTATTGAGCTTTCCGCTTGGACGTCCCGTGCAGATTTATGCTTCAGGTTTCTTCATCACTGCCAAGGATAGGCGGTCTTTTGTCTCTGAAAGATGCAGAAGGGCCTGCCAGCTGAATATAAGTCATGGTAAAGCGACTGGACAAGAAGTTGCGTCACGTTTGCAATGTATATAAATGTGTCAGGGGCCTTTACTACATGCGCCCATTGGACAACGTTTCGATTGGATAGCAACTGAAATCCCGAGATGGCGCATGATCTTTGACCCCCACAGGATCAGAGTGCCGTGGAGGCTACGTAGAGAGGTAGCGCATAGCCGCTTCAGCTCTACAAAGGGGAGCGCGCTCCATGTCGGATACGAAAAGCACCTTGTGCCCTCCACTTGCCAGCCATAGGTATAGCGGGATGATTGTATCGAGAAGCTTGCAACGCTTCCAATCAGGGAGCAACATCATTCCGCTGGTGCTGCAAACACCAGTGCAGCCCCACTATTGTTCACACGGCTTTCTTGCGCATCTCAACGGCTTCCTCATACGCCTTGAGGTCGATGTTGCCAGCGTTCCACACGGTGACGGCTTGCACAAAGACGCCCTTTTCCTTTCTGCGTTCGACATACCCGATGACGTTGAGCCACGTTCCCACGTCTACATCGAGTTGCTTTATCCGCTCCAGTACATGTTCGATATCGACATTCGCGATTACGGGCGGACTAACTATCGGGTAGTTGTGCTTGAGCCGCAATGTCGCGGTTTTGGTGACGTACTCATCGATGCTGCGATACAGTCAGTCTCTACGGCACCTATGGCTTCGGCTCCAAGTACCAGCCCAGAAAGCGGACCTTGGTTCCCTGCGCTGTTCCGGGCAAATCACTCAATAGCACCAGATTCGATGGAACGGGACCAGACATGGTGTTGAAGGCGCGAAGAAGGCGGTAGAAACTACAGCCGGGGCCGAGGTGCACGTGCCAGGGTTAGCGCGGACGACATCATACCCTCGTGCATCCAGGCCCGATTCATGACCAGCCAGGCACCCTTCAAACTCTCCCACTCCGCCGCTCCTGCAACAACGACCTTTGCGAAACTCTCCCACCTACCGTATCTCCAAGAACCTTTGCGTTTCCACAAAGTACGTGCGAGCCACCCACCATCCCCCGCAGCCCCGCCATCCTACTCTTTGATCAAGATACCTGCATGGGCATGCGATAGACCACATGAACGACAGTTGCTAACTAATAACCTTCAAGACTACTTCGAAATGAGCGGCTGGGGCCTGGGCTGGTTTGGCGGTGGCCAGGCGAAGAAGGATGCGCCAAAGAAGGCCATCCTCCAGCTTCGAGGCCAACTTGAGATGCTGAACAAAAGAGAGAAGCACTTGCAAAATCAGATGGACGAGCAAGATGCGCTGGCGCGGAAACACATTTCTACCAACAAGCAAGGTTATTCTACCTGGAGTAGACTCGCTGGTACTATCGCTGACGCCTATTGTAGCTGCGAAGTCGGCGTTACGGAGAAAGAAGCAGTTTGAACACTCACTCGAACAGACCAGCTCACAGATCATGACGCTGGAAAGGGAGATCTTCTCTATCGAGACGGCCAACATCAACAAGGAGACGCTGGACGCCATGAGGAATGCTGGAAACGCCATGAAGTCGATACATGCTGGTATGACCATCGACTCGGTCGACAACGTCATGTACGTCTTCTACACGATGCGATATCTACAGATCTATTTGCTAAAAACCTGTGTAGGGAGGAGCTCCGCGAGCAACACGCGATCGGCGAAGAGATCAACGAAGCCATCGGCTCAAACCTCACCTCCAACGGCATCGACGAAGACGAGCTGGACGAGGAGCTCGCAGAGCTACAACAAGAGAAGCTCGACGAGCAAATGCTCAACACGGGCAATGTGCCAATTCACGACGCCCCCTCGTCACAGAAGCTACCGCAAGCGCCAAATACCAACCCCAAGGCACCACAGCGGGTTGAGGAGGATGACGAAGAGGAGGAGCTGCGGAAGCTACAGGCTGAGATGGCCATGTAAGCCGAGGCGACGGCTAAGACAATCGCTGTTATGCGAGCATGGTGACTGCGAGAGACGGGGGGTTTCAGGCGTACGGCGATATCAGCAGAAGCTGCATCTTGGGCTTCTAGCTTCTTGTTCTTCTTTCCTATATATAATCGTAGCATTTGGGCTTTGGATTTCTGTCGAGGCACCTAGTCAGTCTACTTATGAGATACGCGGGATATACCTTGCAATACCATCGTCTCTACTTTTTGTCTACTCTGGCATTTGAAGTATTTGCTCATGGTTCTCACCGTGCATAACCCTGACTGCGTGGGAGGCTACATCAGGCAGCAGCTTCTCTCAAGTCCAGGCATCAATATGTATGCGCATGGACGTGTTCCTGAACGCGCGGCAAGGTCTAAGAAAAGGGCGCTCTCGGGCTACAACCGAAACACCGTGGCCAGCTCAGCAACAGCTATTCGACACGAGGAGTCCACATATTACATGATCAGAGCAGCAAAACAAGACATGTGCATGAAGGCGTATATCCATATTCTTGTTTTATTTTCTCTTCAGAGACGATCACATACTATCGCTCAATCCATACTGTCATCTACCTACTCGAAACAGTCATGTGTACCATAACGCATGTATCCCATAGTCGACGTAAAAAAGAGCTTACGCGACAATTTCACTTTTGATAGAACCATGAAACCCCCAACCGAGCTACGCTGTCAAGGGTATCAATATCGAGGAGAGTTGGGGCAAGGCCAGAATGCTTCCGCCTACAACGCCAAATAAATGTCAGATGCTAGCTTCCAGAAATGGGCTTGGAACGCTCATAGGAAGGAGAGGAAAGAAACGAGCGACGCACACAGACTGCAGTCGAGCGGTGATGTTTTGAGAAGCAGAATGTTACCAGAGAAGAACTGGCCCGAAGAGTGAACACTACTCATTCTTCTTCGACGCATCTTGACTGTTCTCCGGCTTCTTCGTCTCTTCTGTGCCGGGCGTACTGTCTGCGGTCAACTCGGTCATTGGACGCCGCATCGGGGTGCCATTCTGAACAGCGGGTGATCCGGGAACAGGTGTGATTGGCTCAACACTCGGACGATGTGAAGGCGCCATGGGAGGCGCTGGTGCCGCAGTTGGTGGTGCAGCGGCCGTGGGCGTAGCTGGTGATGCACCGGTCATGTTTGGCGTGAACCTGTGCGGTTCGCCATTCTCTTGTGTCGGTGCTGGGGACGCAGTGCCTGTCGGATGTGCAGACTGGTATTGCTGAGCTACGGTATCAGCAGCAGCACCCGCAGCGAACGCTGCTGCTTTACTTGCTTCATCTTCATCTTTGACGTCAGGTGCCCTCTTCACATGCTTGTTGATACTCGCCACACCACAAATAGATATGAGCAACTTTCTCTCCTGTTCCGTCAGAGTTGACTCAGGTACTGTTCTGTCGACGCAAGCTCTGATGGCATTGTCCACCTTCTTCTGCTCCTCAGGGCCTGGCCTTTTGTCAAGATAAACAAGACGGTACGCTTCAAGCTGGCGAATAAGGTCTGGGTGTACTCCAATTGGGTAACGACCAGACGGATGCGGTGCCGAAGGATCAGTCAGAGGGCTTGGATGCGAGGGTGCCTGAGGCGTGGGCGGGCCGTAAGGTGATGCTGAAGACTGCGGGTGCGACGCTGAAGGAGCATTCGACTGCTGGCCTTGCGGGTGATATGTTGGATAAGGACGAGGCGGTCCAGGGCCATATGGGCTCGTGCCAGTATTTGTGTATGGTCCGCCGTAAGGGCTCGGTGCCGAAGGTCCGCTATATGGCGATTGTTGTGGGGCAGCCGTGGGATAGAGAACGCCATATTGTCCGCTTGAGCCGGCTGCTGAAGAGGCTGGTGGGGCCTGCGAGTTAGGCTGCGGATACGGTCGTGGAGGGTTAGGTGCTGGCGGACTTCCAGCTGTGCTACCACCGCCACCCCATGGGGAGGCATAGGGTGAAGGATGGGGCGCGTTCTGGGACGTGGTCGATGCAGCTGAATTGCTTTCGTTGCGAGTCATGCTGGGTGGTAAGCGAGGTTGTGCAAGACTAGGTGGCAGTCTGGGAGGTGGTTGTGGCATCGTATGTGGCATGCCCGGGTGGTACGGGTACCCAGGCTGAGGGTACGGCTGATAACCATTCGGTGGTTGGTAATACTGTGGTCGTGGAGCGTGGTTGAGCGGAGGACTTGCTTGCCTTTTCCTGCGCTCCTTTTCGATTGAAACTTCCGGGTTGATTCTCCACAAGTAGCCTTTGCCCTCTTTGTCGCCTTTCATGAACGCATCATGCTGACCGAGGTTGTGACGTACACTAGATTGCCAGCCGCTTGTAGTGGTCTTGAACTTGTACCAAGGATACTTGCGTTCAATATACGTGTAGATGGATTGGAGGTTCATCTGGCCCGTGGGAGACGACGAAATGGCCTCGTGGATCAGAACGACATAGTTGGCAGTGGGGCGCTGGAGCTGTTCCTCGGAGTAATCCTCGATGCGCATCTCGGGCGAAGGAGTTCGAGGTGGTCTGATAGGCTTTGCCTGTTTCTGAAGGGCGGACAAGCTACCGTCGCCCTGCTCCGTTGTCTCCAAAACACCGTCATCTTCACCATCGCCAGCGTTTGACTCCTTGCGCTTGGGTGCCTTCGGCTTGATGGTTGGAATTGGAATGTCAGCCGGGTCAATGCCCGCGGCTCTGGCCCTCTCAATATCCTTGGCTTGCTTGATGAGTTGCGAGCGCTGGCGCTTTGACATAATACCATCCTTGGGTGGTCTGCCAGGTCCTTTGCGCTTCTCTACGACATGACCGATGAGGTTCCGTGGCAGGTTGTGCTGAATCGCCATTTCTTCCGTAATGAGTCCATCGATATCTCCGGCTTCCAGTTCGCCTTCGTGTGGCTTGCGTAGTAGCGGTGGACTATCGTTCGGCGGAGGCTTGCTTGGCTGCTCGGGCTTTGGAGCCATGGGAATATCCTTGACGGGCTCCTCGACTGGCGTCTCGTCTTTGATGGGTGCCTTTGCGGGAGTCTTGGCCGGAGCTTTGCCCTTTTCTTTGGGTTCTTTGGGCTCTTTAGGTTCCTTGGGCTCTTTGGGTACAGCCACTTCTTTCTCTTTGGATTCCTTGGGCTCCTTGGGCTCTCTGCGCTCTTTCTGAACCTTGGGCTCCTTGGCGGATTCTCGAATTGCCTCTTTGAGCTTCGCTGTATCCTTGACTTTGAGCTTGACCTTCTTCGTTGCCGGTTCTTCAGGCGTGAGTTCGCGCTGTTGGTGCTTCCTCTTGTGCGCTTTCTTGCTCTCCTTGAACGGAGCAGGAGGCAAGTTCTTGATCTTGAGCTTGAGGCTTGTCTTTTGGCGCGGTTTAGGAGCAGGCTCCTCATAGTCGTCCATCTCTTCATCGGCAAGTCCGTCATCATCGTCGCTGTCACTAACAGGATGATGGTAGTAAACATGGCGTGGGTTGACACTCTGTTGGTCTTCGCTTTCCGAGCTGATGTGCTCGTCACTTTCCAGTTGACCATTTCCGTTCTCAAAGGAGAAACTCATAGGACGTGAGCCTGACTCCTGGCGGTGTCGTTGCTGCTCTGTGAGGGCAACGTCGGGGAGAAAGAAGTGTATGTTCACAGCACCGAGCTGCAGGCGATCACCATGATCCAGAGGTATAGTCTCGCCACGAGGATAGAACTCGCCCTCGTGGTGCAAGCCATTGTTCCCCAGGACATGTATGCAGAAATGACCTGCGTCAAAATCAAAGAAGATCTTGGCATGCTCTCGCGATATGCCCTTCGGTCCCAAGGACCCTGTCTTGGCCATGATTTGCTGCGGATGGATAGGTACGAATGGACAATCGTTAGGGTCTTCGGGGACGTGGCCGTCGAACTGGGCAGGCACTTCGGGAAATGCCTGCATGATCATATCCTGCGGCGCGCGTTCAGCAGGCTTCTCCTCACTAGATTCGCCTGTGGGATGCGAGTTTGAGCTGAGAGAGTGTGATGCATTGCTCTGGCGGCGCTGCTGATACTCCATAGGCATCGACTCGATGGGTGCGCTGAGGATGCCGCCCTTCTCAGAGATGACACTGCGAGCACCACGTTTGTGTTTCTTTTTCTTCTTCTTGTCCATCTTCGCATTGGCATCATCCACACCGTGCAAGTGCTCGTTGGCGGCCTGTACGTGACCCTTTGCGTGCAGTGCCTCGGCCTTGATGAGGCGCTTCATGTCTCGGTGCGCGAGATCGAGGTTCCGGCCGAGGGTGATCTGGTAGGTGTGCATGTAGTAGGAGCCGTCGTCGAAGCGCAGACGCGCAAAAGCTGTGAGGCGCTCATTGGTGGTAGGTGGCGGCAGGAAGCCATCCATGGGCGGGAGGGCGGACGTCATGTTCATGGACATGGCATTCATGTCAGCGCCATGGAGATGGTTAGACTGGGCGAAGTCGATGGGTGTGTCCAGAGGTGGCATTCCATTGGCGAGGGAGCTGTCCATCATGTGGTGGTCGGCAGGTGCATTCTCGCCGCCGAGGGCAGGCATGGCCGACGCATCGCTGGTCGCGGCTGCCATGTCGGGAATGCGCTGGTCGGGAGCAGGCGAGGCAAGGGCGTCGGAGGGATCATATCGGGGGCTGCCATGGTGTAGAAGCTCGTTGGAAGGGGCTACGACCATACTGCCGCCGCCATCTTCGTGGGGAAATGCGTAGTGGAAAGTGAAAGGAAAGTTGAAGGGCGCGGAGTGGTGGTCAAAGATGCCGTCCTCTGCACATGGTTAGCGGCGCGCTTGTTTTTCGGGCAGCAAACGGCGGCGCGGTGTCGCGCAATACATACGAGAGAAGCGATGGGCGTAGGGGGTGGGATATTTGTCGTCTAGGGCGTCTCCCAGAAGCAAAGAGGCTGCGTCGTGCTGTCGCAGCGGGTTGGCGTCTTCGGAGGATGTCGGTCGAGGCTGGTCGTGAGAGGCTTGCGCCGGGCCTAATCCTGCTGCACGTGGGTCTTGGCCGCACATCTCCACATCGAAGTGCGACGGCGCCGATGCGAAAGACCAACCGGAGTCGTCGTCGTGCATCGACTGCTGGGCGGAGACATGTTCAAAATCGAACGCCGCATACCATTCAGACGCGTCGACTTCTATTGTCCCATCTGTTGAGTTCATCGTCAGTGCATTAGTCCCGAGTGCAGCAAGAGCAGGCGACAAAGAGGTAGCGGAGCAGGCGGTATCGCGTCGAGAAAAGAGTGTAGAGGGAGCGGGGGCGTCTTTGCAAGAGAGAGACTGGGACTGAAGAGCAGAACATCACAGGTGAAGGCGCTTTTGGGTACGCGTGGCCGTTTTCTGGTAGGGAAAGAGCCAACCACCAAAACTTCTCACCCAGCAGCGCGACCCCAGACCAATCGCAGCACCGCCAGAACCACCAGAACCAAGCCGTCTGGACTGCCTGTCAGGTACCAGGAGGCTTCGGTGCGATGGCGCCCAAGAAGAAAGCCCAGCAAGGCGCATCTGTGCCCGCCAGACAGCCCCCCAACTGGCCTGCTCTCACTCCCCTCGTACCAGAAGAGGACCTTGCCATGCACGAGGTGCTCCCCAAGCAGATCATCACTATCCCCAACTTGTTCACGGCTTCGCTATGCAAGACGTATGTCTCTTTCCTTTCGTCTTTGCCACTGACGACGACGCCTGGAAAGCCCAAGAAGGGCGATGCAGTGCGGGTGAACGACCGCTATCAGATTGACGACCCCATATTCGCCCGACGACTATGGGAAGACACCGGATTAGGCAAGCTCGTCAGTGGCGAGGCGGAAGGCGCGCTCGCCCTCACTGAGGTGCAGCGGAACCAACTGTGGGGCGGCCAGGTCATGGGCCTCAATCCCAACATTCGCGTCTACCGCTACTCCAAAGGCCAGTTCTTTGACCAGCATTGTACGTCATCACTACTTCCTGGTGGAGGTCCATCGGGCAGTCATGACCCAAGTCATGCTAACAGACCCAGATGACGATTCCAACAATGTGACCATGCACACTCCTGGTTCGCCGCCTGTGCCAACGCGCACCACCTGGACCTTGCTGATTTACCTCACCTCTCCCGCCACAGGTTGCATCGGCGGAGAGACGGTCTTCTACCCAGACGCGCCCCAGAAGAAGAGCCGAGACCCTCCACCGGAGCCTTTCGTTGTCGACCTCGACGTTGGCCTTGCGTTGCTGCATCGACACGGCCCTGACTGCATGCTGCACGAGGGACGCGAAGTCACCAGCGGCGAGAAATGGGTCATCAGGAGCGACCTATGTGTCAAGCGCTGAGTTGACGTGATTTCCAGTCACTGCCATCCGTCATAGCGTCGTTCTTCTTTCCCCATCAACACCAACCCTCACCGGAAAGATCAACTCCAACGTGCGCAACAGCAGGCAGTACTTTTGTCGTTGCGTATTCATGTCCAATCCTCTTGCAAGTACAGTTGTCACCTCACAAATACCTGTCAGCCATTAGGACGGGCGCATGCAGGTAGGTGCGACACAGCACGAAGCTTGTGTCGCTATTCCTATTCAGGCCGGCTACCAGAGCTGCGCAATCGACGTGAGCGCTGTTAAAACTTATAGTGAAGTTTCACAAGACATCACATGGCTACAGCTGTCATACCGAGCGACAGCAATTTGACCGACGTGCAGCCTAGTTCCAAATATCTTCTGGTTCGCTTTCCATGTGTGGCAATGGCGGGTTGACATATCCCACACCCACAATACCGTACCTCAGATTCCAATATTGCAAGACATCTTTATTCTCCTTGTCCAACTCACCTACAACCTTCGACAAACGATTCA
>JAESFQ010000935.1_pt1 | contig 10603 bp, 13 predicted proteins | sample 9269431 | NCBI WGS metagenome assembly JAESFQ01 (sample SAMN14502588, study PRJNA617103) | algae metagenome | isolation source: Plectolyngbya sp. WJT66-NPBG17 and co-occurring heterotrophs from well... | place: USA: Mojave Desert, Joshua Tree National Park, California | collected 2006-08-06 | reverse complement strand
GTGGTGCGGCTGATGCTGCAGGGGCGCAGCCGTGAGCGCTGTCTACTGGGCACACACAAGGCTGACATAGTCCCGTCGAGATCATATCCCTTTCATCAGTGCCATTAATAGCTTTTAGAATAGCTTTACTTTTGTTGCGTTATTACCGCCATGTCTACTTCACCCCCAATCCACGAACCCTTAGGCCGTACAAACTCGGTCGATGCCTTTCGTAAATGCTGGGCTGCTAGCACTGCGGACAACAATCTCACACTCCATGGCTTCCGTCGTTTCAAGACTACTCAATTGCTGAACCTCCGGTTCCTTGAGAACGAAATCGCCGATATGGACCACACCATCTACCAAGCTGGTCTTAGACTTGATCTGAGCCCTTCGCCAGGCGACCGACTTGGCCTTCGGCACAGCAAGAGGGATGCCGATGTCCCAAAAGTCAATGATGTGATCACCCGAGAGTTCATCTCGAAGCTGCGCCATCTTATCAAAGAGTACAGTGTGTGCTGGTAGCTCTGTTGTGACGCCTTACGCTAACAAGTGCCGCCCACACAGACGAAGCGCTTGCTGCCTTCAACAACATCATGACTATGGAGACCTTTTCACTTCTCGATGACGAGCAACATGCTAGTCTGCGGGACGATCTTACTCTGTACGAAGCACACAAGACCAGGCTGCTTAGGGTGGATCTAGGGACACGATCGCGGACCGACCCGTTCCAGCGCTGGCTCCACAAGTACTTGCGGGCCTTTAGGTACTGGAGACTGTCGCGAAAGGCTACGAGTAACGGCGAAGGCCTTGGATCGGTCGCTGGTAGACAGCAGCGGTGGTCGTACCAGAACACGATACTGATAGCCGAGGTCATCGGACGTGTGACGACTGCAGCGTTGACAGCTGTCTTCATAATTGCACCGTTGGCCATCATGTCCCACGAGTCGTCAAAGAACATTCAGCTGATAGTCGTGTCGGTGTGCATCATCATCTTGTCTTTCCTTGTGTCGCTCTTCCTGAAGGTATCGAGCTTCGAGATGATGGCGGTATCTGCTGGGTACGCTGCTGTTCTCTCGGTATTCGTTTCTAATGTCCCTGCAAGCGCGCAGTGATAATCGAGGGGTCTTGGGTTGCCGTGTTGATAGGAGATCCATCAGTCTAGCAAGATACAGGGCCTAGCAATAGAAATACAATTGTAATAAATTATCGAGATGGTGAGAACGACCTGAGCAAGGTCGTTTCTGTCCAAGGAGTAGATATCGTGGAGAGCCGACAGCGCAATGCCCCACGCGCTCGAGAGCCTTGGTGCACAGAGACGTAGCTGCTACTCTACTAGGACAGCCATAGGCTCCGGGAAATCTTTTTACACCGTGTTTAATCGTGCTCTTACTTATTGCAAAGCTCTGTGCGTCGCGATGTTTAAGAATCGCAGGTTCCGTCGCAGATGTGCTGCTTTTCGACAGGCCTCCAGCCAGAAGTTTGGGTATGCCAGTTTACAGTCGTTTAGTTGGTGGTGCAGGACCTTGCTTCCAGAAACAGGTTGAACACACCGATAGGCGTACGGAGGTCGTCCACGTAACAAAAGGTCCCGCCAAGGCTGTTACTCGTTCACTCAGCCCGCTCTGCAGCCCGGCGTCTGCCCTGCTCGCCAGCATACGGCTGCCTGGCTATAATTCAGGAGTGAGGCTGAGCACCAGCAGCGTTCCATTAGCCATGCCAATATACCCATCATTGCTTTGACCGCGGGAGACATGCTGATAGTATGCCTGAGTCCGCTCGTCTATGGCTATAGGTAGCCCCTCCGCCGTTTATGTTCTCGACGCAGATATTTATTTCTCGTTTCTAGCTGGTATGATGCACAGTAGGTAAGGGATTTCCTACTAGGGATTGTCCGCAGAGGACCTTCTGTTGATACACAAAACCGAACCGACATACTAACCACACTGATACCTACATCAACTGACAGATTATCGAGGCCGTCAATCAGGCCCGTTCTACTGGACACAGTCAGCCACTCAGCCTGCCCCTTACTTAAGAACTCGACATCAACCTCGCCTCGGTATTCCTCTGCCGCTGGAAATCCATTGTTGCCACTGTCGAACAATAGCAAGCAAAATCCCTTGGCACGACCGATTACCAGAGAACAATAGTAGAACCAGCAGTCCATCCCCTCTTCCTTGTTACAACGCACGATCTGGACCTCTGGCAAAGGAAAGCCACAAGGGCAGCTTTCGTTGTTTCGTCCCGTTTCTTTCGCTGGAAACGGCGTATAAAGTGATGCTCACGTTCCCACGATTTTCATCTTCAAGCTATCAGAAACATTCAGTCATTCAGCATCTTCAAGCTTTCCTATATAATTGTTAATTACCCCAAACAACCAATCCATCCCAACTCGACCGCCAACATGGTCATGTTCGGGCCCATCAAAAGCCCGAATTGCTCCGTCTCGCGCGGTGGCCCCATTGGCAGTGGAGGCTGTACCGTTTCGCGTGGGCCCATCGGCACCGGAGGATGCACTGTCCAACGTAGTGACCCCATCGGTACCGGAGGGTGCACCGTCTCTTAAGTGATCTCTCGAGAGATAACCTTGTAGTTGCACCAACGCAGCAAGCAACTACAAGCTGACGGACCGGGTTCAGGCTCACCCGCACATTTCACTTCTTACAACCTCTCTTCCAACCACAGAGGACTGTGTCTAGTACTTGCGCCAATATCAGCAAGTACTCGCAGACAAGACGCCTCACAGCCTTGCTGTATCGATGATACCCACGACGAAAAATCTGGACACAGGCGACAATCTTTCGACACGACCGATCAATAACACCAACAACAACAACACATGCGGATATGGGATTGAAGTCGTGTTCTACATACAGCGTGGCCTTTTCTTTTTGCAATATGATTCTTGTACCTAGTGCGTGGGTCAGGTTGGGTTCTTGATGGAGCATGTCTGACTTTGGTCTTTGTATTGACGGCAGGCATTTTTTCAGAGGGGCTTGATAGTTGAATATATACTCGACCTTGTTATATATATCTTTTACTTATCAATGCTTGTAACAAACATGTGCCTCAATGACTCAAGATACCCTCGCTGAAGTGTTTGCTTCAGCGCGAATTGATACCTTTTTTTTGTAAAACAGCAACAGTCAAATACCGGTGCATCGCAAAGTAGGATACTGCCCAATGGCTTTCAATGTCACCCACGGGCATATCTTTGCCACTGAACTTTCGAAGGGCAACCTAATACAACAACGATATTGTCACAACACACAGCTACAGCTACTGATCACAAAGAATCATCTTTCTATTTTCCATGGTTGAAAATGGAAAGAACTATCTGTACATACATCTACTAACGTCCTAGAAACACTGGGCACTGCCTAGCAAGAGTGGGTCAATCAGTACCCTTTAGCAATTATTCACCGCAGGATGTAGACTGAGACAGACCTGCGACCTACTGGAAGATGATGATACACCTATGACCTCCCCCGTAGGCTGCGGGCCGAGGATTTGCGCGAAACACCGTCTTTCACTACAGCCATGTCCCCTTTTCCAAGAGACTCTCGTGAGAGAGGACTGGCAAGGGGTGATTTCCTGGTTGCGCTGCGAAGAGATGCAGGGGTTATGTTTGGTGAAGCATCGTCTTCTGAATCAGGTACCTCAGTGCTCGTTTCTCGATCAGGCGTGCTTGGCCGTTGAGAACGAAGTGTCTTTCTGTTGTTGAGCGTTGAGCTGGTTCCTCGCAAGTTGGATTGTAGACGAGAAGGCTTCTTGTCCTTGTTCAATGCACTAGGCTTAGAGACTTTTTGAAAGCTGACGGTCGTACGTCGTGTAGACTTGACAATGAACTGTTTTGTCGTCGACGGATTAGCTGACCTCGTACGTTTATCCATGGTGCCGGAATTTGATCGCTTAAGAGCGCGGTTCTCGCGTGATGCATTTTGGCGCGATAGCTCATTTGCCTCCCTTTCGGCTCGTTCACGAGCAGACTCGGCGCGAGCAGAAGCGTTCTTTGCCTTCGCGGTAGCCAGATTGCCAATAACTGTCCTGCGCTTTTTAGGCGAGCTTTGGCTGCTTTCAGAACCAGATCTCCTGGAACCCAGCAAATCCTGAAGCTTCCGTTTGGTGCCAGTGATGAGCGCCGAAGCCATGGATTTCTCCTCGATAGGTTTCTTCGGTTTGGGACCGAGGACGCCGCGGCACGACTCGGTGCCACAACGACATTCTTGGATGTTCTTCTGGGAAAATGGACTAAAGAAGTCAGAACGATCCCAAATATGCGTAGTGAGCATTAACTTACTCGAAATTGTAATCGTACGTCAGCTCGTCGCCAGTCATGATGCCTCGAGGACCAGCGAACAATGCCATCCGGGGCTCTCCGCCCACAGTCCACTTGATCATCTCACAGTTGGGTTCACACGAGTGATTTACGAAGCGAGCAATAGTTCCACGAGTCGCATCGATGATCATTTTGTTGTCGAAACTCATAAGATAATAGCACTGTGGGGGATTAGCACAAGTGGACAAGCCAGGGCTTTGACAACTCACCTTGTCTTTCTTGTAGACCTGCTTCATGCGCCGTTCGCATTCAGACTGGGTAATGATCTCTCCGGCATATTCTACGATGATCTGGTGTGGCTCGAACGTTCTCATAGCACGCACACCAAAACCTCGGTCTTGTGTATCGAGAACCTCCACGCCGTAGTCGTAACGGTTGCCTTTGGCACGCTTCTTCAGCTCTGCGAAGGGCCGATTGTTGCATAGTTCCGGGGGAAGCGGACAGTTTGTATTGTCACATTCGTACGCCATGATTCGGTTGTGACAGGCTTCTCCGCAGCCGTCGTCAGCATCGCAGTAGCACTGTGAGGAGTCTTGCTTATCGCGTTTCCACAGTGCAGACGCGTCACCGATAAATCTGTCTACAAGACATTAGCATTCTTCACTAGAGTGACGGTGCAATCGGCTTACTTTTGTTGAGCTTGACCCAGCCATCGACCTTGACCTTCCTGGGTAAAGGACTGTAAGTGTCGAATGGTAACTTGAAATCGCGGAACACATGTTTCGGGTCTTCGTTCAAAAGACGTTCGCAGGCAAATATGGGGAGGGGTAGAATAGTGGCGTGCCATGGTTTCTTGGCTCTCTTCTTCGCGCGGTTCTGGCTCTCTGAGAGACGAGGATCAAAGTCGCGATCCTGGCCAACATACAAGCCCTGCTTGAGCCAGACTTTCGACTTGGGCTTGGAGAATATCTTTCCTTCCTGCACTTGGCTGTTCGGCTGGTGATCGGCATCCTCCATGGCAGCGCGAGAGCGCTTTAGAGAAGGCGCGGAGGAAGCTGATTGGCTGGACTTGATGGATGATTCTGAAGTACTACGTCCTAGAGTGCTGTTGATGAGTGCCTTTCCTCCTGAGTACATGCTTGCGACGGTGTCGCCGACGCCAGATTTGCGGAGAACCTCCTTGCGAAGGTCCGTCACGCGCGAGGAGGTGCGACGTCGTGCTGCTTGAGCGGCTTCGGTAGCCAGCTGTTCCTCGATCTGATCGCCGGCGTCTGTCCCCTCTGACTTTCGCTTCAGCATCTTCTTCCGCATAGGTGTGGCATTCTCCTTCTTCGCGATGCTCTCAAGCGAGCCGTGCACGACGTTCTTGTGATGCTTCTCGAGATATTTGGTCGGCGTATGAATGGCAGTGCCGGCGAGGATCTGCACATTGTACGTGGTGACGGATTTGCGCGAGCTCCTCGCAGGCCGGCGTGCCTCGCTGTTGGCGGCATCGGGCGTGGTGGTTTGCGCGGGCGCTGGTGTCTCGGCGAGCACTTGCAGGTCAGGGACCTCCTCGTACACCTCGACGGCTTGTTCAACCTTGGTCATCTCGGACATGAGGCTGACTTCGTCGCCGAGGCTGGTAGGAGGCGTCGAGATGGAAGGCGACGCGCTGGACGTGGCGCGAGCATCGCCCTGCTTGTCCGTTCGCACCGTGATGTTGGAGAGCGTGGAGGATGTTGACGTCGGCGATAGATCGCGCTCGCCCATGACAGCGGACGCGGAAGGCAGCAGCACGCGTCGTGGTCGTGGTCTTGAGGGGTGAGGCACTGACGCGCGAAGGAGGTCGACGGCTTGGGCGGGTCAACGGCCCTCACGAAGCAACACTGCCAGAGTCTACGCGCGGTAGGCAAGGAGCAAGCGTAGAAACGTGCACAACAGTTAGTCCGGTTCAGGAGAAAGTGTGAGCATGCATTGGCAGGTGCATCGAACCAGAACTAGGAGAAGGATGGACGGGTGGAGGATTGGGAAGTAAACACATGTAGCTAGTCAGTCAGCCAATTAGGCCGTCCCTGTCTATCCAGTGTTACCACTACCACCACCCCTCGCATTCCGTCTCAGCACCGGCACGTACGAGCAGCACCTCTGAAATCAAGCCTACTAGAGCAAAATCACAGCAAACATACATGGTCAGTAGGTACCACAATCCATGCACGTAAACCGTCATATGGTGCCGTGTCTGCACTCATGTATTGTGAAGAAGCTATTACTTAAGATGGGCTAACCATATGATTAGGCTGATCAGAACCATCGTCTCATGCCACAGTCCCGTCTGCAGCGTCACGTCCTGACCTGCTAGCTGGGCCCTGGAATGCCTCTGACCCCCTAACATCCTGCATCTCCACTCCACCCCCCTGTTGCTCTGGAACCAAAGGCGCAGTCCGTTTATCTCTGCGCGGGCCAAACCTTTGATCGCCCTCCTCGTACTTTCTCTTAAAGTGGAGATATGTCGGCGGACGCGGTCGTTGCAAAACAGCGACCCAATTCTTCAATACCGAACCCTGCGTAAAGGGCCTGTGTCGATCCTTCTTGAGGAACTTGTGCGAGTTCAGATATTCACGTGTCGTTTCGCCCCTTCCGACCAAGAACAGATGGTACACGCCAAGACTGAAGGGATATGACCACCCAAGAAGTCCATATATACACATAGCAAAAGGGATGCGCCACCGATCGATGGCCTCGCCGAAGGACGCCCCAGTTTGTGCTCGCCAAACCAGTATATGCGCCAAACTAGCGCCCAGTAGAAAAAGACCTAGCAGGGTGGTGGCGCAAACGAAGACGAAGAAGTAACGGTAGTTGCGGCGTCCCACGCAGTTGTTGAGCCAAACGCAATGGTGGTCTTGCGTCTCAATGCAGTTGTCACATACACGGCAATGGTGGGCACGTGGAGGTCGCCAGATGTTGCAACTCTTGCAATACTTAGTCGGCACCTCCATCGCAGCGTTGCTGCCGGTTGCCGAAACAACCATGGTCCACTCGGTGGTGGGGGGTCCTAGGCTGAGTGGATCGTCATTAGGATTAGGTGGAGGAAATGGATGTAGATTCCGGGGAAGTATCTGTAAAGAGTCAGTGACACTCAAGTAGAGGGGGTTGTACGACATACGCCCGGATCTGAAGCTGATGCATGGAAAAAAGAGGAGATGGAGACAAGAAGCAGGTACGCAAAGAGAATGGGTATCGAAGGAGAAACGTGGTTCCATAGCCAAGGCGCCCTGTGGTCATAGTTAGCAAGAGGAACGATGGCAGTAAAGAGGGTTTACGAACGAGAAGCCGAAAAAGAGACCAGCGGGTAACAGGATGAGTATTCCCGTAGCGACATTAACTGGCCGGTCGCGTGTATTTTGTAATCTGCCGCCCCAGCAAAAAGCGGTATTGCCGGAGAAGTACTGGTAGTTCCTGCCGAGCTCACGCTTGACTGCCTCCTTGGTAGCTTCTTTGCGCGTTAGTCTGGGTGACGATTCGGCAGAAGTGAGCTTCTCATGTCCTTGATGTGGCCGTATCTGGGCTGAGCGTCCGTCGCGGCTAGACAGCATGAAGCTGGATCCAAAGGAACGGGGCGACTTGCTCGGGGTTGGAAGTTTGCCGGAATCGTGACCGTGGACAGTGGAGAGATCGAGGTGCTGAGGCCGGGGCCGCTGCAAGGGAGTGATGCTCTCACCACGACTGCGCACAGTCTCTGCGCCTGTGGGTGTCGTGTTGGCTGTGGTGCGGTCGGGCATGTCTCTGTCGGTGATGTCGGTGCCGCGCGAAGGCGGAGGCTGCGGATCCAGCTCGTGATGGAGGCCCAGGGTCGGGGCACCGCGAATTGTTTGTGTCGACCCTGTACTCTGGCGGTACGGGTTGCTGCCCGTTTCGTGTGTAGCCTCGGAGTAGAGCGAGCCGTGGCCGAGGAGGGAGTTGGGGCGTTGGTTGCGTTGTTGTTGGAGACGCTGCGAGCTCATGGGGCGAAAGAAGCCGTGGGCTGCCAGCGGAACATGGGTTCTACTGGCTGCTGTGGTTGGGCGACTCTGGTGTCCTAAACTGCCGGCTACGCTCATGCCTCCTCGTCGCGCAGGGCTGGCCTGCGACCATCTGTTCTGGCTGCCCGAGTTTGCAGTTGCAATTGACGAGGGTCGCGAGGGCGGCAGCCCAGGCTCGCCTGCTGGGCCCGTCATGCCCAACACGCGACTACCAGTCGAGCTGCGCTTCTGTTCTGACGGCGTCATGGCCATGGTGTTGTTGTCTCCGGCACTGTTACTCTCTCGACACGCAGCATGACATCAGATAGTTGGAATGTGTGGCTGGAGGGGAGGCGCCGCCTGTGCAGCGCGCGAGTCGCGACGAAGACGGAGAGGGCGGAAGGGCGAGGATGGCGACCGGCAGGGGAAAGAACGACTGGAAGTGAATGAATGGAAGGGCTGCGGCGCCGCGGGCTGATGGAGTGATGAACGACAAGACGTGTGATTGCGCTGAAAGGGGCGCATAAAGTTGATGCTCAACCCGTCGACGTTGCCCGGCGCACTGCAAGGTCCGCCTGTCTGTTTCTGGCATGGCCGTTCGCTGTGACGCAGCCGCCAAGCTTGGCGTCCGCGAGATTCAACATCGAACCACTGCTCCCGCGAAAGCACGCAACGCCATCTCTCGCAGAACATCCACGCCCATTCCCCCCACAATGTCCTCCATTATTGCCCGCTCGGCCTTCCGCGTCGCCCCGCGTGTCGTCCGTCCTACGCCTGTCCTGCGACGATGGGCTAGCGCCGCCGCTGAGGGCGAAAGACAAGCCGGCAAGGAAGCCCTCAAGAAGGGAGCGAAGCGCGATCCCGAGCTCTACGTAGGATGAAACACATCTATGAGAATATACAAGGCGGACAGCTGATTCGCCCACAGGTGCTGTTCGCTATCATGAGCGGTGTTTTCGGTCTTGCAGGATGGCACTTTTGTAAGCTCTCAGACACATTGAGCGCCAATCTTCGCATGCTGACAATTGCAAGCCCGCTCTCCTACCAGTGCCTCGTCGGAACGAACTGTTGCCAAGGCTTCAGACAGTGAGCCCTGGAAGCAGGATGGCGGATCAGGCCCCTACCAGTACCACCCCGGAGGTGACACTAGCATCAAGAAGGATGCGCCTTCTGCCCTTAACGTCGTCGTCATCCCGAACGTTACCCTCCCCAAGGTACGTGGGAGCCGATTGTGAATTGAAAAGTTGACTGTACTGATGAATATAGGAACTCCACGATGTATACAACAAGTGGGGCAAGGACGGCTACTAAACATGCAAATGACCATCAACTGCCTGGTTCCCAGCTGAGAGCTCACGGCAACGGTGTGCTGAAATTTCTTTTTCCTTATGCATCTGTACATAGGACCACCAGTAGTTCCACTGCATAGAGCAAACAAATTCTCTTTACTCTTTGTACAACTATGTACTGCATGATTCTAGTCTTGCTCACAATGCATCAGCAAAATCAAAGCAGATCTAGAAACTGCCGGAGAACACCGTGATAGTGTAGTCCACTACTCTGATCGTATCTATGTACACGCCTGGCGGAGGTAATTGTAGAGAAAACCATTCCCCTCCCGACTAGAAAGATACACGAAATGTCCATCATAGGTCGAAAGTACACATGCTTTTATCGTCGTAGGCTCTCTCCAATATCCATGCTTTGCGAATGCCACTGAACATCCGGGTAAGCGAGCTGGGAGGAAGTAATCTATGGGTATCTATAAGTCTTGAATGTGAGTCCGGATGTCCTGCCTGTCAGTAGCGATCAAGCTGCGCTTGGCAACCTCTTCCGGATCTCAGCAATCATGTCACTCCTGCTGACCAGTACACCATCCTTCTCTGGGTCGTTCTCGTCTTTGATTCCCAGAACCTTGATCTTGACCTTGCCGTCTTTGAGTTCATCCTCACCAAGAATGACGAGGAGCGGAACACCGGCCACCTCAGCTTGCTTGAATTGCTGTGGGAGCTTCGGCTTCAGTTTGTAAGAAAACTCAGCCTTGATGCCTGCAGCCCACAGCTCTTGAGCGACTTGCATGCGGTCTGTCAACAGACCGGTAAAGCCTTTACCACCAAAGGCCGCAACGAACACATCAACGTCCTTGGCACGCTGTGTCGACTGGCCGCGGGCCTTCATGATGCTGATGATTCGATCAATGCCGAAAGAGATGCCAACGCAGGGAATAGGCTTGCCACTAAACATGCCCACTAGCCCGTCGTAACGACCACCTGCCGCAACACTTCCTACACCAATCTCCTGCTGCTGGCCTTGCACACGGGGTGCTGACCCTTCTGTAACAACCTCGTAGATGAGACCAGTA
>JAESFQ010000934.1_pt1 | contig 10603 bp, 11 predicted proteins | sample 9269431 | NCBI WGS metagenome assembly JAESFQ01 (sample SAMN14502588, study PRJNA617103) | algae metagenome | isolation source: Plectolyngbya sp. WJT66-NPBG17 and co-occurring heterotrophs from well... | place: USA: Mojave Desert, Joshua Tree National Park, California | collected 2006-08-06 | reverse complement strand
ATCGGAGTCCTTGCATCTCTAGATGCCATCTTAGATCCGGAGCATTGCGCCATCTTAGGCTCCGAGTGGTAACAATCACTGGGATGATGGCTGTGTATCTCCCGTGTTAGCGTCGCAATGTTGATTACGACGTTTGCACGAACTCCCCATCTACATGCTAAGATCGTGGTGTGCCGTGGTGCCCGGAAGTAGTGTGCATTGAGTTTGGTTGAATGGGCACAGTCGTGCCCATAGTTGACGGTGAAAGAAGCATGCACAGCTGAACCGATCCCTGATGACCGAATAGGCACGCGTTCCTCCTCGCCTGTTTCCTACACCCATTCCACCACTAACATCAGGGCACGCCACTCTCAGCCTCAGTAATGCACCGTAGAGTTGCGTATTTTATGCAGGTCGATGCGAAAAAAAGCAAAGAAAAGATCCCAACGACCATACAGTCGCGTTCGCGTTCCAAGAAAACGAGAGCGAGGGCAAAGTGTAATTGGTTGGCCGCACCAATCACTCGATGGCGAGGGTTGCGCCATCGCTAACCCGTGGTTCTAGCCTTGGAGCTAGAAGCTTCGCAGACTCTTGATGGCGCAAGACGCTCGCTTGGCGCGAATCGTGAAGCGTGATCGGTGAGGGAGGGCGCAAAATTATGGCGTTAGCTAGGCAAGGAGAGATCCATATGGTGTGGTAAGAGCAAGTGGGGCGTCCTTGTTGGGGGTAGACTGCGTAAACTTTAAAACTCGGCCGGCTTGTCTCAAGCCAGGGGTAGTAGTCACTGAATGATCACAGGCGCTAGCGGATTGCATGGTGTTGTCGAGTGGTGGATTGAGTTGGACATTGGCAGCGGTCGATCAGGATGCAGGTTCATGGATGAATGTCGGCTGATTTTCTAGCACGGAGCGGGAAGAGAGCTCCTAAGTTTGGTAGCGAAGTATGGAGTCATGACGAACCGTCCGTCTGTGACAGTTTGGCGGCTGCTGGCCTTATTTTGGAACCGGCAGTTGAGTGATGGATAATGCACATGTTTCGGACGGGCTTTGATCCGGCCGACGCAGGTTTGCTTGCGCAATCGCGAACGGGCCCACGTCGAGGACATGGTCGTCTAGAGTTGGGCAGGTCTGAAGGGCCCTTGGGAATGGTAGAACTAGGCTCGCGTGCCGCCGGCAGGTTCCCTGACGAGTAAGACAGGTCTAGCGAGGGGACCGGGGCCTCGCTTTGGATCCCAAGAATTCCAGTGTCCGGTGCTTGGTGGTGGCACTGCAGCTGAGATCTGACAGGTGAGGTGGTTACACTGCAGCACCGATCTGCCGCCCCGAGCCACGATGCACGGGCACCACGGCGCTGCACGGAAGAGGGGGGGGAGGGGGGCGACGATGGGGCTCTACAGACATCCAGATTGAGCGCTCGGATTGGAGCATTCGGAATTCACCGCTGCTATCGACACTGGAGAGTCGAGATGGAGGGTACTGGACGCGAGGTGCATCCTGCTTGATAGTGCAGGCATATGAATACGGCCAAGATCAACGTTCGGGCAGCTATGTGTGGGGAAGCTTCATGTTAGGCTCGCCATTCCTGGTCGTAGTAGTAGGCGTAGTAGTAACGGCTGGTTTCAGAATGTCACGACGCTCACGACGACGTTGGTTCGGCGGCACGACTGCGGCCGTTCTGGACGGCATGCTGTACAGCTCGTATCGGGCCAGCTTCCCCAATCGCGACGAGGGGTTACTGAAGGAATCGGGTGGTGTCCTGTCAGCCACTACGTCGGGCCTAACTGTGTAAAGACGTGACGGCGGCGGCGCTATAAGTTTGCATGGACAGTGAGAGTATTGACGCTAGAGGCGCTTGGGGGGGTGGGCAAGGGAGAAGCGAGAGGCGGGCGACCGCATTGACGTAGGCGGTAGGGGGAAACGAAGCTAACCTCGTGACTTGGCGCACGCGCACCATGGTCCTCGACTCTTCACCGAAACCTGAGGCCGCCGATGGAGATGCTGGAAATGAAGCACGCTTTTGGACGCGATCGAGCTGTCGTTGTCTCAGGTATACGCACATGCTTCCTGTGGACGTCAAACAACGTCGCCACTAGGCTCCTTCAGGCGGGCCTTGCATGTGGTGTGGCGTACCATAGTAATCTTGCCTCCGACCACGACGACTCTGCGCGCAAACAAGCATCTCACATCTCGCCATCTGGCATGTCGCATCTGGCATCTTGCATCTTGCCACGCGTTTCTCCCCCCCCCCCCTTCTTCTCTCTCTCATCCAGACGCTCCATCGCAGGCACGCACTGGGCAGGATCGCGCGCTCCGGTCCATTCTCTCATGGCGGCTCGCGGCTCGCGGCACCTTAGCCTAGTGCTGCCGACGTGCATCATTGTCATGGTCGAAACACTTGCCGAAATTCGCTATCATCCAAGTGAGGGTGCCAAGCGGATTCGTCGTAGCTAGGAGAGCCTTCAAGGTACCAAAACTAGCAGCGCTACTCTGGGCCTAGTCGCTGCAGCCTCGCCGTGTGCCTCTGCGTCTATGGAGCGGTGAGGTTGCTCGGAGGATTCTTGCTTTATCGATTATTGGGTGATGTGATGAATAGCGCAGCAGATCACTCTGCCACATGGGCACATCTGACTGCTCATCAAAGGTCCAAAACTCGTCACGACGTGTGGCTGCCTTGACGCAAAGCCTCGTTTGTGATGCTTACGCCGCCAATATGGACCGTAAGCGGACATGGTGGTGGTGCACGGCACACGAGCATCAGCCGCAACCTTTGCCAGCTTCTCTACATGCGGCTTGCAGGAGCGCATCACGGACTCTCTGGGCCAATGCTCCTCAGCTCATTTTCCGCAAGTCCGACTGTCGGCAATGCAGTCCCTGCGAATGACGGAGCCTCCATCACATCTTCCCACGTGTTGGCCATGCGCTTAGTCTGCAAGGCGCCGAATGGAGACGGACCAGGTATGCAGAGCCAGCACACGGCATGAAACACATCGATAGCCATGAGACCACGATAGAGTTTCTCCGCCCAGGACATCGAGCAGAGGGAAGCCGGCAACATCTCTCAAAGTCGATAGGTCATCGATGGGAGACTTGGCCTGTGGACTTACTTCGGGACTACTCCTTCACCACATTCACCAGCGCTCCCGACGTGCTTGATTGCGGAGCGTGGGAGTGTCCTTGATGCCGACCATGATCGACGTGCTTGTCGAGGCGGCACCCCTGCGACTCAATAGACGTCGAGATCCACAGCGGACCCTCGAGCGTCTCGCAATGGCATGCTGGCTTGACGCTTCACGCTTGACGCTTGACGCTCGATGCCCTGAAAGAGGATGCACGCTCGCCCGGCCCATAAGTATTCCTTGGCATTTCGGGCTAATTTTCAGCATGCAGGGCTTCCACGTGCTGAAGCTTTTAGCGCAGCCGGGGCCTTTGGCTGCTCACGCCTCCTCATGGCCCGTGCCCTCCTTGCCTTCTGGCATCGCTTCACGTACTGCCTGCATGAGCCCACGCCATACGCTCTTCAAACGTCACTTTTTGTCCGTGTCTGCTTGCCTGTCATCCAAACTTCGCTACGGTCCGCAAACACGACCAGCTTCCTGACTGGCAAGCGCTCATGGCGACATCAGCACCATGTCTGCCCATGTTATGCGCTTCCCTACTCCCTTCACGGTGGAGCCACGCCCGCTTTGCTGCGCTTCCCTCTCGACGTAGGGTGGGCCGAAGCGTGTTGCGCAGGAACTCGGCCATGCCATGCCATGCCACCCGGGGTGGGGTGCAATGTCCCGAGCTAGAGAGCCTATAGTGCCTTTCTAGAACGGCCACGGCTTCCAGCCAGACGCAGGGCGTCGCCCTCGCAAGCCCTCCTGCCACCACCGTTGAGAGTTTACATGGTGTGAAGGGTCTTTACCAGCCTAAGCTGATACGAGTGTGTGGGCTACAATGCAGCGTCCAAGCCTCGTGCTAATGTAGAAGCTAAAGTGAAACGATTTCCCCAGAACCCACGTTGTGTGGCTATCCGCCAGGGGCTAGGATCAGGATGCCAACACTAGTCTAGCGGCCCTGGCATGGATGGGGCCCGAAAGACGCTATCCATCAGGACCTGATAGCGGTTATAGGTTCATGCCAGCCATGTCTTGCTACCATGATCCTGTCTCTCTACCATTTTGCTTCGCTCTTTGCCTCTTGCCGTCCCTGACTTCGTTTGTAATACTTGTCTCTGACTGACATCATTTCCCCCCTCACCATCTGGAACACGGCACAGAGCAATCTTCACCCCTCGTCACATTTCCCCTCTTGGGAGCACGGAAGCACCCTTTGCCCGTAGAGACGTTCCTGATATTGCCAAACGCTTGGACCTCTTTCGTTTGGGCCACGCTGACATAGCAACGTTCGACATCGCATATACTCTCACCGCCTCTCGCGGATCCTCAATGACTTCCATTCTCCACTACCGAGACCCTATCGCCTACAGGAGTGACTTTATGAGTACCTCCAGCTACCACTCTCCTCACATGGACCAACAGAAGAGGTCGCCGCCTTATGAAGGCCATTCTTCTGGTTCAGAAGCCCGCCAGCTCACCCCCGGTGCCAAGAAGCGACCATCGAGAGCTGGTACTCGCAGCGTCACTACTCTCACAGCCGCTCAACTCGAGCGAAAGAGAGCCAATGACCGAGAAGCACAGCGTGCTATCCGCCAAAGGACAAAAGACCACATCGACACCCTTGAACGCCAAGTTCGCGACCTCACTGCCCAGTTGGAGAACAACTCTTCGACCAAGATGATGGACCTCATCCGCAGGAACGAGGAGCTCGAGCAAGAGAACGCAGTCCTTCGCGCCCGTCTGTCACACGCCGTATCGGCACTGGGAGTCCCAGAATCAGGAGCAGGTATGTACCATTGATTTCGTTACTGTAAAAGCACTGTCCAATTGTTTGCCTCACAAGCTCGTTGCGCTGTCATGATTGCTTTTGTTGTCTCGGCCCGCAACCGTTCTGGTGCAGCCGAGCCTGTTTTCGCAACATGTCACATCTTCCTTTTGCCTCATTTCCCACAATCTGGTTCGGTGGCTGGATTGAGCGACGTGCAGCATCTGCAACACCGAATTTCCTTTTACAGTCGAAGCGAGACGCGAAGCGCCAGTCTTGCTCTGCAATGCATGTGATATCAATGCATAGAGGCTGACATGACTATAGCAGGCGCACCTTCACCAAGTGATCGGGTTCAGATGCTCAGCCAACCTCGGAGAATGTCTACTGGAACTGCGAGGAGCGCACATTCAGTTCCCGAAATCGCAACGCCCGTGTCGCAACCTGGACATTGGCAGTCGCAGCATACCTACACCCACCACGTTTCCTCGCCGCATGTCGATACGCCACCTGCCATGGGTGAAGTCCAAGCGTCACAGCACGAGGGAGTTCGTTGGAGTCCTCATCCGAGCCACCCGCAGCAGCAGCACCATCAAGTTTCCATGCCAGTGCAGGATGCGTCGGTCCATGCGGTTGAGCAACCAAACATGTCATACCCCAGCCCATATGTCATGGAGAGCAACGCGCGAGCCATGTCCTACCCCCTCGAGAACACTCCCATGGTCACCTCGCAACCCATGCCAATGTCGGGATACGGTACGCCCACTTCGCATCCTTCGCCCCACGCTTCCGACTACCAGCGACACATTAGCGTTCCCATGCACCACCAGTCGGTCCAGGGCCAGGGTCCACCTCAGCACCAGCAACATCACACGTCTGCTCCTTATGGCTCGTACCCAGTTGGTCCCCAGCAAGGCTACGCTCCTCAAGTCAGCCACGGTAGCGAGATGCCCATGATGCACGCTCAGCACGGTCAATCTCAGATGATGAACGAGCAAGGGCAGCATATGATCTACCAGCCGTACCAGTCCAACATGAAGGTTGAGCATTGAGGATGACGACGACTCGTCTGAACATGCTCGCAATGCCTACGTGGCTGCAGACCGTTGGCAGGGTACCAGGAAGACGATCCTTGGATTGCAGAAGGTCCAGTTCCAGCAATCTACTAGACGCGGACACGCACCCATGGAACAAATTACTCTCTCTCATCGCAATCTTCTGGACGCGGGACAAAATGTCTTTCGCACGCGGTACGCACGCGGCACGGTCACGATAGGCCGTATTCTTCGGCGATATACCGTTAATTGTTCCGCAAGGGCCCTGCCGAATGCAGTATCCAGCGCCGCCGTTCGATACTGTCCATGACGGCAAGACACGATCTCGATGGAATCGGTAGGGACGAGCATGCTTCGATCCCCTGCCATTTGCACGCTAGGATGAAGCAGCCGTGTCCATACGTTCACCGCATCGTTGCGAGCACCCGTTTGCAGGGAACGCCCAATCTCGGACAATTTCGCATCATGTCTATTTTTTCCTCGTCGGATGCTGCCCGCACCATGGCATGAAGCAGCGCAATGAAACAGCACGACGGAAGGCCCCACACGCGGATTTTGGAATCACATCAAGATTGCAGTCGCCCGCACTGCACAGGTGTCGCTTGGGACGCGCTATAGTTCTAGTGCGTCCCCAAGATACGATGGACGGTGAAGAGGTGGATACAATGATGGAGGGAAGACGATGGGAAATGAGCTCATGGAACATTCCGTGGATCCTCCATTTTCTGCGGGCGCCTGACCGGGGGCCTCGCCGCAAGATTTGTGAGCGGCGTTTGGGCTTCCAAGCTGCTTCCTCCGCTTCCTCCGCTTCCCCCTTAGCTCCTCCGACGGGCTACTGCATCTTCGATGGTGCGATGAAAGCGCGTTCCTCACCAAGCCATGGAGTTAAGGAGTCCCCGAAATCCGCCCAGCCGGTCGATTCGCTCATGCATCATCGCAATCCGCCTGCATCGTCGGCCGGTGTTCGTCATGGCATTTGTCTTTTTCGTACACTTGCGCAAGGGAAAGGTGCATGCAGGCTAGCCCCACATGGGCCAGAAAGTGTGGTACAATTTCCTCGTGCGGATAGGCTCCACCAACGCTGAAACATGGTCTGCCAAATCGCTATACGAGCTATCCACGAGCTACACAATACGCTACACCGGTCGTTGGCTACGCATGCAGCATCGGGGGCGTTGGCGAAAACCTCTGCGATGGCGGTCCCGCCGGCCATTTTGGGTGCCCGCTATTCGTCGGTCCTTTCCTTCCGATGGACACAGAAGCACCGCGACGCCGACGCAGCGTGGTGGGCTAGCAGATTTTCGGGCGTGGCTTTTTCTGCTGCGGAGCCTTTGCCGCCAAGCCCATGGTGTGGGGCTCTTGCGTGGCGTCCCGCGGATCCGTGGCCATGGAATACATGTCTTCTCGCGTCTCGTCCACCCAATCGCAAACACGGCACGCTTGCAGCACCACGCCATGCCTCGCTTGCCTCCTGCATAGGGAAGCGTTGCCGATACACAACCATGTGCAGTGGACATGAGCTCACCGTATTGTCCCTTGATCCTTGGTCACGATGGGGCATGTGTGCGTTGGTGTGATGGTTTGTCACACCGCATGAACGCTGACGGAACGGATGCAAGAACTTGATCCGCGGCCACTGGTACAGACTTTCATCTTCACATACTCTACCACTGCAGGCCCCTTCCTAGCTGCGATCGCGTTCATGACGACGCCTTCGCTGCTGCCTGCTGTGCGCGTATCTGCTTGAGTTCGTTGGGATACCATCGCTCGCCAACGTCGGGATGGCTCTTGATCCGGTTCATAAGGGTAGCTTCGCCGAGGTGCCCCCATCTGCCCTTTACAAACGTAAACTCTACGTCGTCCTTGCGCTGCTTTCTCGCCTCATCCCTCAGCTTGAGTACCTCTTCCGGGACATCCATGGCTTCGAACTGCGCGTCGTAGCTCACACCCTGGAAGAAGGGAACTGAGTAGCGTGCACCTTCGCCCTTGCGCGGACTCAGAACGCGATGTGTGGTTGACGCGCAGACGCCATCTGTCAAAGCCTCCATACCCTGTCCTATAGCAACGACAAGCGTACCAGGTATCGGCGCGCAGTCTATCCACTCACCCTTGGCATTCTGCGCTTGCAGACCGAGCTGGTTGGAAGCTTGCAATAGGTAGCTGGTGAGCATACTATCTTTGTGCGGACCAACACCCTGACGCTTAACCTCCCACTTGCTGCGATCCATCTCGCTCGCCCCAGCGGGCAGATCCGGCACATCGACCTCGGGATACTTGACTATCTTGAGCTTGTGCTGCTGGTCTTGATCAAAGAACTTTTCAAACGCCGTCGCAGGCAGTCCAATCGCTTCTGCGATCAACGACGTGAACAACGTGGAGATGCGCGACATGCGACGTATGTAGTCCTCATACACCGGTCGAAAGCGTGGTAGATATGCTGGTGAAGGCCATTGGTTTGGCGCAAGAAGATTGTGGTACAGCGGTGCGTCGGGTCCCGGGACGGGATGCGGAGTCGAGAGATCGAGTTGTTCTCTGTGATCTGGATTGAATGCCGTGGTTTCGTTGTCGAGCTACGAAGGATGGTTGTCAGCATGTATTACGACGAGTCGAAGAAACAAAGAAGCATACACAGAAAGAGAAGGAAAGAAACGGAGTGGTAATGGCAGGAGAAAGCGCAGCGTTACGGCAGTCGAGTAAAGGTGGTTGGCGTCGTGTATTTGGGATATACCCGGGTGATTTTTTCGAATATTTTTTTGCAACTGGCGTATGATGAGGCAGCGCATTGGAGGTTTTTATTGTGTACACGCGTTATGGGATTCACGGCCAGTTCTCCTTGTTTTCGTTGTTCTTCTGTTCTCCTTCTTACGTTGTACTTGCCTTGATCTTTCTTTTCCCTTTCTTTTCTGCACCGTGCATAGCGAAGCGAAGCGTAGAGTAGCGTAGCGATCGATAACTTGTTTAATAGACCGTCTTCATATCTTCACAACCATTTCTCTCTATCCGGGTTCTTTAAATAACGCATAAACTAAACCAAAGCAGAACAGAAAAATCACACTCACCCTACTCCACCCCAAGAAACTCTTCTCATTCTTCATCTCAATCCTCTCCTTCTCCCGCAGCGGCAGCCTCTCGAAAAACCCTCTACACTCCTTAATCACATCCTGAACCAAGTCCTCCGGTAATCCCGTCTCGCTCAGATACAAGAACCCCACATTCAACAGCGCCGAGCGCAGGTCTTGCAGGAACTGCAGTTTTGTCGCTGGATCCAGCGCGGCGCTGAGGGGGAGGATGGGCAGGCTTGTGAAGGGGTGCGGGGTATCTGCCATTTTGCAATTGCAGGGTTGTTTTCTTTGGGAAGATACCGGGTTGGATAAAGTGGTAAGGTAAGAAGTATAATTATCCCTTTACTAAAGGCGAAAATATTGTCGTGATCTCTAAGCCAGGTATTCATACGGCGGCTCCGTTCCGTTGTCGCTCTCTCATGGCTTTGCCTGTCTGAACTGCTTACCCCGCCTCACACCATACAGCGGGGCAATCACACAAAAGGTCCCCTCCTCCCCTCCCCCTCGCCGGCCCTAACTGGCCGCAGGAACCCGCATCTGCTTCGACTTCGAACAAAGTACTCGCTTGGCAGATGGATACTGGATAGTAAGGATGTTTGTCGGTCGGTCGTTTAGTACCGAGCCATCCATTTGAATGCCAGACCAACGGCTGTGAGTTTTAAACCGCTGATGACGAGGACGCTGAGGGCTTCGAGGAGCATGGCTGTCGTTTATTGTGCTTGTGATTGTAATTGGAATATTCCGGTAAACTTCTTTCTCGGGTACGAAGGTATACGTGTGAGTGTGTAAGGCGAGGCTGTAAAGTTCCGATCTGATTGGTAGACGATATATTTCTTTCTTCCCAATACACCGGATATCTCGACACAATGCAGTCTAAGTGGGAAAAAAAAAAGAAATAGATGTTTGCTTCTCTTATACACTATCTAATCTGACCGACGTGCGTCTTGTCATCCCGAACAGACGGCTCCTGGGTCGGTCGTTCGGTCGGGTCGCCGCCTCGTGCACGCCTCACACTCGCGCTGCAAAGAAGAAAGTTGAACGCTGTTTGTTTTCGTTGCCGTCCGTTGGGCTGCGGGATGACTTGCTTGCTTGTTGGCTGGCGTACAAATCGCTCCACTCTCCACGCTCCAACCGCAGTTTCCCCAGTCACCGCTTCGATTTCGCCCGCTCTAGAAAAAACAATCCCCACAAAAGTCGTCGACGGCCCTTCGGTCCAACGGGCGGCGTGTGTACGGGCCCTCCACGTGCCCCGTATCTTCATCACCACCCCAAACCCCATCATCACGCGATGCAGTCCTAGGACTACATCGTCGCATATAGCGCTTCGCTCACATGTGCGATGCATACTTGACGTCTCGATCGTGAGCTTCATTCGTTGCGGCGCAAGACGATGCACTTGTGATGTGCGTCACATGCGCCATCTGGCGATGTGCACGATCGGCAGTGGGAAAATGAGGCTGGTTGGTATGCAGGTGTAGCGAAGGCGGTTAGAGAGTCAGGTGTTGCGTAACGTGCGACGACGACGACTACGACGCACTACGGGTGAAGTCGCGTGAGTAGTGGTTGTTGGGATGGCTTGTTTGACGTGTGTAGGGGTAGATGGACATGAGTGTTTGTGCTTTTTGATAGCTCTGCTTGTTGTGCG
>JAESFQ010000933.1_pt1 | contig 10604 bp, 9 predicted proteins | sample 9269431 | NCBI WGS metagenome assembly JAESFQ01 (sample SAMN14502588, study PRJNA617103) | algae metagenome | isolation source: Plectolyngbya sp. WJT66-NPBG17 and co-occurring heterotrophs from well... | place: USA: Mojave Desert, Joshua Tree National Park, California | collected 2006-08-06 | reverse complement strand
CTAACGAGTCTAGTACGAGTTAGGATAACGCCCCTGCGCTAACTGTAACACTATAAAACTATCGCGAGATAAGCAACTTAGCAACTCTAAAAGCCTCAAAAATCTTGCGAAACTCTTAATCAAGACAATCAATTTAATTAATCTTTAGCTCTTAGATTGAATTGACACTAAATTTGCATAGGAACTGATTGAATTGATTGAATTGAATTAACCAATCAAGTCAATCAATCGAACCAATCTGGATTGCTTGTTGCGGAGTCTGTCGATCGGAGCGGCTCCCGGCGAAAGAGGGCAAATATCGGAAAGAGCGCGATCGTCCATGGCGAGGAATTGATGTCCATTGCCCTTCCAGGCCCAGCATGTCTCAAGCACCCACTGTGGGCACGTACCGGTTAGTCGGAATGCCTTCGTCGTAAGGACCATATAGATGAAATATTGAACTTGCTCCCGTGTATGGGTCTCGGTGGGAAGCTGCGACGGCGCATGATCATGCCTGTGTTTTGCTACAAGTGAAAGGTCTTTAGGTAGGCGGAACGTCTCTGCTTGGGGAGTTTGAGAGAGCGATGACGAAGCGTGACGAAGCTCGGTTCGGTCGTTGTTCCGTTTTTGGAGAGATGATGCGGAAGAGAATTTGTGGAGCAGGCTCTTGAAAGCTTGAGGCGTCTTCATGCTGGGTGGGATTGCACGCTCCTGTATTGATTCGTGTACTGTGGTAAGAAAAGTGCTGGATGCCTGCGCGAAGTAAAGTAGGTAATGAGAGAAGATAACAGAGAAAGAGGATGGGCAAAGGGTTTTGTAAACAAAGAAGTGTTTACGCTCGACGAGAGAAAGTGCTCTGCAGGGACGCTTTAGAGGAAGGAGATTGTGGATCGGCAAGCACGGCAGGGGCATACACAGAAAGCGCTCCATGGTGACAACCAAGGTCGAATTACTAGCACTCCCATTACAAGCCTCAGGTGAGGGGTATGGGGAGATACAGTATCAACGATCAGGTACCAATCTAGAGAGGTCATGCCACGGGCAGCAACGATTGGATTGGCTTGTATGCGGCCGAGCATGTCGTTTTATTCGGTAGCGATACGGGTTGCTGGGTCGCGGGAATACTAAGTACGGCTGTGCAAGGAACAGTCTTGATTTAATGTTCCCATGGGCTTCGTATATACCACTGGTCCAACCGCATGCGGAAGCGAAATGGAAAGAGACATATTTTTGCGCGATGCTGTTGTTTGTTGTTGCCCATGGAGCAGATGCTGAGCAGAAGAGCCAGTAATAGTGTTGGTTGCCCTTGCGCTTGGTTCATCCACTAAAAAGCTCCTGGCCAGTTGTGCACTGTAGATGTGGTTCTTGAAGATATCAGTAAACCTCTTGGTGTAGACTGTGATAGATCTATCGGATCCGGGGCCTCTTTCAGACACAACCACTAAATGTGCAGCCGAGATCAGAGTTCCATGGGGTATACAGGGGTCGGGCAACCTTGACAGGTACAGTGAGCCATGTTCGGGCGCCAGGAAACCGATACTCAGGGTCTAAGGGTCCGAATTGGATCGATCCAACGACCGGTCATGTGGACATGGTCACAGATAAGGGTTTGGTCAGAAGTGGGCAAGCCCGACATAACCATGGAAATGAAGCGGGACACTACTCCAAAGGCAACCGTGATGAGGGAGATGTTACTAGAGGAAAGTCAGAAATGGGCAATAGAGAGCGAGTTCCCAACAAGCCCGGTTTGCGCTTACCAGTCTTTACGGCAGGGGTGTACTTCTTCTTGTGCAGCCACAGTGGAGTTGGAAGTGGGTGGGCTGAAAGGCGCCCTTTGGGGTGCTTGAGTGTTTATGTTGACTCCACCTCTGGCTCGGCGTCCTTGGTTGGTGCGATAGCGCAGACACAATTGTATTGTCCATGGAAGAGGCATGGTATGCACTCGCATGCAAAGTGGTCTCCTGAGCGAGGAACAGAATCCATCACGATTATTGCGACAACGCGTTAGCGCAATGTGAGATCCTGACAGACCCCTGTCGGTGACGACGATCCGTCCCATCTCCCGCGACTGCTTCGCGACTAGTCCGCAAGTAGTTCACAACCTCAAGGAAGTAGGCAGTTCTTTGCCTTGAGAACACGCGTAATCATTATACAAAACAACATGTCTAGTTTGCCGAAATAACACAAAACAAAAGAGAGGACTACTAAGCACGGCTGCTAAGAAAATGGGACTGCGCTGGCCCAGGCGCTGAATTGTCGAGATCCCTCTGTCCATGTTCCCCATCTTCAACCACCCGACCAGCGCACCGTACCCAATCTCATCATCCGCCGGTCACGGTATGCTCACGCATACCCCCATAGCAGATAGCTGCAGACCCTGGAATTGCCACATCGACACCATTTCTACCTCCTTACCTTTGGGGTCGCACTAATCGGGATATCAGGTCGACCAGTCATCCTGATTCTCTCCCTGATCAACCTTTCTGTTTTACTTAGTGACCGCACTAGTTTCGCAGATCCTCCCATGTCATCCGTTCCAAACGTACCCTCCTCTTTGTTGGGCTCGGCATACATTCGAATGCTGTCTCCAAACCCGTAACTTGGAGTTGGCGGCGTGAGTGGTGACGAGACTGAAGGGCTCCGCATTGCAGCGCTCGACATCCCCGAATTGGCCCTCGTCTTTAAAGGCCAATCGTGTGGCGTGCCCGGACGGAATGCTTGTGTCGACGGTGATGTGAGCGGCTGCAGGGCGATTGAGCGACTGCGGAGCTGTTCGCTTTCGAGATTACGTTTGTAGTTATTGTGACGACGATAGTAGGCTACAATGAGTGAAGCTGCGACAATTATCAAGGTAATACCGGCAGCTGCAGCCACGTATTTGCCATTCTGCTGGAGCCTTGAAACAGTTAGCGGACGGCCTCAAGGAAACAGCAGTCGTACTCACCATGGATGCTCACCGTCTGCCCCGTGCTTACTTGTCGCAGTTGGCGCAGGAGCCAGACTGGTTGGGTTATCAGCGAGCGTGGATGCGTTCGTCGCTGCAACAACCGCCGAACTTGCGGTAATCATGGAGATGGATGTCTTTGTTTTACTTGGCTCCGGATATTCGCACATACTGTTGTAATAGCTGTGAATAACCTCGTCGTCCTTATCGCTGCATACATCGTGACAGATTTCTCCATTAGTATGGAGGCTGCGCAGGTATTCGGACTGACACACGCAGTTCCTGTAGATGAGCAGATTGGATATTGGAGCCGCAGGTGGAACGCAATTGCCTTCAGAAATCTGGAGTATCTTGCATGACCTTGCACATGTTGGTAACGCCCTGTAATCGATGACGCCTGAGTCTTTGCTCGCGCTCTTCTCTCTCTTTTGGCGATGCATGATCAGTCTGTTGCTGTAAGAGTTGCGAGCTTGAGGGCGCATTGGTTTGCGTTGCGTCGTCGGTGGATCAGTGATAAGGTGTAAGTATTCCTGAAAAAGAACTGCTCAGCTGCAGTTCACCAGAAGCTGCGCATTTGGAGAGAGATTAAGCCTTGGCTTTGAAGAAGTTTCACTTGCGATTGCTTCCACTAAGTGATTTGCAAGCTGTTCACTATATCCGCTGTCCCGCTCCTTTTCACTTGAACCCTACAACCCCTACATCTCGACCATGTATTCTGTATATTAATTAAGTCATCTTCACTCGCAACACAAGGATATGGCCAGTCGAAGTGACTACTCAAGAAACTGTTCCGTAAACTTATCCTTGCAGCTTATTACCGTCAGTAGAATGCTTTCTCCTCGCTACGTGTCTAGGCACATTGTAGCGCTCAAGAAAGAACGTTAACATGTAGTGACAGGGCTTTTAACGTGCCTATCTTCATTCACATGGTATGAGCGTCACATGAAGGCTCACCACAACGTTAATGCCACTGAAGTTCCCTATTCAATACGTCACAGCCCAATAGATATCACGCAAAGCCTTCTTGACAGTTCACAATGCGTTCGTGTATTGACCTCTTTTATCAGATTGCCAGAATATCCAAACCTTTTAGTACAATCTACGCCATAGCACTACATACAACGAACCTTCTTGTCAGTAGAAACACGCTCCTCACTTTTAATGCACCTTCTCACATGTCTCCTGACGCTAGCCGTCATTTCGCTGTGCGCAGCAGAACGAGCATGCAACAACTCGCCAGAACTTTGCACGCAACCGTATGATCAAATCACACATCTTGGGGCGCACAGCTCACCATTTCTCCGCGATGCGTCGACTGGCTTTTCCTCTTTTGGCAACCACTTCTTTAACACTACTATCCAGCTGGACGCCGGCGTCCGACTGCTCAGCGCACAGGTCCATGTCGCCTCAAATGCCGAGACGAAAGCACGTGAGCTACACCTCTGTCATTCATCGTGCGAGTTGTTCGATGTTGGATTGGTACACAAGTGGTTTTGGGAGATACGAGTATGGATGGATGCCAATCCTAACGAAGTGGTAACACTACTATTGGTTAACATGGATTCGGTCGACGCAAAGGAACTGCAGGCGGAGTACTCGAAGGCTGACCTTGCGCACTACGGGTGGGTTCCGTCGGCAGCTAGCGATGCACCTGTACTGCCTGGAGGAAACCATAAGGTATGGCCGACCATAGGAGAGCTGATCGACAAAGGTGAGAGACTTGTGAGTTTCGTAAACCCGCTGGTTCCCAATGCTGAAAATACACCATACCTCCTTAACGAATTCGACTTCTTGTGGGAGAACGCATACGATGTTACCAATCCAACAAACTTCACCTGCACGCCCGATCGGCCCTCAAACACGACTACAGTTCATGAGATGCGGCGCTCAGGCAGGCTCTTCCTGATGAACCATATGTTATACTGGCAGCAGGCCTTTAATATAAAGACTCCAGATGCGCGTCGGGTGGAGGAGACGAATTCGTGGAACAGGCTCGGTGGAGTTGGGAACCATCTTCTCGAGTGTGAGGATCAATTGAAACGACAACCAAACTTCGTTCTTGTAGATTTCTTCAATGTTGGACCGGCAATGGCTTCAGTTGACAGGATTAATGGCATCGTCAGACCCGTCGGTAGAAGGAATGTCACAACCGAGGTGGTGGAAGGAAAGCCCAGAACACGCATACTGGCTGATGCTGGGGGCGCTGCCAGACCGTCGACGATGGCACTAATAGTGGCTCTTGCGGTGATGGTGATGACGGACGGGGCATAGCCAGACTGTCGACAAGCATTTGCGGAGTTCTCGGAGGTGCCAAGACGGCGTCATGTTTGCCTCGTTTGCAGCCACCCCAGAACTTTGGAGAACAGCGACCCAGCACTCACGCTCCAGCGACCGGCCGGGCCACGATGCTCTCACGCACTTATGTACCCTCGAGGGCGCTCTTGAAGGCCCTGTCCCGGCCTCATGCCATATCATGTCCATTTGCCCGCCGCCCACCAATGCTCCTCCGACGCGGAAAGCGCACGAAAGCCGCCAAATCCAACGAGCCAGAGAACGATGCGACGACTGAAGCCAAACCTTCAATACTGGAACGACTCAAAGGCTCACTGCCTATTTTCGAAAACGATGCCAAAATAGACAAAGCAATGCGTCCACTGTCCGATACCGAACTGGAACGTGACGATCTGCCCATCATCAACTGGTACGAGCAGGACTTGGACAAAGGCACGCCGCAGCGCCTCATCGACCGCATAGCCACGCCTGAAGACCGCAAGAAAGACAAAGAGATGTACATGATGATAGAGAAGTCACAGACAAACCCCGACTATGACGACGCAAGGTTGAACCGGCGGCTCATCGACAGCCTACTGTCCAACCCGAACTTCGCAGAGCTGACGGACGAGCTCAGGGACATCAAAGAGGGCATCAGGTCGAGAGAAGAGCTCCAGAAATTGGAAGAGCAGGAAGCTGTCGAGGCAGAGGCAGAGAGCAAAGAGTTCAATGCCGGGTTGCGAATGGCGACACTCCAAAGACTACAAGATATGATCAATGACCCAGATGTCGGAGATGCAAAGGCCGACCTACAAGAGTGCATCGATAATATGCCAGAGGTGGAGGATATAGACAACCCTGAGTTTCAGGGCATGCTGAACAAGGCCATGGAGAAACTTCAGGCTAATGAAGTCATGCAGAAAAAGGTTGCTGCCATGATTGAACACTCCGATGACCGAGAATTGGAAAAGGAATGGGAAGAGTATCAGAGGGATACTGAAAGCGCCATCGCTGAAGCAGAGAAGCCAGATGACGACCTCGCAATGGTAACGCCCGAGGACATGCAAGACGTGGACAAGCTCCTACATCAGATGCGGGATGTCATGAAGTCGCTAGGTGGCGACAGCGGCCTTGACGCTGAACTTGATGCAGCGCTTAATGAAGACTCCACGCCGACCCAAGATCAAGAAGGCGTGTTCGAGCGCGAGATGGACCCTCAAGAACTGGCAGAGGAGTTGAAAAAGCTCGCCGAATCGAAGGCATCGCAGCCCCAAGAACTTGTAGAGGATGAACATGTTCCCGCTGAGCTACAGGCCAAAGTTGATGAAATCATGAAAGACCCCAAGCTGATGGAGAAGCTTATGTACATCCAAAAACTCATCTCAGAGAACAAGCAACAGCAAGGCGATCTGACTACAATCGCCCACGAAACTGCACCCGACCCCTACCAACTAGAAGACAGCCGTACCGCAACGATCAAGGAGCGCATGGCTGCCGCGCTCCAGGACCCAGAACACTCCGCCGCCCTCGAACGCCTCCGAGTCCACCTCCCCCCACCCTTCAACATCTCGCCCGCCCTAAAATCTTTCAATAAAGCAATTGAGCTCGCATACATCGGCGCAAACGACGACATCCGCCGCATTCTCTGGCGCTCATATCAGAAAGCGCGATCCCTGCCCACGTTCCTCCAAAACATGAGCGACGAGGCCTGGGACATTTTGTACTACTCGCAGGCCGTTACCTGGCGCAGTAATCAGAACCGAGAGAACCATCTTAGGATATTACTGGCGGACCTTAGGAGTTTGGGACGAGATGGACCGCCCACGCATCCTAGTTCACTTGTTAATGGAGGTGCTGAGTGATTGGACGCATGAACGTGGCCAGGAGACACTGATGATACTATTACTGTACGATATGATGGCCCTTGTATGATACCCTTGCAATATGTGTATAGTAAGAATGCGAATATTCTTCGCCAAATTGATCACCCTCGGATGACCGGTTACTGTTACTAAATACTGATGTGGTTGAAACAGATATCTATGCCAGCACCACAGGATCGACGCAGATTCGGTGCGCGGTGACATGAGATGCAAATACCCGCGCAAGTCTCTCTCTTATTTCTAGGCAATCCTTAAGAATGATTGTATTGAGCGTCTGGGTTGTTACTTCGCTACCTCTCCGCAACCCTCACTTGTTGCAATGGCCTGTATAACGCTGCACGAACCTCTCATTCTTCTCTTCTTGCTCTACTGTCTACCTTTGGCCTCTCATACCAACTCTCATGTGAATAATCCTTATTCGGCCCCTCCACCTTGTACCTGATCATAAAGCGATCGATCTTTGCACCGCGGAATCTAAACTCGCAGTCATTCCGATACGTATCGGGATCGCACCAATGATAGCCGCTAGCCATCCAGCCGCGTTTATCGTCGTCTGGTGCATGGAAGTGCCATGTGTTGAATAGTGCTCCTACGGTTTTGTCGCCGTCTTCGACAAACCATGCAGTGATCTCATCGCGTGTTTCATTGTACCGATAGACATAACGACGGGTCGCGGAGAAAGATAGGCCATTGTCCATGGTGAAGGTCCCTTCTTCGATGTACAAGTATTCGGAAGCGTATGTCATCGCATCGGTTGAATGACGCGGGTGGAAGTGCGCTGTGCCTACAAATACGCCACCAGGTGTGTCGGTGCGTGAGTCAATCTTGCGTGTGATGTTCCAGACACCTTGCATACCTGTAAACACTGCCGCTGCAACAAACCGAGCGTTCTCTTGGGATGCCTTGAGTATATCGGCAACGTCTTCTACTACCCCCTTCGCCTGTAGACTGTTATCTACTTGTTGATATCGCGATGGAAAAGCAGGACCCGATTGACCACCAAACACGGTGTCATTGCGAGAGACACCTGCCTCTCTTGAAAGTTCTTCCATTAGACCAACGTAATCTGCCATCCAGAATTGTGGCACTTGTAAAGACCGCTGATTTATCGCTTCTTGCATACGCTTGGTATCGTCGTATTCATACAGGTCAGGCACCAGAGACTCGAACTGCTCAGCCTCCCGTTTAGCCCAACGTTGAGCAAGAATTCGAGCTTGCATTTCCATTACGCCCCAATAAGGACCTTCGTAGAAACCTACAAAGCCGATCGTGGGTATCTTTCGTGAGAAGATCGAGCCGCGTGAGAGGAGGTATGGTATGCGTGAATTCGGAGTGGTGTCGTGGTCAGCGAGAAGAGTTCTGACATGGACGTCGAGCCAATCGAGGTCGGCTCTGTAGCCTGTAGCTTCGATGATACCGACCACATTGCTGATTTTGCTCTGACTCTATAAGTTGTTAGTCTCTACTTTGCGGCCGGAGTATCAGGTCGGTGGATTACCGTGGCTTCCTTTGCTTGTCCGTGATACCAGGGCTCGTATTGTTCAAGACTAATATCTATGCAATCACTGTTGGCTGCCTGGCTAACATGTCTAACCCATCCCCGCACTGGTACAATCAAGCCACTTCTAACAAATTCCATATACGTGTCCGTTATGCCCGTATAGCCGGGGTGTTGTGTCTGGCTCGCGGTGTATACGAGCTCTGAATAGCCCAAGTCACTCTGATCGCAGCCTATGCATGCTCTTAAGAACTCGTGGCCTTTCCGTGCCTTTTCCGGTGGTACAGTAGTGATAGCTGCAGAGATCTCTCCATTGCCACGACGTGAGAGGTTGTAAAGGACTAAATCGAGGGGAAGGAATTTGGGTGCTGGCTTGAAGTCCTCGTCTTGGGTCTGAGGGTCTTGGGGAAGGTGGCGAGGAAGGCAGTAGAAGGGGCGGTTGATAACATGAAAGACCCTACTATCGGCGTGAGCGGATGTCGCCTCATTAGGCGAGTACTTCGCGTTTGAGATCTGGGAGGCAGCCTGTGAAGCAGCTTCTGAGCCGCTGATACCGCCTCCAATCACGACTACTTTGCCAGGAGAATTTGTCAATTCAGAGAGACTCCGAAATCGGGAAGAGTGTTGGATGTTCGAGAGACTCTTGGAAGGAGTAAAATCGAAGGTACCGGCCGGTTTGTTGAAGAAACCACTGGCGACAATCAGTCGGTCGAACGTGCGCGATACTAATCGACCGGTACCAGCGTCGCTAGTTACTTTCCAGGTGTGGTCTTCTTGCAGAGATGCGTTAACAACTCTCTCATTGAGGAGCAGATTGTCGGTGAAGCCCAAGGTCTTTGCATATGTTTGAAGGTATCGTCCCACCTGCCACGCTTTAGGAAACATAGGCGCAGCAGCTAGTGGATCCGCGGCAGGTCCCGAGACATCTACATCTACTGACGTCCAAGGCAGATCGGAAAATGCAACAGTATATCGGCTAAGATTAGTTCGCATCTCTGGACTGCATTTATCACCAAATCCCCCATGTTCGTCTCTCCACATGCCACCTACGCGGTCTGCTGCCTCGTACACAGTAACTGCGTAGCCATATTTTCTGAAGGTCTTTGCAGCAGCCAGTCCTGCAGGGCCGGCTCCAACAACACAGACAGACTGTTCATCCTTGGAGGTAATCATTGCCGGTTGAACTATGCCCAGGTAGGATTGCGACGCGCGAAAACGAACACAGAAGGTGTAAGGCACTCGAGTTGGTAACGCGGATGGAGGGGAGCTTGGGTTGCTTTGAGAGAATGCAGAGACTGACGATGAGCAGATGTGTAAGCAGTATTGGGTGGTGTCAAGGTGTGCGATGCTAGCATGCCATGCGCTAGGAAGATGCCCCTCGGAGAACGAACCAATAAGAGCAAGGTGCAATGCAAGACATGATGGTGGATGCAGAAACGTGGGTTTAGGACGAGATTTATTCAGTGAGTACTCCAGAGTTGATCAGAGTGCCTCTCATGGTCTGAAACTGTGTCTTTCCATACTATGGGGCTGTTAGCAAATGACTAGGTGATGTTGCGAGTGTGAGTGAAGCGGCATACTGAGATCAAATAACGGATGTGACCCTGCACAGTGATTAACTTGGATGCTGAAGGTGATAGGGGCGTGCACATACGAGATCAGTGACGGAGCGGTGTTGCTCAAATTCTGACCTTGCGAATTGTCGCATGTCTTTCCTCGCGCCTGCGTCGGGGATGTTGGACGTACTACGAACAATGTCTCTCCACAAGGCCAACGCGCGCTGCCGCTGTATGAACTGAAAACGACAGTAAGAAACGTGGTGTACAGTGCGAATCATGTGGCGGAAATACGTACGTGGTCCAGGCCCACAGGAGTCTTTCCTCGTGCCCGCAGCCGTGAAGGAGGCTTGGACGCTACCGTGGCATATCTTCGCAGCATGCCCTCAGTCTAGTGTGGAATACTCAAACTGCCTGGATCTAGTGATGCGGGTTTGTAGGGTGTGATAGTGGTCGATTGACTGGACGCAGCT
>JAESFQ010000932.1_pt1 | contig 10605 bp, 9 predicted proteins | sample 9269431 | NCBI WGS metagenome assembly JAESFQ01 (sample SAMN14502588, study PRJNA617103) | algae metagenome | isolation source: Plectolyngbya sp. WJT66-NPBG17 and co-occurring heterotrophs from well... | place: USA: Mojave Desert, Joshua Tree National Park, California | collected 2006-08-06 | reverse complement strand
TTACCTAGCGAAGACAGGGTTTGTCGTACGACCGTATCCGTGTAGCGTAGACAGGGTTCGTCGTACCACCGTATCCGCTTAAGAATTTACTAGTCCTAAACTAGGTAGCTTTATTCTGAAAAAGACGTTGCTTTTCTCCGTAGACAATCTTCCGACTTGCTGTCGTTTGGTTGAGAGTTTCTCCGGATGGACACTGGGCTTTACACTAGCAATCACTATCTAGCCAATCACATGCACTTTGAAAATCATTGGCGGCTAGCTAGCCAAAGTTCTAAGAGCTGCATTTCTCCGTGGCCAAAGCACTTTCTCTCTTCTTCTTTCCTGCTATACCTTAACACATGCAGGCCTCACGGTCGTTAGTGCGCCGAGCATGTGATGCCTGTAAGCGTCGCAAGGTGAAGTGTGACACAGAGCGTCCTTGCGCAAACTGCCGCATATCACGCATGGAGTGCGCATACATCATCCCGCAGAGGAAACGAGGGCCGAGGACGATTCCAGGCGCAGGCAGTCCACAATGTCTCCCGCCGCTGACACCCACCAGCCCACACTCGCACGAGATCCAGTCTTCTGACTACAGCGGCAACGGAAACCCAAGCCCACCGAATCCTTCCACCGGCGCGCTATGGGTGGCGAGCATCAACGACGTGCAAGATACTGCCGAGGGTCCGACATGTTTCCAGTCAATTCACAAAGCTCTTGGTCACTCGCTCCAGTCTGCCGTTCGATTTCCACTAACCGGTCTGGACGTCGCAAATCGCTGCATCGATCTGTACATGCAGTACACTTTTCCAGCCGCACCATTGGTGCACGAGCCAACTCTCCGTAACGGAGCCAAACTGTTCTTTTCGGAGACTTCCGCTGTCGCCCTCCCCGCAGCCAAGGATGAACACAAGCGGATGTCTTTTCTTCGTGCTTTTGCGCTTGTCACCGCTCTGTGTGCGTCGGTCGCGTCCGTCATGCCTGACATGCTCGTCCCACACGGAAAGGCACTAGTAGAACCCTTTTTGCACGCATCACGAGAAACACTCAGGTCTTTTGAGGACTATGATCTAGAACATCCAAGTTCTGCATCGATGACAATCAGGCTCTTTCACTCCACCGCTCTCCAACATGCGACCGGAAGGAGTGGCGCTGCGTGGCACGTTCATGGTCAAGCTGCCCTCATTGCACAAAACCTTCGCCTTTATCGTGAACAGGCTGTAGCCCAAGGCGGTGATGCTGTGGAGAGTCAATTACTGCGTCTTCACTTCTGGCACATGTACGCTTCAGACCAGGTTGCAGCCGTCTTTCAGGCGCGTGCAGTAGTCTTGGATGAAACTTTGTTCCACGAAGCGTTGAATTTGCAACCGAATTCGAAGCAGGGAGCAGCACTCACGGATCCAAACAAGCCTCAATACGATGAGGGATTCGAGCCTCGACTTTTGACAGGCTTCTATCTTTGGCAGTCTGTCTCCTGTAGAGCGGCAAAGATCGTGTTACGCATGCGAAGACAAAGTTCGCCTCTCTCTGAAAGTGAGACGCGAATTTTGATGCAGGAATACCTAGAGTTTACTATGTTGGTAGACGATTTGCCAACCTGGCTAAAGACTTCACATCTAGCAGCCTCCGAAACCAGTGCCACAGGAAGCTTCTACGAACGATCCTTCTGGGTTCAGAGATGCACCATCCTCACAACTTATCATTGTCTTAGGCTAGTAATACTGCGGCAGAGCATACGCAGTGGAATGTGGGCCATTCTAGGGTTGAGTGATAGTCCTGATGGAATGGCGATGAAGAGTATCGAAATGATCTCGGATATCCTTCACGTTCTAGAAGACATACCTTTGGTCTACCTCCAAGTGAAGGGTGAGCCGACTGTCAGTATACCAATTTCGATGCTCGGATCATTCTGACACTACGTGAAGGTGGAACGAATCCGGCAAGTAGGAAGCATCCTCCTGGAGTTGCTGAATACTGTTGGCAACGAGCATATGAAATCGCGCGCTCAAGCTTACTGCAGAAGACTTCTGGACATCCTAGCTGCGCTCAACTCCAAGGCCTCCGACCATATCGCGTTCGAGGCTTGAAGCTTCTCCCTCTTGAATTTGACTGGGCCCATAATTTATTGCGCTTTTCAATATCATAGAGCACTTAATGGTTCTGTTACTACAATCCCGACCACCAGAAGGTCTTATCCAGAACCCAATTCTGCCGCAAGACTTCATCTTGCGGATCAGAGCTCCGCGCAACTATCACTGTGTATTGACCCTTCTCCGCCTTCCACATCGACCGCTCTTCAGACCAGAACGAGACGGCGTACTTGTCCAAAGTAAAGCTCGCCGTCTTCTTTGCTCCCACGTCGAGTTTAACCTTCGTGAACGCCTTGAGCTCACGAGTGGGCCGTTGAACCGAGCTGTCGATGGGAGGCTGTACGTACACCTGAACCACCTCAGCGCCATTATACGGACCACAGTTGCTCACGTCAACCGACAACTTCAATCCCCTGTCTGGATCAAAAAATTGGGCAACGACCAAATTCGAATATTCGTATTTGGAGTATGACAGCCCATGTCCAAACCAGAAGAGTGGGTTAAATTCCAGCTTCTCTTGGTACCTGTGGCCAATAAACACGCCTTCTCCGTACATTATAGTGCGGTCCACTTTTCCGAAGGTCAAGAAAGCTGGGGTCTCGCGCAGGGCTCGTGGAAACGTGATCGATAATCTTCCGGAAGGGTTGACACGTCCCAGTAGAATGTCCACTAAACCATGGCCGGTTTCCTGCCCACCAAACCATGCATGCAGGACGGTGGCTGCTCCAGCCAGCCACGGCATCTCAATTGGTAGGCCAGACTGTGTGACTATAATCTGACGGTGTTAGCCATATGACGGTCGCGTAACTGGATCTCACCTACTGCGTTCGGGTTTGCGCTTAACACGGCTTCGATCATTTCATCGGTACGTCTAGGGAGGCGCAAGGTCTTGCGATCAGATCCTTCGTATTCGTAATCCATAGAAAGACCTGTCATGATTATGGGACAGTCGACCGTCTTGGCAAGCTCGGCTGCTTGACGGATCTCCTCGTCTTCATCCAAGATCTCGAAACCGCCAAGACGTGCTGTAAGTGTGGCTGCAGTGCCGACTGCACGACCAAGACTGGTGTTTGTAAGCAGCAACTCTAGCTCAAAGGGCTTGCCTGCAACAGCATCCCGATCTGCAAAGCGCTCCATGGATACACGGTTAAAGACTGGTGTCTCATCCGTCTTGGGAGGATGACTTGTCCACAGATCGATCGACTCGGTCCCATCAATGAACAGCGTTCCTTGACCAGCAACCGCTAGGCCAAAGCGGAAGTGACATGAAGTATCCGGGGTATACGTCGATCGAGCTCGGACGAAGAATTGGGCAGGCAATGAGCTTTTGAAACTCTCGGGTACGTCGATAAGGTCCTTCTCGGTCGTGACTGTCATCAACGGGGCAGCTTTATTGTTCTCGGTCGGATTCTGTTCGAATATCTCCACTAGCCAGCCGGGATCCAATGAAGACGGCAGTGTGAGATTCTTCAGAAATGGGCTGTTTCTGAACGCTGCGATCTAATTTCAGTTTGAGGCTATGGCATCAAGGCATAGATACTCACAGTATGCGCCCGGGGTGTATTTCACCTTCTCCTTCCCTACCGTCTCGACCATAGCATCATAAGGTGTGATGATATAGTATGGCTCCACCTCGGCACTTCCGCCTCCGCCTAGAGAAGGATTCACCCAATGATGACCGATGAGGCCGAATGTCTTCTGATGCTCTTGCTTTATAGGAAGAATGTTTCTGTCGTTCTTCAACAGCACAATGCCATCCGCGGCCACCCGACGGACGAGTGCTTGGTTCTCCGGTGTATTCGCGGCGCAAGGATCGCGTGTATGCGGTGACTCGCTCGGCAGCACTTTCTTGAGAAGATTCAAGTGATTGCGGACAGATTGGTCTATCGTCATTTCTGAGACCTTGCGACTCCTTACAGCCCAGCCTAAAGCTCTTGCTCTGAATACAGAAGGCCCGGGCATTTCGAGATCGAGGCCGGCGTTGATTGCTTCGGATGTACTGTACGTACCCCACCAGTCGCTCATGGTCAGGCCTTTGAATTGCCATTCTTCGCGGAGAATCTTCTTCAGCAGAAGAGGATCTTCACTGGCATGAATACCATTGATCTTTTGATATGCAGTCATGAAAGCCCATGGGTCAGAGAGCTTCAGGGCTATCTGAAATGGGAGTAGATGTAGCTCTCGCAGTGTACGTTCAGTCATGCAAACGTTGTCCTCGATACCGTCAGGCGATTGGTCATGCGCTGCGTAATGTTTGATACAAGTCGCGACACGCCGATCCTGGACTCCACGTATATATGAAGCAGCCAGCGTGCCGCTAAGCGTGGGATCCTCACCAAATGCCTCGAAGCCGCGACCTAGAAGAGGCGATCGCGTCAAACAAACAGTGGGTGCGAGCAGAACATGGATGCCTTTGTTGCGAGCCTCGTCTCCCAAAAGATTTCCCACTTTCTCCAAGAGCTCAGTATCAAAAGTCGCGCCCATTGCAGTAGCGCTTGGCAAAAGATGACTAGTGAACTGTGCAAGATTAGTCCTGATCAAGGCAAGGCGATAGAGTAGTGTCTTACCGATCGAAACGACCTGGGACCACGTATACCATGCGGACCATCCGCGGTCTGTCATTAGTTTTCCTGCCCGCCAAGATTAGGGCAGCTGAGGCTTACTGTAAGAGCTGGTATTCCAAGTCGTGCCAGGCTATAAACACTGAACGCCGTTTCACCGGAAAGAAAAGATATCTTCTCGTTCAGTTCTAGTTGCGACAGAACCTCATTCACGTCGCTGCTTGGGCCGAACGACTGATCTTGTGCCATGATCCGCCGTACTATCGTTGTATAGTATGTGTAGTGTTGCCAATGCAGTTACTGGAATGTAGAAAGAGATGACACCCAAATCTTCGTCGAGATGGTGGCCGATTTTGTGGCTTCACTGGAAATGCAAGAGTCAAGGTACATGCACTTCTCCATAGTTGAGACTAACGCTATCGGGGGTTTCGCCGCTTAATGCGTTCTCCCACGTGGCATTTTCTCCACGGAGAATTCCCTACAGCAAGGTTCCGGCCACACGAACGTCTTATGGTCAGATGTCCCACACGCCATTGAAGTACCGGCACGACAACGGATAGCGATCGCGAATAAATTCATATCACTTACCGATAGGTGATGCCGATGACAATGAGTCGGCGTGTATCTAGTCTGGTAGTGTCAGCCAAATCAACCACCGGCTCAAGCTACGTTGGAGCCATTACCGCTTGAACGGTCAACTTTCTAGCGGGGCACACGCGCAAGTACGCGTTTGATCGAAGCATGGTTAGAGATGATGGACTCGAATCATCGCTGCGTAAACGTGGCGCAGTTATTTCTCGGAGCTTCGGCACATTTCGCCGCGAACTACGACGACCCCCTGCTACCACCGATATCTATCACGGCGTGACTCGATCGAACACCTATATCCGATTATACCATGCAGGACGAGTGAACTTCACTTTGAGAGTTTAATAACATCTAATATCCAATCTCGAATCTATACGACACATTATCCACAAACACATTGCCGACCAGCATGCCGCTCGTACGTAACCCCATCCTTCCTGGCTTCAACCCCGATCCCTCCGTGGTGCGGGTCGACCACGACTTCTATATTGCGACATCTACCTTCGAATGGTACCCCGGTGTTCAGATACACCACTCAACCGACCTTGCTAACTGGACACTCGTTACGCGACCACTAAACCGCGCAAGCCAGCTAGACATGCGCGGTGACCCAGATGGGGGTGGCATTTGGGCGCCGTGCCTAACACACGACGGGTCGCAATTCTGGCTCGTGTATACCAATGTAAAGCGAAAGGATGGGTCGTTCAAAGACACCATGAATTACATTGTGCATTCCAAGGAAATCACAGGGCCGTGGTCGGACCCGATCTTTGCGAATGCATCTGGGTTTGATCCGAGTCTGTTCCACGATGACGACGGAAAGAAATGGTTCGTGAATATGCTTCAGGACCACAGGAGTAGACCCAGGACGTTCGCTGGCATCAGATTACAGGAGTTCCAGTTTGGGGCAGGCCAGGAAAAATTGGCAGGGCCAGCCACGACGATTTTCCACGGCACGGAACTGGATAAGTGCGAGGCACCGCATTTGTATAAGCGAAACGGGTGGTATTATTTATTGACAGCTGAGGGTGGGACTGAGTATGGTCACGCCTGTACCCTAGTAAGATCGAGGAATATCCGCGGGCCTTACGAGCTGCATCCTCAGAAGTACATCCTCACATCTAAGGACAATCCGTTCGCCGAGCTACAGAGAGCAGGACATGGGGACATCGTAGACACATTGGATGGAAAGACTTATCTCGTGCACTTGAGTGGGCGACCCATAACTCAGGCGCGGCGCTGTATACTCGGCAGGGAGACATCGATCCAGGAGGCGTACTGGAAGGACGACTGGTTGTATGTCAAGAACGGTCCTTCACCGTCATTGTTTGTGGATGTTCCGGGAACAATAGGGTTGGACTACTGGGCGAAGCAGGAGTACACGTTTGATAGCAAGAAAGGACTCCATCCAGATTTGCAGTGGCTTCGAACGCCAGAGCCAGATCGTATATTCGATGTAAAAGACGGAAAGCTCCAGCTGATCGGACGAGAATCAACCGGATCATGGTTTGAGCAGGCTCTCGTCGCGCGTCGCCAAACTCACTTCTCGTACGATGCCAAAACGAGCCTGATCGACTACTGCCCTACGGACGAAAGACAATTTGCTGGTCTCATCGCGTATTACAACAGATTCAGTTTCTTCTACTTGACAGTCACGGCAGATGCACACGGGCAACGCGAGATACTCATCTTGAGCTCAGAATCATCGCAACCAAACGGCAGACTCAACCATCCACTTACTCCCCCAGTCCATATACAGGATGAGCACAGAGTGAAGCTGTCTCTCACCGTTCGCGGAAAGGAGCTCCAGTTTTACTATGCTCTTGGAGAGCAGGGAGAAGCAAAGAAAATTGGTCATGTATTTGACGCTTCAATCTTATCTGATGAGTGCGTGTCTGGAGGGTTCACAGGTGCCTTTGTAGGCATGGCGGCATCAGATCTGAACGGGACGGCATTGACAGCCGATTTTGAGTACTTCACATATCATCCTGTAAAGCACGAGTCGGATCGCTATGAGATTTTTCCTAGGGTAGACAGCAAAGCTTAGTCCTCAATCTCCAAAAGGAAGTTGGAGAGTCGATTGAACGTCATGTCTCATCCCAAACCTGCGTGATTTTCTAATTCCAGTTGTGACAGTTCAGTAACACAAGGCCGGGATACTTACACGCAGCACCGGCTAAAACGGAAGCTGGTTGAATCTTTTGGGGTATAGGCCATAGTTTCAATCACCGACAGGTCGTGATTCAGTCGCCGACAGCTCGTGAATCCAGTCGCCGACAACCACTGGAGGATTGTCGGCGAGTCAGTTGAACCGGTTGCGAAAGCTCAGCAACATGACTCATGCACCCCTGGCTAAAATTGAGTCGTGAATTCAGTCACCGAACACAAGCACTAACGAACAGCCGCATGTCGCACGCTAGTAGCGTCAATAGATAGTGAGCTGAGGCCACCGCTAGATCCCTGTCCGTTGTATAGCTTTACGTAAACTAGACCTGCGTCGGCGTTTGCTTGAGGATCACGCTAATTCCGTCAACATGGCTGGATTTTGTGGGGTAAAGAACGGGAAGCTTTGTCCACGTGTATGTTTCTCCACGCCTGTAGTACCCCAGTTCGGCCTTATCCCGATACGATATCCGTATTCGCTAGCTGTGTTCGCTAGAGAGGGTTGCCCACTCCCTTGCAACTCTTACCCGAGCTGCAGTTTCTCGGCCGAATAGTCATCGAGAGCTGGTGCTGAATTGGTGTTTGCGTGAGGAAAGGCAGGTGGGATGATGGTGTACGCTTTTTCCAGGTAAGGGTACTAGCACGACATGTAGTAACACGGCAAGGTTATAGTATATAATGCCATTGCACCGTCTTTTTCCAAACACAATTCACAATCATTTCAGTCAAGATGAGGCCTTCATCCGCAGTCAGAGCTCTCCTTGCTCTTACCGTCGCAAGCGTTCAAGCAGCTCCAACGAAAGAATGCAAAGCAGTCCCTACACCTGCTGCTCCACCTCCACCAGCTCCTGAGCCTATCCACGTTCGGGAGATTCCACTGCCACCTGTAATCCCCAACTCAACTCATAACGCAACTCAGGGCGCATGTAGCAATGCCATCAACCCACGGGGTACCGGATGCTTGCCTTCCGCGCTCCAAGAAATCTTTCAGGCTGGCGGATATTTGCCAGACGGACGGCACGTCATTGCCAAAGTGACGTTCGTTGGAGCCCCGGCTGCTCCTGCCCCCGCCAGTATCTATGAAGGCGAGCAGATCATCATCGTCAAGACAGTCGATGGAGAGAAATTCTCGAATGGAGACACCTGGAAGTGCATTACTTGCGGTGTCCCCGCGCAGAACTCGATTGGTCGTCTGCCTACCAACGACTATCCCCAAGCATTTCAGGAGGGGAAGCGTATTCTGGCCGGAGCAAATATCATCGAGTGTGCATTTGACTTGACGAGCGACAAGTGCACCCCAGGCAAGACGCATATATACCCAATTCGTCAAATCAACAAGGCCGACGACTCCGGCCCAGGCGCCCAAATCCGCGAGTTGCGCATTCACCCTGACAACGTTCATCTTGGGTTTAGCTCTTTCGCCGTGACCGACGGCAAAATGGACCAGTATGCGTATATGGGAAGACTGCAGTTCAACCCCTCTCCTACCACTGGTGCTGAGCCTCGAGGACCCCGTTACGATGTGGTCAATACGCAAACCTTCTTCAGCCCCAGCCAAAGGCGAGTCCTTGTCAATCCCAAGGACCCTACACAAGTCATCATCAACGATACAGCGATAGTCGTAGGCGAACTTCGTGGCTTCAACGGCGATGGGCGCGAAATTACCTATGTAGGCGCTCCTGTCGAGTCCTCCAACCTCGACGTTTTCGCTGCAGATCTCACCACAGGTGCAGTTCGTCGTCTTACTTCGCACCCCGAATACGTTGATCCCGTCGACGTCTCACAGCACGACGACTGGATGGTCGTCATGGATACTCGATTCACCGATCGCCAGATGTGGCTTACTGGCCTTCGCGGCATTCCACCCATCACCGATCTCGTGTCTACCAGCGCCGCCTCTTCGACACGCAACAACGGCTACAGACGGTATTTCCAGCCCTGGTTGATTGACCGCCACGGCGACAGAGGCGACTACTATGGTCAGCAGATCAACGCCGCTGGATCGGGCATCCCGGGCAGCGGCGCCGTCAACGACCCTGAATGGAACGGCATGGCGGATCCACGCTGGTCTCCCGATGGCACAGAAATCGTCTACTGGCAAGCCTTCACCACGTCTCCGGCTTGCGGCGGAGCCAATCCCCTTCCATGCTACCCATCGACCGCTCAAGGAGGACGTAATGCGCGCATCATGGTTGCGAAACTTACAAGCCGCAAGCCAAAGAAGGCTAAAAAGGTACCAGTCGTATCGGATGTGGTTCCATGGGCGACTCCATACGTGCCCGGATCGCCGAGTCCTAGGAGGGAAAACCCGCCAGCCGGCAACTACACTCTCAAAGGCAAATGCCGGGGTACTGCAAGCGTCACCGTCGCCAACAGGGCAAACAGCAGCAGCATCAGGACTGTACGCGTTGCTTACGATGGCTTCTCAGACGATGGCGCCAATGTGTTTGATGGATGGGAGGAAGTCTCGACCTTCAGTCCCGCATTGACTGTCACGAAGGTAGATTGGTATTCTGATCTTACGAAAAAGGGACCGCAGGGGGGGACTAAGAAGACAGGTCCTGGAGGATTTCATTTGAGTATTGACGTTTTGGTCAACATCTTCGATGCGAATGGTACTTTGAGCACTACTGTGGGCGGAAAGGAGTACACTCAGCCTGCGAACGGAACCTGAAACTTCGCTTTAGCTAGATTAGTAGAGACCATGTATCATCATGGGTATGCGAATGAAAAGTGCTTTTTGTACAATTGCCACTCCTTTTTTTTTAAAAAGAAAGAAAAACACTTGTCTTCCCTCTTTCCCTCTTTTCTCTTTTGCATACCTGCTCAATAGCTATGTTAACAACTTTGACTTCCATATATCCTAGAGGACATGTTTGGGGCCGGTGGCCCCAAGGTACTTTGGGTGGGAGTGATAAGCTCGGCCATATACTTCTCGGCCACCCACCCAAAGCAGCCACACGATACAAAGTCGCGATTTTTGTCAACAACAACGATTATATTTGCCACTCATTACACATAGATTTAAGAGTACGTGCTGCTGCTGCTTCCGCTGCTTTTTGAGCCTTATTCTCTGGTGAAGTGCTTGCCTGTTGAGCCTGTTGAGCTGCTGCTTGGTTAATAGCAGCCTTAATACTCTCAACGTTGCTAAACCGCTGATTTGGATTAACTTGAACTCGCTTTCTTATGCGTGTAACTATAGTACTATCTAGTTGATATTTGAG
>JAESFQ010000931.1_pt1 | contig 10607 bp, 12 predicted proteins | sample 9269431 | NCBI WGS metagenome assembly JAESFQ01 (sample SAMN14502588, study PRJNA617103) | algae metagenome | isolation source: Plectolyngbya sp. WJT66-NPBG17 and co-occurring heterotrophs from well... | place: USA: Mojave Desert, Joshua Tree National Park, California | collected 2006-08-06 | reverse complement strand
CAGCCGTTGCTCTCCATCGCTCACCTCCCCGCAGGATCCACCAGCTCAAAGCCCGGTAACTGCATCCTCTTTAAATTCGGACAACTCCTAAGCAGCAGACTAGCAATCCTCGTCGAATCACTCCCGTCCCGCACCTCAGCGTACCAAACCTCCCAATCCGCCTTCCTGACGAACGCCTCGACGTTGCGCCGGATGATAGCATTGAGATCTTCGTGCTTCGGCCACGGATCCAAGTTACCGCCATAGGCATGGTGCACGGCGAAAGAACGAACGGCTTGACGATGCGGATCCGAGGTCCAGAAGAGAAGGGCCAGCGGGCGGAGATACTTGAAGTCGTCTTTGAGGAGGGAGATGCTCGAGTAAAGATGCGCTGTTGCGAGGCGATTGATGTTGCGCGAGACGAAGCAGAGAGTGTGTAGCGTGGTTCTGCTAGAGATGTTGTGGAGGATCAAGTCTAGGAGTTCGTCTGGGAGCGATTCGAGTTTTGATGTCGTCATAGTGGGGCTTTCGCAGGTGTGGGTGGAATATGTTTATCTCAGCGGACTCAGGCGGAAGATAAGAAGAGGTTAAATCTCTAGCTGTAATGCACTAGAAGTATTTACGTACGATGCAGAGCGGTGCAGCAATAGATGCTTAGTGCGGTATGCCAGATAGTTGGCTAACAAGGTGCTCGAGCGTAAATCTTGCCGATCGTTGGACTCCCCGTGTTCGAACGGCACTTCTCTGTCATTCTTCCGGAATTTTGAAAGCTACACCATCTGATTAGCTGGCTGACTACAATACATCGACGATGGAATCCAAATGTCGTCACACAGCGCACCTTTCCTATCACGGGCGGCCTCATCCTCACTAGTTTGACCTGTAGGACCGCTGACACATGGTCATACGGACGTGTTGAGGCGTGCCTCGCATGGTGCACCGTCTACAGGCACAAGTCAAGATAATGATCCGTAATAGAGGTTGTCTTCGATATCGAAGATGAACAAGGAGCAAGTACTCGATGCTGTCTTCTTGCAATAGGATATACGAAAACATCACACCGCAGCTTCATACCTGCCATACTTCCGTACAATGTTCAAGCGGAATCCACTCCGTCCGCATCCTTTCCACCGCCATCATCGACTTTGGCTTGCTGGTGCTGAGACTCTTCCAACTGCGCCAGTGCCTTCTTCTTTTGCTCCTCGCCCATGGGTCGTCGCAGCAAACTGGCATCGGGATGCCACAGCTCTTCCTCCGTCGCCTTGGATCCATCAACGTTCTCAAGTTCCGGCGTGAGCGCGCGGTATTCCGGTGGAACGCGGTCCAAGAACGCCTTCACTAACCGTGGGCTCAAACCTACTGCATCGAGAACCGCACGATTAGCCGAGAGGGTTCGCAGAACACCGTCTTTCCCGAGCGATATGATGCTTAGAGGATCTTTGTTGAACTTTGCAAGAATTGCGGTTATCCCTTGCTGGTCAGGATGATTGCGGTCGAAAGTATGAGGCTGATCTGAAGGCGCCTCCGACGAAGTCGGCTCGGATGGAGTGTTTGTAGTCATCGCTTAATGGTTTTTGAGCGTTTGATGTCGTCTAGAGGTGGGTGATAGAATATTCATCGCTCAGTATCAAAGGCTGGTTGCTGATAAGCGTGCCAAAACCGGTTTTCAGCTACATGCGCACATGATAAATCATATGTGCTACTCCTGACAACCCAGTTATGCTGACATCCGGCAATTCACTAAACGATCCTTCCCGGCTTTTCACGTCTTGGCGTGCATACCGCGGCCCGGACCGAACAAGAGCCACCTGCGGAGCTCAATTCTCCACATCAGGATAGAGAACCTCTTCAAGAAAGATGAAGGCAGTGACGCAGAAGTATGAAGTGGTTCTTTATGTACAGGGTAACACAGTGACGTACCTAGTCTAGACAGATGGATGAAGCAGAGCCTACCCAGGTGGCCTCGCTATTACGCCCGACAGGACCCAAGACATATATAATACCATGGTATGAGGCAAAGGACTCGCTCGACAATGCAAAGGATTCGCCCAAAAGGGCGAAGGATTCGTTCAACAAGGCCAAGGAAACATATCCACCCTCTTAGGAAGTGATTGGACCTTATCATAGTATGCGAAGTCAAGCAATCAAAACATCAATAAAACCAGTGAAGGGAATGGCCTAGAATGATAATCGCCAATGCTGACATGGTCAATCATCTCCTCTACAGTCTGAGATGCAGCGCCCAAATAAGCCGAGTCGAGGGTGGTACGGAATTCGAAGACATTCGTAGAGGAAGACTTGAGCATAAAAGCTGAATGGAAAGACCTCTTGCAAGCAGACATCTTCACCGGCTCAGAAAGGACCAGTGCCTCATTGCTTGCATCATCCACGACTCAAGACACACAAGATGTTGGGCAAACACTACCTAGCGCTGGCCATTGCTATTCTCCCTACTGTGAGTTCCGACTACATCCGCAACAACACTGCGTATGCTAACAAGACAGCAAAAGATCGGAGCCAGCGCAATCACCCGGGCACGGTCTCCTGCCCCCAATCGTTATATCAAAGGACCGTTTCCAGACGTCGTGAAAGACCTCAAGACAGACACTACAGGAGCACTCAGCGTCGGACCAGACGGCGTTCTGCGCAGTTTCGCAGGCAACCTCCAAGTCATCGATTACCGGCAGCTGGATCCAGAGCAGGTTCGATAGTTCGGCAAGCACCAGCTCAGTGCGTGGTCGAACGATGCTGAGATACCGGATTCGGTAGCTGTCTTGGTACAAGGCACTATTGACGGGCAACTTGTCACAGATGAGGAGCTTCTTTTATAACCCAGTGTGAAGCCGCAGATTGGAATGAAGACTTCTTCCACTCAGACCGAGAAGCGGAATGCAGGGGACGTCTTCATTCGGCAATCAGCTGCTTGTGCTGGTAGCTATTGCGAGAGTCTCAATGTTTGTACACCCAGGGGTTGCAATGCTTGCTACTTTCCAAACGGCCCGCCTGACGGTCGTTGCCTGGATCCTAATCCAAACCTTCCACCTCGGTGAATACGGAATGCAATGCAGGATATAGTGGAGTGGGAATTGTAGAGCAGGACCCCCACCATTACTATGTCTTACGCCAGCTACCCAAGTACAAGGCATAATCAAAGACTAGAAACTGGTGAGAAAAGTAGTGATATTCATGAGATCTATGTCGCCCAAACCGTATTCACATCACAGTCTTGTCTCCGTGTCTACCCTTTCTACTTGAACTCCTTCATAAACTCCTCGTGGAACTTGACGATGCGCCCTGTCCAGTCCGTTCCAGGAGCGAGGAAGGTGGTCCTGAAATGCAGGGTGCCCTCCTTCTGTCCAAATCCTGTGCCGGCGACGACACAGACACCTGTAGCGTCCAGCATGCGGAAGCAGTAGAACTCATCGGGTGCGCGTCCTTCCTTCTTGGCTTGTTGTATGGCCTTTTCAGGGAGGTGAATGGTAGGGAAGAGGTACATGGAGCCCTAAGGTTGGTGTTAGCGATGTAATATGTGGCAACCATGAGATACGTACCTGTGGCTCGTTGCACTCGACACCCTCCATCTGCTTGAAGGCCTCATACAGAGCATACGCGCGCTTCTTCAGTCCGTTGAAGATGCCGTCATATTCCTCCTTGTAGAGCTCGTAGCTTGGCTCGCCTTCCTTTGGTGGGTTGACCATCATCTCCACAATGCACTGGCCCAGCACTGGCGGACACAGTTGAATGGAGATGAATTTGTAGACCTCCTGCGCGACTTCCGGGTCAAAGCCGATAAGCTCAAAGTAACCACCTCGGTGACCACACTCGCCAACCATGCCCTTGGATGTTGAGTGCAGAGAAGCGAGTTCGAGGTGGTCGTACTGGCCTGGTGATTCCTTTTGCATGTCGCGTAGAGCCTTCTTGAAGGAGATGAATTCGCCAATGAAAACGTTGGTCTGGTAAACCTCGTCTGCGATGACGACGAGACCCTTTTCAGCGGCGAACTTGAGCACAGCCTTGATGTCTTCGGCGGGCAGCGACGCGCCAGTAGGGTTACCTGGGTTGATGACGCAGATAGCCTTGACATCAGTGCCCTCTTCAACAGCCTTGTCGTATGCAGTAGCAATTGATTCGAGCGATGTGCCCCATGCTTGTTCTTCGTTGAGGTAGTATGGCACGCAGCGAGCGTCGAGAACGGAAAGGGTCGCTGTGTATAGAGGGTATTGTGGAATGGGAACCATGATGCCGGTCTCGGGCTTCGCGCAGATAGTGTGGAGGAGGGTGTTCACGCCGGACGAGGCGCCGTTGCTGAGGTAAATATCCTCAAACTTTGCTGGGTAGCCATCACGTCCTATCTTTTGTCAGTCTAATCCACGTATCTGTTCAGTATGACACGCACGCTCAATGTACTCTGCGACGCTCTGCCTAATGCCCGGTGCACCCTGACTCTGGCTGTATGCGCCCACGCTCTTGACTTCCTTCAGCAGCTTTCTTGCACGCTCGAGTACATCCGACTTGTATCCAAGACTCTTAAGCAGAACATCCTCGTGCTCCAACAGGCCAGGGTTCTCGAGTATACTCGCGACCTGCCTAAAGAATGTGATGGGCTTTTGGTCTAGTTGCTGCGGGTTTCCAATGTTGGCCGCGATGACAGTGTCAAAGGGAAGGTCCTTGCCCTCTCCCCTTGCCAGCTTGGCGCGGTACTCTTCTGACTTGACGGCTAGTTCACCACGGACGGCATACTTGGCTGCCTTGACGTGTGGGTTGATGTTGCCAATCTGCAACACCTTCTGCGGTGCCTTGGACATGATGCTTCGACTATGAGAAGGGTACGACGGCGGAGTGTAAGGTTGGATCGGGGCGCGTCCTGCGAGGGCTGGTGATAGGGTTTGAGGGGTGGAAGAGGTGAATGGTCTATAGAGGACTAGAGTGGTGAGCACACGTCCAGACTATAACCTAGCTCAGGCGAAAAGTGTATCTCGCAACGCTACTCAGTCCCGCGACGTACTCGAAACACGTAGAGGATCTGCGTCAATGGCTGGACTATATTTTTTACGCTGCGTTGCGTGGTGCCCCACTACGATGCTGGCCCTCCGTGGCTCGGCGCGTTGCGGATGTGTATCAATCTTACACTCTACTCGTCGGGCGTACAAAAGAGCAGCGGAAATGAAATACCTCTAGAACCCACGTTGATAGCAACTCGGCGACTTGCCATGGCATGAGGGCGCAATGAACGGGCGCATGTCTGAGCCGATGACGGCGACATTGTGGATGGACCCTGATTGATGCTTATCGGCGGCTGCTCGAGGCGACAACCCCACCCCGACGCGGGTCTCAGCCTTGGACCGATCGCTTGGGCTGGAGCTTGTGACGAGCGATGTACTGTAAGCGTGGGTGTAGAAACGATGTCTGAGGGCGTGAAGAGCCGCGTGGACACGCTGCGTGGTTAAAAGGAAGGTTGCTTTTTGGTCATCTCACCGCATGTCTACGACACTCTTGTTGAGCCGCGTTACGGAGATATCGGAGCTCGAGCCGTGATGCAAATATGGTAACGCGACGCGGGGAGCTGAAACAGGACAGGCGCAGACAGCTCATGGTATGCTTTTGCTTTCATTCAGCGCTCTTGGCGCTGGTATGTCTAAGTCTACAGAGCCTCAAGATCATTACACATGCATTTCATCAGGGCAGAATCTAGCCACGCTCACTGCCCCTCAGCCTGACGGCTTGACCGTACTTTTGCAGCTTGGTGATGAGCTGGTCGCCCTGCTTGACCACGTCTGCGTACTGCTTGTTCTTATCGTCAGGTCGGTTTGTCTCGATGATGCCCTTGACACGGTCAATGGTGCAGGGTATGCGGTCAGCGGCGATGAAACGAGCGAGGTCCCTTGTTGTTGTTAGTAAAACATATTCAAATGCAAGGCAGAGCTTGTCACTTACTTGTCAAGGAAGTCGACGGTGACACCAAAGTCTTTGGCCATGCTCTCAAGGCCAACAACTCGGTATGACTGGAGAAGCTGCTGGTATCCTCGCAGGCGCATCTCGCGCACGTACCAGCCACGGTGCTCGTACATGTAGCGGTCCTGGCTGAGGAAGTTGGTCTCTACCTCGCCGAGAGCGCCGAAGAAAGTCTTGTAGTCGCCCTCGTACAAGCTCTTGACAAGCTTCGACAGTGGTGTGAAGTCAACGGGAACTTCCTTCTCTTGTTGTCCGCCGAGGGTTGTGAGGTTGACAAGGGTGGGCGCTGGTGTCGCTGTCGAGCCTGACGCATCGGCCATTTCTTCATCACCAGCTGCTGGCCCTGCCGATGTCTGACCAGTGATTGCCGAGAGCTTCTCTTCCGAGGTTCCAACAATAGCCTTGATCTCAGGCGCATCCACAACCTTGGACTTGAAGTCGACACGCTTGAGTGATACCGAGCCGGCGAGAATGGCGTAAACGACAAGACTTGAGTAGCTGCACAACTCGTAGCTGGTGAATGTCGATAAGCTGTCGAGGAGTAGCGGGGCGGCCTGTGAGTGTGATCGGACGGTGAGGTAGTGTAGACCAGTGTATGCCTTCAAGCGGTTGCGGCGATCCCAATCACCACCGCTCTCGACCAATGCGCTGGCTCGGTCAATCGACTTCTTGGCCAGTATCCTGTCGCCGAAGAAGAGCGCGACACGTATTATGGCAAGGACAAGGTCGATCTTGGTGCCTAGGATGCCCGTCTTCTCGAAGATGGCCTCGTAGCTAGCAATGGCTTTGTCCTGAATATTCATTAGTCCCATTCGATATGTCCTTGCATACTGATCTACGTACCTTGTCGCCTATGCGGTTGTAGAGCTCTGCCCGCTTGCCCCTCGCAGCTTGTACTTCGGTCTCGCCTGCCTTCTCTTCGGCCTCTTCTTCCTCCTTCTGAATCGCCTCCAGCTCCTTCTCGCTCTCCGCCTTGAGGCTTTCATAAAGCTTCTCATCCCATGATAGCGGAACTTCTAGAGAGGGATTCCGTGTGGCAAGCATCGTCGCTAAGCTTGTGGATGGTCTCCGGTTCTTGTTCGGCTGGTCTGCGCTGCCCTCGCCTGGTGCATTCAAGACGCCATCTACCGGGTGAGCCAGATACCGGTAGAGCGGCGCCATCTTGTTCTCGGTGATGGCATCTTGGACCGATTTGAGGGCGGATTGCTTCACTTGTTTAGAGGCGGCGGGATTGGTGAGCTGGAAGATGTGCTGCGACAGCTGGAGGTCGGGGTACTTGGCGAATTGTGGATCACCCATCTTGAAGGTCTCGCAGATATGTGAGGGGGATGTGGCTGAAGGTAGACAGGCGTGTCTGTGTCGCGTGCAAGGTTGATGTGATGATGATGGAGCCTCTCTTTGCCCGCCGCTGGACCTCCGACGTAAAGCTCGCGCACGGTCCTTGAGCGGTCGACCAGCGGAAACTAGAGCCACAGAAGCTGAGTAAAATCGCTCCCTCAACTCTCTCAGTCTCTCTTTCTGTATCCTGCAGAGATATAAGATCTGATTAATACATCCAGAGATAGCTATCAAATCGCCGCGAAGAAAATCAGCCTCCATCGAACGCGTCCAACTTGGGAAGCAGGCCTTCAGACGCGTCTCACAAGACTACAACATGGCGAGCAACGACCAAGGCAGAAAGCGCGCGCGCTCACCCTCGAGATCGCCATCACGGTCACCACCCCGCCAGCGAAAGCGCCCTGGAGCGGGTGCCCGAGTCTCAGCCGCTGACCGCGAAGCCGCCCGAAAGCGTGCGCAAGCGAGAGAAGAAGAGGCTGCCAGAAGGGCACAGCAGGAAGCTGCAATGAGAGGCGTACACGATGTGGTCAAACAACATTACAACGCTGTTCCGGAACGAGGCCGTGAATGGCGCAACACGGACAGCAAGATCAAGGGATTACGCAGCTTCAACAACTGGGTCAAGTCGTCCATCATTCAGAAATTCATTGGCGACGAGCGGAACCTCAAGATCCTCGACGTGGGATGTGGAAAGGGCGGTGATTTGGGCAAATGGGAAAAATCAAGAAAGGTGGAACTATATGTTGGATGCGATCCCGCCGACGTGTCAATCAAGCAAGCCAAGGACAGATTCGCCCAGATGCAGAAGAAGAACCGGCGACTGTTCCACGGCGAGTTCTACGCCAAAGACTGCTTTGGGGAGTGGTTAGGCGACATACCCATCATTAAAGAAGTTGGCATCGATCCTGGAGCCGGCCAAGGCAATGCCATGAGCCAGCGCTGGGGCGGTGGTGGTTGGGACATGGTCAGCATGATGTTCTGCATGCACTACGCTTTTGAGAGCGAGGCCAAGGCAAGAGGCATGTTACGAAATGTCGCAGGTGCGTTGAAGAAAGGAGGACGGTTCATTGGCTGCATACCCAACTCGGACGTGCTCTCGCAAAAGGTCATCGAGCATCACAAGGCCAAGGGCACAGCACCACCTGATGTGGACGGTGCCGACGACGATGACGACCGTCCGGCATTTGCAAGCGACGATGAGGATGACTGGGATCCTGAGAAGAGTCTTGACAGTCCTAAGCCCGCTGATACCGAGCACGCGAACGACGACAAGCCAGACGAATCGAAGAACAAGGAGAAGGAGAAAGCACAGGAAGAACAAGAAGACGGTGAGGTGGAAGAAGAGGGCTTCAGCTGGGGCAATAGTATCTACAGCGTCAAGTTCCCGGGGAAAACACCTCATGATGGAACATTCCGTCCTCCATATGGCTGGAAGTACTCTTACTGGCTCACTGAAGCTGTCGAGGCGCCTGAGTACGTAGTTCCTTGGGAAGCGTTCCGAGCGCTGGCAGAAGACTTCAACCTCGAGCTGCAATATCGCAAGCCATTCAGGGAGGTCTGGGAGGAGCAAAAGGATGACCCAATCTTGGGTCCTCTGAGCGAAGTCATGAAAGTCAGAGACCGCACGACTGGCCGACTTCTGACCTCAGAAGAGGAATTGGAAGCTGCGGACTTTTACCATGCATTTTGCTTCTACAAGGTTTAGGTGGACAGCATCATTGGCGTTTGGAATTTTATGGGAATGCTTCAGGCATGAAGAAGGCATCTTCAATGGGTACAATATCTTCACATGCTGGGAATAGGCGAGTTCAGGAAAACTGGATAACGTTAGGTTTTCATAGCATGTGACAATCAGGTAGGCAAGTCGAGGTACTACCGCTCATCAATCTTTTCTTGCGCTCCTAATGTAGTCCTAGTCAGTGGTGACGAGTCGCGATGATCACCAGGCATACGACGCAGCCTAGTGATTACAAGAGCTCAACTTGTCGTGCAGTCAGATGGCCAAATCTAGTTTTGATTCACATGCTGCCCAAGTAAACAAATTCCCTAAATCCTAGTCGCGTTCCCCGTGACGCAGACACGGCCAGGGATCGAGTTACCGAGGTCGGTCGCGCTTTCCCCGGTAAATGGGAGCGATCACATCAAAGCCCGAACTCCTTGCGCTTCCGCACTGCATCCTCTCCGCATTCACACAACACACCCCATACGTTCCCTCCTCTGTCGAACCCACTCTGTCAAACGTCATCTCCAGATAGATTGCATCCTCCCCGTCGGCACGAGAAAGTAGCACGACGACTTGAAGCTGGACTTCTCCCCCTCGCGATATATCTTAAGCTTGATCGTTGGAAGCAGCGAGGCCGATAAGATGGTTGCAGATGCGCTGATTTATCACCCGACGGTGTCGCATTACCTCAAGTTTGTCGCGACGACTGGTATGCAATTCTTCTTTCTCAGATTCGTCATTTCACATGTGATTATGACTATCATCATCTCGACACAATCGTCATGTGCTTAACCCCGACTAACGACACCCTCCAGTCGGACGCGACAAAGTCCTCCGTACCCTGCAATACTTCTCCCGCTTCCTAGCATGGTACTTGTACCGCACGAACACCCCAGCCTCGTCCATCGCCCCATATGAAGCGACTAAGAAGACTTTCGGCGCGACGCGCAAGTTGATGCGCGTGGGCAAGTTTGTCGAGCACTTCCGCGCTGCGGCTGTGGCTAGCGACGCAAAGTCTATGGACCCCGTGTTGAGGTTCACGGCTATAGGAAGGCAGTTGGGATATGCATTTTACATGCTGTGTGATAATGCTTGTGTGGTATGTTCAACTCACCCCTCGTATATCCGTCCATGAGAGAGACACGCGATGTCGTCAGAAGATCGTAATGGCGATCAGAAGTCAAGTCCAACCGACTAACAACCCCCAGCTCGACGCAACATCCATCCGCAAATCTTCCTTCGCTCCGCGCCTCCTCCGCGAAGGCTACCGTGCCTGGTTCGCCGGAATCTCCTTCTCCATCGCCTCAGGCCTCTACTCGTACTACAACCTCCTCCAACGCTCCAAGACCATCACCTCGTCCTCCGACCCAGAGAAGGTCGTTGAGACGAAGAAACTGCAAAAAGAACTTGATGCGGTGAAGGTACAGCTGATTAGCGACATCTGCGACATCACGATCCCGAGTTCGGCGCTGGGCTGGGTTGATCTGGACGATGGTATTGTGGGATTGGCAGGTACGACGAGTTCGGTGTTGGGTGTTTGGAGTCAGTGGAGGAAGACTGCTTAGGTGGGGGCGCGAGGAGGTTGTTGAAGGGGGAAGTGGAAGGAGCCGGGGCG
>JAESFQ010000930.1_pt1 | contig 10608 bp, 5 predicted proteins | sample 9269431 | NCBI WGS metagenome assembly JAESFQ01 (sample SAMN14502588, study PRJNA617103) | algae metagenome | isolation source: Plectolyngbya sp. WJT66-NPBG17 and co-occurring heterotrophs from well... | place: USA: Mojave Desert, Joshua Tree National Park, California | collected 2006-08-06 | reverse complement strand
GGGTTACTCTCACTTTCCACCCACTGCTCAACCATTCGGATGAGCTCCTGCGTCTCCGACTGAGTTTCCAGTATCTGCAGTGGTGTGAAGGCAAAACTGTATGCTCCGCCTTCCGATAATCGACCAGTGCGGCTTCGTTCGTATTCCAGTAATGCATCCTTCTGCATTTGAGGGTCTCGTAATACTTCGTCACGAGTAGGGATTTCGTCTTGGGTTTCGCATGACAAGCCGCAGTTCAGATGATCCTGCAGGTTCTCACCAACTCCCGGAAGCTCGTACAGGACCGGAATATTGGCGGCTTCGAGAATGTTTTTGGATCCAATACCTGATCGCTCTAAAATCGTGGGAGATTCAAACACGCCTGCGCAGAGAACGATCTCCCGACCACTGACCAAGTACTCCTCCCCTTTGCATGTGTAGTGAACACCTTTAGCATTGAGTCTTCCATCCGCGGTCAACGCCTCCTCGAATGCAATCTTATCGACCTTGACGCCAGTCGTCAATGTCACATTGCCACGTTTCAAGGCGGGCTCTAGGAATGCTGTTCCTGCATGGCTTCGCTCGCCTTTCGAAGCGTCGATCGCATTGGTGACAGTGACTGCTCCGGCAGAGCTCTCGGCAAACCCTGTAGTACGCGCCGGATGGCCAAGCTCCTCAAAGGCTTCTATCCACCGAGATTGAAGAAGACCCATGGCACGCGGGTACGATGTCTGCGCACGGTCCAGAGACCCCACATCACCGTTCACTCTAGGCCCGGATTGTTCTGCCTGCCATCGCCTGTAGCAATCTTTCATGCTCTGTGAGGTCCACGCTTCTCTTCCCGAATCTGACAGAAGCTCTTCCGCCATACGATCGTGCCACTCGTAATTGGGAAATACCACACTGTGGCTGTTAATCGCACTGCTACCGCCCACCAACTTCCCTCTCGGATGCTTCACCCTCCTGTTGTTCAGGCCAGGCTCGGGCGCGGAAGAATACTGCCAATCGTAAAGAGGATTTGACATCAGTGTCGCTGATAAACCGGGCGTTTGGACTTTGGGATCATCACGAATATGTTCTCCCGCTTCCAGAACGAGGATTCGGTGATTGGGCAACTGCTGCGAGAGACGTGATGTGATTAAGCACGAGGCTGATCCGGCTCCGACCAGAATGAAGTCGTAGACCCTGGCATCATCGTGAAGGTTTTTGCCCGGCATTGTTAGAGTAAAGATAGCGAATGCTGCGAAATGGGAAATTTGAGGCTGCGCAGTCATTTAAGGCCTCCTCACAGTCAGGCTAAGCAGTGCGCTACATCCTTAGCGACTGATAAGCAATACAGCATACTAGCGGATTTAGGGAGGTGTAGGTGACCATCCGCGACTCTCATGCGCGCCTTATGTAGGAGTCCACTCAAGACAAAATTGAGCGCTGCCTGGGTCGTTGGAGGTGGGTGTTGGAGCGCTGGCTTTGACGACGGTACTGCTGGCATCGTTTTTGCGGGTTGTCGTCTCTACATGGTGTGCATTGTTGCTGTTACTGCTGCTGGGGTTGAAATGCATGTGGGCGTGGTGGTGGGGACTGGCTGTGTGTTCTATGCAGTAGGGATGAAGTACGTTTTGAGTCTTTATTCCCCTACCACAGGTAGTCTTGAAGACTACTTAGACAGCAATACGCGCTGATAGTTATACGTTTATATGCAAGGTAAAATGATATAGTTCACGTGTGCTAACCCGGTGCTCCTCCTTTGCCTTTATGTGAATTGAGTGAAGTAGCAGCCCTAGGTATGCATTGTTTGGATTTGGGGTTCTTAGCGCCTTGGCAGTTACGACAGCTCTCTCTCCTTCTCCCTCCACGATGCAATGATGATACTCTCCCAACTCGCTAACTCAGATTTCCAAAAATCAGCTATGCCAAACAGCACAGACCAAATGGCCAGCGCTGAGATAACAACGAGTCTGGAAGTCAAGGATCGGTCGTTTGGCCCAGTTCACATTGTCGAATCCAAATCTGAGCATACCTACACAGCTGTAATGTTGCACGGCCGAGGTAGTACTGGGGCAGAATTTGCAGAAGAGTTTTTGGAATCTACGCTCTCTGATGGGTTCTCACTATCCGAGAAGTTGCCTGGATGTCGCTGGGTCTTTCCATCGTCTCAAGAACTGTGGAGTACAATGTTCCAGGAAGATATGCCAGCCTGGTTCGAAGCACACTCTTTGACCGACATCACCGCGCGCCAGGATCTTCAGGTCCGCGGCATTAGGGATTCTGTGGAACACATCACCGTCATAGTCAACGAAGAGATTAGACGCCTAAATGGGGACTCTCAGAAGTTGTTGCTTGGAGGAATTAGCCAAGGAGGCGCGGTCGCACTATGGACCCTCCTATACCAACAGGATTTAGCAATGAGGCCTGGTGCCGTTGTGGTTGCGAGTACATGGCTCCCGTTTGCCGCCAACATTGAAAGATTATTCGCAGCACAGTCGGTGCCTGATGAAGCCCAGAAAACGGAGTTCAATGGGTTTATGGAGCAGATGATAGCTATCAAAACGTTCCCTGGCACGACGGAAGTCTCCCACAAGCTGCCTCCAGTTTTCATCGGTCACGGCGTTGACGATGCATACGTTGATGTTGAGCTCGGGCGACAGGCAGCACGCATTCTCGCACAGGCGGGATTGTCGTTAGAATGGAAGGAGTATTCAGGCGCGGAGGAAGAAGGACATTGGCTCAAGATTCCGGATGAGATGGACGATATTCATAGATTTCTGGGTCGAATCGGATGGGCGGGATAATTTAGCTTGCTGAGACATGAGACTGTGGCCGACGCGCGGGAACATCTTTTATAGAAGACATCACTCCTATACAGTACGATGAATTCCAGCAAAGAGCTAGTAGGGAGATGCTTTTTGGAGGATAATCTTCACGATGCAGAGACGGAACGAAAACGCTTAGGTCGCCCGGAAGCAGTCCCGGTGGAGCTAGCCACATTGCAGTGATTTCCGCACGAGCCAGAGAGCAGTCAGCCCACTCTAGTGCCCAGGTCACGTGGACTCTGCACAGGCCCTCCTCTCGTGTGCTTAAATACCGCTCTTCCTGCTCTCTTAGAAAGGCATACTTACCTTCTTGCGATGACCCAGCTCAAAGATTGGGTTCATCTAACAGTCTTGTCTGCATTGCACAGCGCGGTATGGGACTGTTACGAGCTTCCTTCGGGGATCTCGGCGGGGCAATTTTTGCTGGTCTGCTTTCGAGCTTTTCATTGATTCCAACACCTTGGTGGTGGATTGAGGAAGAGTTTTGTGTCGCAGTGGGCTGAGTAGCAATGTTCGCGCGCCCGCTGGAATTTAAGCAGTGTTGATTTTTGATGCGGGTCTACGTGATGGAAATCCTTTGAGATGGCTGCGAAGCAAGGTGTCCATGTCTTAACACATGTGCGCAAAAGAATATCGTACACCCGCGCTTACCTGTAATCACGCAAGACAGGCTGCGCGTGCTTTGCATCAGTCGTCTGGTGTTCCCTGGGTTTGCGCTTTGCGCCGTGGACCGCCACATTGACAAGCGACGCCCTCTATTGTCCCGAGGGCTGCTAAATCAACAAAGGCTTCACTGTATGGCGCATCTTTCTACGCGTGGCTGTATGGGCCAACTGCAGGTAAGCGAATACTGTAAAGTGCATCACCAATGGGCTAAGTGAGCAGAGGTGGTGTTCTACTTTGAATACTACGGCGCGCGGTCGGCCAAAAAACCGTGCAGCCCTCCAGTGCTCGCCTACAGAAGAGGACCAGCTCAGTCAAGCACCCGCCACCAACCCAATCGCAAAACATGTGCAAATCGATACGGGTAGAGCATTGAGCTGCTACAAACTCCGTCTTGAGGCTGCTTGTGATTCTTCGATGCTCGTTTGTAACCGGCTTGTTCACCGAGGACAAAGTGCCGCTTGCACCCATCGACACCGTTGGTATCGCATTCGATATATGTCAGCTAAATGCGACTGTATCTATGATATGACGTGCGATCTATACGTAAGGACTCCTTTAAGTACAAGGTAAGTCTGGCTACCATAGTGCCTGCTTTCGCAACATTCCGTCGACAGAATCAACACCCAAGGACACGTCCAAAACTCCCGATCCTGCAACGTCATCAAAGCACGTATAGAAGCAGGACCAAAATACGACGTGCTAGAAAGCGAATGTGTGATTTTAGAAAGTTGTGCTAACCACTGCTAGATCAATACAGCTTGTCCTTGGGTATCAGGCGCACCCTACTAAAAGATAGCAGTAAAGTACAACTCCAAAGCGCGTGTATCTTCCAGATCACCAACCCATCCCACATGCATTTTAGGTCTGAATACAACCACAGCGCCGCCCATCGTATCAAGAATCACCTCTTGTACGCAAGACCGTCACAGGCTACTAGCGGTCATAGGAAACAGCTTCATCAACATGGATACGCGTGTAGTCCCAACCATCGTAATCAGGATTGAAGGATCTATACAACATGGCGGGGAAGTCGAACATGAAGATCAAGTCTCTGATATTCACAGGGCTGTAAACAGCAGGACTCTCGATCATCGACTTGTAGGGTCTTTCTTGAGCTCCTCACAGAACGTTTTCACTCTGGCAATTTGACTTGGCACGCCTACATTTCCAGCCATGAGGACGATACTGAAGCGGCTGTCACTCCGGAATAGCCTAGTATCCTAGTATGGCTGCGAGTTTGCGTGGTCCAGAATATGCTGGCACTCGAAAAAATTATCCAACGATGAGCTCAGTTGGTGAGGCTTACTCGGACATGATTTCGGCAGCCAGCACGCTCTTTGAATCACCGAACTCGAAGCCATCTGCAAAGCCTGCAAACTGGATATGCCGTTCATGGTACTCATTATGATCCACTAGGCAGTGGTCCCCAAGCAGCGTTCAATCATACGCGACAAGTTGTTAAGTAATCGGGTATCGCTCCGCCGCATACGTCGCAAGAAGAGCTCGTTCATCACGGACGACGCCAGCTGCCACCACTGAAATCTTCCTCTCCAGATTGTATCCGTCTTGCATACTTGCATTCATGCATACCCACCCTCGTCAAGGCGCCGGAGCGCATCTTCGTCCACTTTACATGTTTTAGTCACCTCCGCTCAAGCCGTTTCACCACACCGTTAATAGAAAGAGGACTTCCTACCACCAGGAGCCTGTAAGAGTAAGCACGATGCGCGGAGTTACGCCCGAATACTTGCGGAAGCCTCGGTTCAGTACCACTTCAGCACGCTAGCGATCATCGCGCGCTGTACTCTGCAGCCCGCGGAGAGCATACACCGCTTTATCCTTGGCTCCTCTTTCAAATCCTCAGATTACTCTTCAAGGCTGGTCACTTTGGCGAAAGTCCACATGCAAGGCTTCACGATAGTTTGTCGTAATGTGAGGAGTCTAGGGTGACATGAGGGGCAGTACCCGACGTCGATACCGAACGACAATCACCCCGCACACCCGCACGTCCGGTGCCGCAGATCATGTGCTAGTATATAGGTGTACCAGAGAGTTCTTGTTGGAAAGTACCCTATCGTGACATACAATACGCAAAGCTTTGGTTCGAATCTGTACCGTAGTAACTCTCCATCATGTCGCTGTCCAATGAGGTCATCGAAAACCTCAAATAGACCGTCGACGCAGCCTGCACCGACCCAAAGACCTCTATTCCTGGAACCAGCGTCGTGGTTGTAGGAAAAGATGGTAAAGAGCTCTTCGCGCACGCCGCTGGTCGACGTGGTGCTGCAAGCAGCGAGAACATGACCCTCGACAACGTGTTCTGGATTGCATCTTGCACCAAGATGATTGCTGGACTTGCTTGCATGCAGCTTGTTGAGCAAGGAAAGCTGCATCTGGATGACGGGGATGAGACGGAGGAACTGGTGCCAGAGTTGAAGAAAACCAAGGTACTGCAAAAGGATGGCAGTCTGGTGGAGAAGAAGAGGAAGATCACGCTGAGGATGCTTTTGACGCATACTGGTACGAGGCCGTCTCACAATCTTGAGAGTTCTCTTGCTGATCATAAAAACAGCTGGCTTTGGGTACACGTTCTTCAATGAAGCCCTGCGCGACTTTTCGGATGGCTTTGACGAGTTCTCAGGGGACATCAAAGACATATGTCAGCCGCTGACGTTTCAACCGGGAGAGGGCTGGCAGTACGGCGTAAATATCGACTTTGCTGGCTTGGCTCTCGAGCGTAAGACGGGGATGTCTCTGAACGACTACTGCCACAAAAACATTTTTGAACCGTTGGACTTGAAGAACATATCCATGTTCCCCAACGAAGACATGAAGAAGCGGCTGGCGTCAATGCATCAACGAGGCCAAGATGGTACTTTGGCCGAACGTGACCATCTACTTCTCAAGCCTTTGAAAGCTAAGAGTAGTGAGATCCGCAACATACTGAACAGCGGAGGCGCGGGTGCTTTCGCAACACCATCAGACTATGCGCGTAAGTTGCCAACAACGTACCATTTCCGTGACACAGCTGACAGAGTTTGAGAAATCATCGCAACCCTTCTCAACGACGGCAAATCGGCCAAGACCGGCGCCCAACTCCTCAAGAAAGAGACAGTAGACCTCGTGTTTACAAATCAAATATCACAATTCCCAGAGTTCGGTCGTCAGGGAATCCCAGCGGCCAAACCTGACCTCACAAACGCTATTCCTGACATATACCCTGTAGAGGGTAAGCCTCCTCAAGGCTGGGGTCTGACGTTCATGCTGTCCAATGGAGGCCCGACTGGCCGATCTAAGAGTACTGGGTTCTGGGCCGGCCTGCCGAACTGCTGGTGGTGGTGTGACAGAGAGAAGGGAATCGGCGGAATTGTATGCAGTCAGATCCTACCATTTGGTGACCCCAAGGTGCTTGGATTGTGGTTTGACCTTGAGACGCAGATCTACAAAGCTTTGGGAGCTTGAGCGTACTATAGTATGTTGAGTGACTGCTTACGGAGTCGGTCCGTTTTGGTCTGTCGAATTCGGTCAGAGGGACACAATCGGCAGTCTTTCCATATCTGTTTTCCGGTCAAGTCACATATTCAGGTGCGTCCAATCTCCTTCTTGACTTGATCTACCCTTTTAAGCAATGTCAAAACCATAACGTTGGGTCGAGATCACTCTGAGTCGGTGTACAAGTATGGTGCACATCATACCCCCACATGTTATTAGCGTCATTCGTCGCATACAGGGTTATCAGTGGGCGACCGATAAGCCATGAACGGACACGATCGAAGAATGTGTGAAGAGCATGCTGTTTGAGATGCGATTTGTGCCGTATTTTGTGCAGGTGAAGACGCTTAAATCCGTCCATGGCTTTGATTGTGTGGGACGACCCGATGCTCGTTCTCCGTAAAAAGCCCCGGAGGTTTCGGAACGGTCAGATCGCCAGCCAAGGGGCCAATTGTAACATGGCTGGCTGCAGCCTCAGAATAATAGCGCCTGGATGAGACCGAGAGTCCGGGACCAGCTGTCGCGTAAGCTGTCTAGATAACGTTGCGATAGTGAATTGCGCGCTACTTTTGGTGAGAATTGGTTGAATGCGAACAAGGAACACATGTTCGAATGGCATAAGATCGACGGAAATGGCCGTGCAGCATCTTTAATCGTCAGTGATGAGCCTGACTGAAGCTGGCGTTGAGCATCGTTATGTCCGGCCACGCGTTAGCTTTCCCCGCATTTCTGTGTTGGGATGTGGGCCCTAGCCGGCGACGCGGGGTGTGCATATCAGCAACGCACTTGCCTCTTTTCATTAGCAGACCTCTCGTGCTTTTCCCTCTTTCTGCCATTCAATCCGAGCAGCAGCCATGAACTTCGTGGACGTGCAACCTAAGTCGTTCCTCGATTATGCCTGGACGTCGCCATCATCGGCGGCGATGGCGGCCGCCAAACCCTCCAAGACGAGTCGGAAACAGAACAGGTGTTGCGATCAATGTCGTAAAGGGAAACGAGCGTGCGACGCAGCAATCCTAGAAGACACACTTCTAGAAACGAGCAAATCTGGAGCAACCCCCACGGTGTTCCATTATAGTGGTGAGGCACGCCTTCGTCGACGATGGCTAAGACGGGCACTAACCTGTCAGACGTCTATGGGCCGCTAGCTTCGTGTGGTAATTGCGAGAAGACCAAAAAGAGCTGCACATTCGAATGGTTGCGCTCACAACGCGTATCGCAAGCCTCGCAACCTGTACCGACAACTGCGCCACCAGCAAAAAGGCGCCGCACACGAAGCAGTTCCACCAACCGAGCACAGAAGCTGGACGTGTCTTGCCAATCCACCTCGGCAGTAAAGCCAGAAGGCAATCTACTCACGAGCAATCCCGACATTTTGTCTCACACCACGCCCGTCGAGCTGGGCGTAACATTTGCAGATTTTCCGTGCGGCTCATCCTTGTTTGCCGCCGATCCCACAATCGAGTTTTTCCAAGAGCCGTCGCAAGCCTTCATAAAGGGACGAACGGTAGATGAGGTGGAACTCACTGGAGGATTTGCCGAACGGAGCTGGACTCTACTCGATTGCGACTCTGGTACAGGCTCGTCTCTGAAGACGACTTCGGAGGTCAGCGATGATAAGCTTGAACGCGAAAGCACCTCGGATAGCCAGGACACCAGCAGCCTAAACACAAGCAACCCACCTTCAATCGTATCGGAAGGAACAGTCGTTCGAACCAGTCAAAAACGACGACGCTCCAGCTCCTCGGCATCAATCTCAAACGGTGCGCACTCTTACCCAGTAATATCATATGCCAGCAATCTTCTTTCATCAAGCAACAATGCGTATCTGACTGAAAGCTTGCTGAAGATCTATCATGATAGTTTCGAAAACGCCCTTGCATGCTGGGTAACGGAAAGAACGTGCCCATACAGTGCAAAATCGGATAAGCTACTAGCCACAAACGCTAGGCCCGACTGGAATCGAATCTATCACCGAGTGGTTCGGCTCGATAGGCTAGCATCCGCGATTAGAGGGCGCAAGCTTACCCACACAGAAGACCGCGCAGCATCTAGGGCCCTAGATTTGGCGGTCTTCTCCTTCGCTTCACAATGGGCGCAGTCTAGCCCCAGAAGCAGAACGAAGTATCCGTTTCATAGTACTTCATCCGATGGAGGCAATAGTATTTTCGACGGCTTCGACGACGATTCTGCACCGGCCGGCGTGAACTTCGATCGCACCTTGCAGATATCAGCATGGCATGAAGCCCGCAACGCACTGCAGAAGGCTGGTGAGGTGGAGTCTTTCCGGGTGGTACTCGCCCAAATTATTTTCGCATTGACACAAAGACCGGTTGAGACATGTGACGGGACTCAAGATGCGCAGAACTCTGTTTCAGAGACTGAATCGATGGAGACTGACATTTGCGCGGAAGATCCGAGAGAAGGTACACCAATGCTTGCAACCAACCAGGATATGGAAGACTGTGCAGACCTCATGTCAAAATTGAATCTCGCAATCGAGGCTGACGGGCCACCTGTACATCTCGAATCAGGTCTCCGACTCATTCATTCGTTGAGGTCGCGTATGACCATGTCGAGAGAAGCGCGATGGAGCAATGCCCAATCAGCGCACTCTGTACGGCAACGACGCTCGCCAGTAGTGCGATTCGAAGATGCAGATCGTGCAACCGTGGACCTTCTGTTCTGGCTTGGTGTCATGTTTGACACGCTGTCAGCAGCGATGCACAAACGACCCTTGGTGGTTTCGGATGAAGATAGCGATGTAGTGCTCAGCGAAAGCATGCAAATCGAGCACTCGGTCCATCAAGCGGCAACGCCTTCGTCGACAGATGAAGGCGATGGACTTTGGGACGAGTATCTGTTCGCTCGACAACACCAGAACCCTGAGCATGTACCTACGAGATGGCCATGCTCATTCGACGAAGCTGCGGCTTCGCTGTGTGATGCAGCCCCTGTCAAGGTATTGTTGTTCAGGAGAGTTTGCCGAGTTCAAACACTGCTCACGAGAAACGCACGAGGCGCCAAGATTGAAGAGGCTGTAAGTGCCGCAATGGATGTGTGTAACCACTGGGATGCGCTGTACGCACCTTTCATCCGAGACTGCATTCAGAACCACGATAGTCTCCCGCCGCGCGTCCAATCGTGGTACGTGTGTGTTACGGGTCACTGGCACCTCGCGACGCTTCTCCTGGCGGACTTGATAGAAGTGGTAGACGAATCGGAGCTTGGCCTTGAGGAAGCGACACAGCACCGCAATCTGACGGCCTTCATTGCGAAGTTCCGCGAGAACAACTGTCGGGTGCTGTCAGACCTAGCGAGTCGTGCGTGCCCGCGAGAAGATGCATCGTTCCCACAGTCACGCGAGTTTCATTTTGCCGTCAACGAAGGCGCGTTGTTAACAGAACCATGGACTGTAGTGTTGATTCGCGCCTTTGCAAAGGCAGGTGTTTTATTACTAGAGTCAGACACTTTGTTGCCGCCTGACCTAAGTCGGGAGGATGCTTTCCGGCGAGCTGATGCTTGTATCAAGGCGTTATGGTTTTTGGGTAGGAAGTCCGACATGGCTCTTTCGGCGGCGAAGATCTTGGGAGAGGCGTTGAAGCAGCGACTAAAAAGTGCGCAGGCCAGGGTCAGCGATATGAGCGTCTTTTGGGAGAGT
>JAESFQ010000929.1_pt1 | contig 10612 bp, 10 predicted proteins | sample 9269431 | NCBI WGS metagenome assembly JAESFQ01 (sample SAMN14502588, study PRJNA617103) | algae metagenome | isolation source: Plectolyngbya sp. WJT66-NPBG17 and co-occurring heterotrophs from well... | place: USA: Mojave Desert, Joshua Tree National Park, California | collected 2006-08-06 | reverse complement strand
AACTTTGTATACCTCAAAGTGCTAGAGATCAATGCATAGCAACAGTAGTTGATTATTCATCTTAAAGTGGATCTCGCTATTGATTCTCAACGTCTTAGCGCAACATCGTTTGCACTACAGCTCACAGTAGGCTTGGCCAATAGAACCAGATTTCCTAATTGCGGATGATGCTGACGTTATCGGTTGTTGTCCGAAGATCAATGATGGTATGGATGAATCAAATACCGCTGGCCGGGCGCTATTGCAAACACGTGCTAGTACTGGTACTGAGGCTTATCCATAACTTACTCGATAAAAGGAATTAACATTTTAGGCCAGTGGTTATGTTTCGAAATGGAAATGTCACCATCGACGACTCTCTGAACATGCTTTCTAGAAAAGGTATCTATGTATGCCAAGACTAGTAGTGCTGACCGAGGAAGGGACGCGAGTGAGCACTAGTTCTCGGCCTCACAGGTCCGAATTTGCTACGCGCAGTACCCCCGCGTAGAATACTAGAAAAGGTATAGATTCTAATCTTCGAACGAGGATGACGTACTCTGTGGTCTCGCCAGCCACACGGGCTCGTCGGCCGCTTACATTACGCACCTGTCTTAAAAGAGTATCTAGATGTGCCAAGACCAGTACTAGTTGAACTCGGGTTGGAGAATATGTAGAGATTGTTTATTTCGAGATACGAGTTTATTAGTAACGGAGCTGAACGCCCCTACTAGGTAGAAGCCGAATCTAGATCGGAGGCCTAGCAACCTAAATCGCATGCCGCTTATGTATTGACAATTGCATACTACAAAAAAAGACGTTGAATCAAGTTCTGATCTATTTTAGACCAGGAATTTTGCCAAGCTTATACCTAGGATAGCGTTTGGCGTCCCGCAAGCACCTACGGCTAGCTTCGTCGTAGAACAACCCTATGAGGACGACCTGCATACTAGCGCTACAAGCATAGTGTTGAAGGTTACGTATCCTTTGGCGAGTTGGTAGATTCTTTGGCTTTATGCTATCGCAACAAGGCTTAAGGCTTGTCTCTCGTTGAATGGTGGCATAAACGAAATCGAGAACCACAATCCTAACAAACCAAAATCTCATACATCAGAGATCAAAAAAACAGAAGCTTGGCTATTACGATACCTCTCAGAGTGCAATGAAGTCTCGTACGGCACTTGTCACTGGTGCCAGTGGCTATATTGGCTTGCACGTCGTCTACTCGCTACTTAAATCCGGGTGGACAGTCCATGCCACGGTCCGCAGTTTTCACAACACAAGAAAAGTGCAGCCCTTAATGGCACTGGGAGAAGAGAATCCTGGCAAACTACAGATTTTTGAGGCCGATCTTCTTGTGGCAGACTCATTCCTGGATGCCACCCAAGGGTGTTCTGTCGTCTTTCACATCGCATCACCATTTCTTGTTCCAGAAAAGGCCCGGGATCCCCAGAAGGAACTGGTCGATCCGGCTGTCGAAGGCACGCGCAACGTGCTAGAGTGTGTCAATAAGACAAATAGCGTAAAGAGGGTTGTACTAACTTCATCGAGTATGTCGCCTCTATTCATCCCTATCTGTCGATGCTGACATTGTATCTGTACACAGTTGGTGCAATATACGGAGACAATGCGGATGTCTACCTTATGGAGAATCAGACGTTGCACGAACAATACTTCAATGACTCGAGCACTGTCAGCCACAACCCGTATCAGTATGCTAAAACGAAGGCGGAGAGGGAGGCTTGGAAAATCGTTGAAGGCCAGGGCCGTTGGCAGCTGGTGGTCATATGCCCGGGTCTAGTGTTGGGTCCGTCCTTCACGTCAGTTTCAGACTCTGGTAGCCTCGTCGTCATTGACCAGTTGTTAAGTGGTCAAATGTTGCTAGGAGTCCCAGATCTGGCCTTTGTAATCGTCGATGTGCGAGATGTGGCAGCTGCGCATTTAAGAGCGGCGGAAGTTCCACAGGCTAACGGACGATACATAATCTCGAACAGTCAGATGACCACGTATCTAGACATGTCTAGGTGCTTGAAGGGTGTTCACGAGAAATCCTGGATTCTTCCTGGATGGCAGATGCCAGACCTCCTATTCCGCATCTTCGCGCCCTTCGCAGGTCTGTCTCAGCGATGGATAAACTTGAATCTTGGAATAAGGTTTGCTGTGAACAACGAAAGATCCGTTCAGGAGCTTGCAATGAAGTACAGGCCAGTGAGGGAGACTCTCACGGATCACTACCATTCTTGGGTTTCCCAACAGAAAGAGATTAGAGAACATGGTTACAATGCGGTCAAAGCCTTAGCATAAGCATTGTGTATGATATTGTGTATATGTCCTAAAAATAAAAGACAATAGCTACCCAACAGGGGAGAAATTCACATCAACAAGACAAGCGCTAGAATATGATCTTTGATACCCTTAGCTAGACGGCACAGCGTCCAGGCCATTCTATAGGAACCAAAGCTCAATTCCAAATTCATTCAGTATTTGGAGCAGCCACAGAACCTAGGACAAGCTAAGGGCAGAGACGAGCAGACGATGCTAAGCGCTGTAGGGAAATTATAGGTGTAGGGAATGGGACAGACGAAGCAAGAGCTTCATTGAGCCTAGAAGCACAGTATTTGGTTGGCAAAATCATTGCGTAAGTTAGGTTGCCGTCAGATTGTAGGTGGTGGTTTGATGGGAACAGAAGCCCTCTAGGTACAGCCGGCTCTTGGTGGCAGGTGTGGCGTGGGGCAGCGCGGAGCAAGATGTCCGCGACGCGTCGATTGTTGGCCATGCATGCCAGCCGGGCCTGGCTGCGGATATCGCGAATACCGCTAGAGCAGTCACGTGCTCAGTCGTCACTTTCACTACTACCCGATCACAGCACAGCTATCCGCGCCGTCAATACCGCCGCCTTCATTTCGCAGTACCTTTCTCGAGCCATTTTCTGGGCTTCAATAGATCTCTCCATCCGACAAATGGGCGTATGGCTACCGCGGATGCAAGACTGTCGCGAACATCAGCCTGGGTCATGTCGTCAACTGATCCAATAGTAGCCACACGGTTCTGGAAGTAAATGCGCGCATTGCAGTACCAGCTTCAATACCCAAGAGCAGACTACAAGGGTAGAGAGCGGCTTCGCAATACGACACACCGGCCCATAGGTCTGTTCCGGAGATGCTCATTGGCAGTCGCTGTCATGTTAAACACGGAAAGTACATATAGCAACGCAATGACGGCTTTCCATTCCATAAAACAGTACTGGCAGGCGCAATGGCCCCGTGGGAGTCACCACGCGACCAAGCTCGCTGGGCCTGCCATAAGTCTGGTTCCACTGTCAAACACGGTGGTGACGAACACAAGAACGAACGGCGGTACAGTCATCAGCCAACTTCTTATTCACCACTCGTCTTCATCCTGTTACCACTCCACATCCAGCATCTCTCTCACTATTACGAAGCCACCCTCCGCATCACATTGTTCGGAACACTCTATTGTATCAAATGCGTGTCCTTCTCATCAACAATGAAGCCAACCCTGGTCGAGATTCTTACGTAGGTCACTCACTAGTTTATCCCACTATCATGTTTTAACGGCCTCTTAGCTTCCTCTTCGAGACCGCAATCACAAGTTCCCGTTCTTACGTATTACAGCGCCTCCTCTACGCATATGCAGCTGCTTTGTACGGTTCTCTGGTCCTCTCTATCATCACTCTCCAGATGTTCATGCTTTGCTATAAGGACCTGCGCCGGTGGCACGGGGTATCTCTACAGCTTTCAACGTCAATGTAAAGTCCACCAACAACGACAAATCAGTAACGACGCGTATGCGCTCCGAAGAAGACGAGTCCACCTGCTAGCAACAACAACAAAATCAGCCTGAAGAGGTGTTGCTAGCGGAAACCGAAACGAAGTGAGATGTGTAGGGTGTGCTGAGTGGATCTGACTGGCTGAAAGAGGCTTGAGCCGGGCGACAGAATGAGCAGGCGTGATAGCGCGAGATCAATGTAGCAAACAGGACGATTGAGCGTCATACCGGGCAGTCCAAGAATATCCCTTGGGCTTGTGCGTCATCACGGGTCATGAAGACGATGCCATTTGATCAATCTTCCACCTCGTCTGCTCCCACTGTTTTATCGTATTCTTCTAGCACTTCGGCAAGCCAGGGTGTAGGGTTGTGACTCAAGGTCTCGCTTTTGCGTCACTTGTACAAGTGCTTTCATCACAGGCCGATTTCCCTTCATTCATGTGCTGTGCGGTGAAGCACATACGCTCTTGTAGGTCACAAGGCGTCTTCCCACCCTTACGACTGCATCTAGGACAGACGGACTCGCACGGTCGTCGAAATTGCGATCGAAAAGGTATGCTCGACGAGCTGGAGTTCCCTTAGACCACCTTCTTTTGCAATTCAACACGCAGCACGCACTAGGGCACAAACTTGGTTCCGGAAGCTAAGAAGATGGTATCCCCGAAGAGAGTTGCTAAGCGTTGAACGCGTCGTTCTCGTACCTACCTAATCATGATCTCTGGACTGCTGTTTTGGCATCTCGTCAAAGACTTTTCGTCGCTTCCATGGCCGCCTATGATGGAGGTTGAGAACGCTCAGAAAGGGTATGTCACGTAGCGTCTGACATATCGCACCACGTTGCGAAGCAAGGCAGTGCGAGAGTTTTCCGCACAAACTATTGATTCCAGAACCAAAATGCTTATAGATCACCGTCTGGAGAGCCCGCGACAAAGCAGAGTTCTGAACATCAGCAAGACCTTTGCGAGCATTAGGTGTCCGTTTTTCTCTCTACAGGCTGTGTACGACCTCCCGATACACTTGCTGCGTTGGCTACACCCGCAGAACATCAATGAGATGACTGTGAACATGTCGCCTTGTTGTTGTTGTGATTTACCCACATAGAAGATAAGGAGACATACCCTTGACGTCTACTCAACAAACGTCACAGCACCTAATAGCACCAGCGACGAACTGGCGACGTGAACAACGCAAAGGTGTCTATCGTGCTGCACATACTTATCAGGGTAGTGGACTAAAGAAGCAGCGTCGGTTAACCTCCCTGTTGCCATATACCACCCATGTGGGCGTCTGATCATGGTTCGGGGAAGTTGCTCGCGGTGGTAGTTGGGTAGAATATGGACCTTGGTTCGAATATATTGTGATCCGGTAACACTTGTTGTGAAATGGGAGCGAGCTTTGTTGATGGTCGTTGGTGATGTAAGCACCCACAAGAGAGTTGCGCTAGGCACTATTCGAGACTAAGAGCTTCTGGCGTCAACCTTGGAAGCAGCAGGCCCACGCGTCAACCACCTTATGCCCACAATGTTTGCGCCATAGTTCAAGATGCTTTTGCAACAGCGCTCCGCATGTCTCATGTACGAGTCGTGTGAGCCGACGCCTGTAGGGTTCGACATGGCTGAGGCACCAGGAGCCTAGACTGGACACGTCGGCACGCTCACCATCATCGACTTTGTTTGACCATCTGTACGAAGACGACAATCAGATTGCTCGAATTCCCACCAAACGAGTCGTCGCAGAGAAAAGGTAAGCGTCACAAGTAAGCTCCCGGCATTCTGTGGCGTGCGTTGAAGTGCATGCCATGCTGCAACGAGTGCTGGAAGACTTTAGCTAACGTTTTCATCCAGCAGACGGCACAGTTCGATCCCCTCGATGCTTCCTCTACCTGTCATCATGCACGCCGTATACTCCGCCGTCGCTACCTACGAAGCGTCGCAGCAGACGAGAGACGCCGCCTCCGGACGAGAAATCGGCTTGCTCTACAGCATTGCGCGAGACACAACACGAGGGCGAAGGCGATCACGTTACATGGTGGAAGAACGGGCACAACGCGGGATGGTAGGGCGTGGGTCGGGCAACGCTTGTCTCGTGGCAACACGCTCAGCGGAGCCACACCCTGCAGGGCGGTGATGAGTGTCACGGTGCGCTATCCGATTCCTTGTCTGGAGTAGTGCCTTGCAGCGATCGAGGCCGAAGACAGCGACAGGGCTTATGATGACTGAGGCGAGGGGTGTCGGGCAAGATGATCTTGCTAGGCATCTTTTTTATACGAGAAAGCAGAAGCAGACCCAGACATCTGACCTAAGAGGCCAATGACAAATAAAAGCCACGCGACCCGGAACAGTGTTGTCGCATTGTACTTCGGGTTCGAGAGACGCAGTTCAGGTAACCCGGTGTAAGCAAAAGGGTCTCGTCTCTAGCGTCATTGCTGCTAACATCGATAAGTAGAATATGACTACGCAACCTTGCACAACGTCTGATTTCTGAGACACGTCTACGCGCATCGAACATATTCCCCTACCACTCCGTTGTTATAACTGCGACGAAAGGATGTGGACTCCAAACCTGAGCGACGCTCGCATCCGGCCCGATGGCCCGAGCCAACAGTACTATATATCCCAATGTTGCCTGATTCGAGGGCCGTACTGCCTCATCCCACCCTCCCATCGCGAATCACAAAAAGCAGCTTTTCAACAAGAAACAAGATATCTTCGACACACATACGGCGAGCTTGATGGGGATACATTGGCCTGAGTGACAGAAGTGTGCGGCATAACAGAGCTACAAGGGTGATCCAGGGAAGGGTATTTCAGGATGTAGGAGCTTGAGGGATGTAGCTGGGATTGATAGAGTTGGTTTACATGCCTTCGCAGTCGATGTGGAGTATAGGTGTTGGACGAAAAGAACCTATCTCGAACATGGACTACCCATACGACTTAGTGGTCACAACGCCTGGAACATCATTGAGTAACGTTGCTAGAAAATGCCACCTAAACCTCACGCCACAGATCATAGTAGTGCGCTCGCATGACAAGTGTACGCTCGTGTACTGGGGGCTCTTAGCGGATTGAGATACACACAGCAACGTCTCCGCTGCACAATGACAACGACTGCCCCGCCATTATGTGCAACCTGCCCTCCGGCTCACATCATCGCGACCCGCTCTGATGTGCGTAGTGATACCTGAGAAATGCTCACTACTCCCACCACAAGCTAGTCCTCACACATATTGGCTTCGGCGCATTCCAACTAATCGTCCTCGAAGGCTACCGTAACGGATATCTTCCCATCATAGGCAGCCCGACTTCTCGCGTCCCCAGCACATCGTAGGCTGCGTTGGTCTCAGCTGCTTTCGCAGTGGTCAGCTGGATGTTGTTCAAGTTTTGGTCCGGATGCCACTGCAAACTCAGAACGTGATACGCCTTTCTGATGTCGGTCTGTGGGGTGGTGTTTGATACCCTGACGACCCGGAACAGATCGTGCGTGAGTGGATGGCGAGCGGTGGGTCTGTTATTGGACCGGCTTTGCTGAGAACCATTGCGCTTGGCATGACCCTTTTGTTTCTGCTTGCCGATACTTCTGCTGTTGGACTGTCGGTCGGAGGAGAAACAGTCATAGTCATAGCCTGGATATGGGAACCCACTATTCAACTGGGGTTTCCGATCGCTATCGGGGACAAATTGTGCCTTACGAACATGCAGTTGGAACGCTGCTCGTCGTCATTGGTGCCGTTATCGCACTGCTGTTGCCAAGTTCGCAGGATCGCAAACTTCACCTTGGAATAGAGGCCCGTGTATCCCCCGAAGTCTTTGAGCAAGGCAGCAATGCCCCTCAGGAGACAACACAGCGATTCCGATAGGTACACCCGCGAAAAGTAATCCGGGCTGAGACAGTTCATCAGAACGAGCAAGTCCACAAGTCGTGAGATGAGGTCAAGGAAGATGACAGACACTGCCTAACAAGTGAGCAGTACGAAGAAAAGGACCCCAAATCTGTCAACGGTCTCTGCGGTAGCCACAATATTGACTTCCAGCGATCCAGTATCGGATCGGGTGGTCGATTTAGGTATCGGAAGGTTGGTGTTGGTTCGATGCATGTGTTGGTTGAGTAGACCATTGACTTTAGTGTGGCGAGCTTCCCATATAGTGTGAGTCGTAGGAATGTTGCATTCGCAGGCGGGAGAAGAGTAGTCGCAATATGTATAGTCAACGTTCATTGTTTCGACATCACGATCATTCATTAACCCTTCACACCAACGACTTCACTACCGAATCGCTTGATTGGTTTAGGTGCTAAGACTACGTGTTGCGAGCCTCGAAAACCCAAGGAAGATGTCAATAAATCGAAACAGCACCCAGCGTCGCGAGGCGAAGCCCGGAGCGTGCGCATCCACGCTGTGATACCACTCGACAGGAGCAATCGCTAATGCTTCTCCTATTGCATGACCGCCTAACGGGGAGCGATATCTGTATATCAGTAAACAAAAGACGAACAAGAGAAGGCAAGATTACCATTAGAATCTGAACCAGGAACAACAAGGAGACTTGGTCATTTCGATTTCTGGTTGGCAAGCTCCTGTATCAAGTAATCAAGGCAGCGAGAGGGAGAAAAAAAACCGCAAACTCCAGCTTAGAAAGCACAAACTATCGAGCTCATCGACTTCTATGGTGAACACCGACTTCCCGAAGTTAACTGATGGTTTAGCTTTCAAGGCCTGCATTGAAGTGGGCCAGCATTACCCTGGAAGCAAACGGAACGCGTACTCCGTACTCTTTTCGGATTTCGCTAACCGCATCTCTTGGCAGTCGACCTGCAATCTCTAAACGACCCATCGAAATCGCAACTCTGCTCTCGATGCACACCGTACTATAGAGCCACCCGGTGTTTGTACTCCATGCTATTCTCTGTATTGTAGCTGGCTGATTGTAAGGGGGTGGAAAATATGGATTAGGTCCACTTCAAGGACAGTTATTGTTTTCCGCAAAGTAGTTATTCTGTGTTGCATTCTACGTGGCGAATTTACCAAAAGTTAGTCACGCATTGTCTTGGCTGGTGACATCTTTTATAATATTAATCGTCATAGCGGAGCAAGAAGGATGACGCACGCTCGTAATGCACTCACCGCTGTTACAGATAGATCTGTGTGGCGTGTAAGAAGCATGTCTAGACACGATGAACAGTGATTGTACTAAGACCGCTTGGTGGTGTTACTTGCTAATGAACTATAAAGCTATCAGACCCCCTTCGTCCTCTCAAAACTCACTACCATTCACTCGTTTACTACCATCCACTCTTTGACTATCATTCACTCATTCACCGCTATCTACTCTTTCCCAGCCTGAAAATGAAGCTCCCCGCAATCACTTCTGCTCTGCTCGTTGCAGGTGCTTCTGCTGCCGCCGTCCCTGCGAAACTGCAAGCTCGCCAGGAAAGCGGCTCCTACAGTATACCGGGACTCGGTGCACGCAAGCAGCAGGTCACCGCTGCCGGCGCCAACTCGTTCGATCTTGCCATCGCCATGCTGGAAACTGACAACATGGACACCAACGTAAGCACCCACCCCTCCAGTACCGGACTTGTATTTGGGATCTCTACTAACGTTAGGTTTCCACTACTAGTACGTATACGGCGACAACAAGGTTGACGATGCCGCCAACTTTGGTATCTTCAAGCAGAACTGGGGCGTACTGCGCGTGTGCTGCGACAGCTTCAAGGGCCAGCCTCAATCCGACTGGAACAACGGGGCTCTTCTAAAGTAAGAGATGTCTAGTACAGGCATACGGAACCGAGGAAGAAACAAATGCTAACAGTACACAGCTCTGACCTGGAGGCCGACGTCAGTTGCTTGAAGCAGTGCCAATCGCACTACGGACTCCGCACGTGGCTCGCCGGTCACCGCTGGGGCGAGACTGGTTTCAACAACCCCAACACCGAGGACATCAACAGTGAGTATATTTTGGACCACGTGAAGAAGGATTACGCTGACTTGGTCTCACAGCCTACATCAGTGGTGTCGAGCACATTGAGCAGCAGCTCCTGACTCAGCCTGATGCCATGACCAACGATATCAGGTACTACATCTACGTTGTGCCCGTCTAAGCTACATCTGGCTTTGAACAATGATGTTAGGTACTACCTCAACGTTGTGCCTGACGAAGAGTTATTATCAGGATGATAACTGCGCACGCGGCTAGCCTCCGTGTGTTTCCAACTTTTACTTCTTTCCCGCATATACTTTACCATTGAATTAGATAGCAATCCACTATGTTTGCTTTCCAGTCTTGACTGTGCTCCTTGAGGTCTTTGTTAGCGTCGCCTTTCGCGTTAGTACACAGTAGATGATTAGTCGCGACTTTGGTCACCACCCTGGCAAGATTGAACGGACAGGGTACCGTTTGCGTGTCTGTATGTCTGCAGAGACCTCATACAAGAAGATTTGCATGTTTTCTTGATGTGATGATTGTTAAAAGTAAGCCTAAGAATACAGGAAGCTATCGCTCTGATATGATGCATAAAATAGGTGATGTTGTTGCTTACGTATTGCCTATAGCATGTCGGCATGTTTCAGGTAAATTTTTGCTCCACCTATCAGGATGCTTTGGCTGACGCATGATGGGGTGCTGTGAGTGAACGTGTGAAACGATCGCCCACTAGCGCGCCTCCCGGCTCGGCGCAACTTTCGGGACGACCCAATTTTCGGAACCCCTGTTCATGAGCGCCTTCACGTCCTGGCCAATGAGCGTGGCCCTCACGCAATAGCTCATGGTAGACCAAGTGTTGCAGGCCAAGCGCTGTCATGAACCTGGGCTTATTACTAATCGTGCCGTTCGATGGCGTAAATACAAGC
>JAESFQ010000928.1_pt1 | contig 10620 bp, 12 predicted proteins | sample 9269431 | NCBI WGS metagenome assembly JAESFQ01 (sample SAMN14502588, study PRJNA617103) | algae metagenome | isolation source: Plectolyngbya sp. WJT66-NPBG17 and co-occurring heterotrophs from well... | place: USA: Mojave Desert, Joshua Tree National Park, California | collected 2006-08-06 | reverse complement strand
ATTTGTTGTAGTGGTGTGTTGGCTTTCTAGCAGCTGCGTGTGGATCCCGCACTTGGCTGTTGTTCGAGGGTAAGTGCACCGTCATCACTTTGTGTTGGAACTTTGGTTCCATGTCGATTTTAAGTTCTGACACCATGCTCTTGAGCTTTTTTGCGTTTTGAACTGGTTTCACTGGAGAGTTTCCGTTTGTGCCATCAGTGTATTCTGCCACGGACTCGTCTGAGTTGCTCGCATAGTTACGCGGTGATTTCCGCCTGCACCAGTCGGATACGAATAGGCCTTTGGCCCAGAACCTTACCAGATCGGCGTTGGTGGCCTCATTGAAACTTGGGTCACTAAGCTAGTGTATTGCAATTGTACAGTGCGCAGGATTAAATCCTTTGCAGACGACTTAGTTGTCTAGCCAGGTTGTGTAAGCAGTCGAGTAGCCTTGTAGTTACGAGCTGCTGAGCGTAAGCCCGCCGCTAGTTTAGTTGAATATGTAATACCTCCCTCCCCATTTATTTGGCAGCTTCTGTGACTAGAGCGCCTAATAGAAGGGGATGTGAGCGCCTTGTAGGCAGCGCCTACTGGGCAGGGCAAGCCGGAAAGGTTCCCCTGCACAGCACAGGTCCAACGTCCTAGAGGGAGGAGATAATGAAGGAGAAGACGAGGGACTGAAGTAAAATCAAAGACCGAGTAAGGACTGCAGACTGGAGCTGGATCGCAGCGTGGTGTTGGAGGGCGGCGTAGAGCTGGAGGGTGGCAATGCGTCGCCTGCCTCGCTCTTTCCCATCTGACGTCGACGCGACACAGACGCGACGCGACTTGCCTACCTCTTTCAATGCATGGTACATCATCACCAACGGCACCAGCAACACTTACTGAGACAAACTATAAAGGTGCAGAATCTTGACCTTAACAGGATAAAGTAGCATGAGTGTAGTAAAGGAATAAAAGTCAGCATGGCAAGAAGGCGGTTCAGCATAGCAGAGTAACAATCTTAAGGGGTTTGATAAGGGTCTAAATAAGGGATAAGAAGTAGTAACGTCGTAAGCATTTTCTTCAGGGCCTCCTAAGGGGCTGTACCCTCTCCCCCACACCCATCCCAGCATTTAACAAGTCCCAAACTCACCCTGGCAACCCGTACCACAGTGATCGCTCGAAGAACCGCAGTATCCGTATGCAGAGCAGCAATCGCCAAACCCACTTCCAGCACACACGTACTCGTTCGCTCCACCACAAGAGCCATCGGGTGAAACCTTGTTGCTGGCTCCTTCCTCACATGTGCCAAACGCGCTCCGGCATCCCGCGGTGCAATGGCCGGTGGAAGAACCGCAGTAGCCGTATGCGGAGCAGCAATCGCCAAATTCACTTCCAAGGCAAATGAAGCCTTCTGCGCCGCCGCAAGAGCCGTCGGTTGAGACTGTGCCTGTGGTTGTGGGGGCTGTGCTTCCGGTCGTCGTGGTTGCTGTTCTTGTAGATCCTGATGTCATGGTCCCTGTGATCAGGGATCTCGTCTCTGTGGTCAAGGAGTTCGTCTCTGTGCTTGACACTGGCTCTACCAACGTGGCAATGTAGATCTCAGTCGTATACGTCGACGTCCCGAGCACATCGATGGTCGCCGTGAGCGTCACCGTGTCACCGTCGCCCCAAACCATAGGCGTGTACGGGTTGGTCGTGTCCCCCTTGCCCGTGCTGTTGCTCGGCAAGAAATTGGGCGTTCTGTCCGAGTTGTCGCTCGGCAAGGTGTTGGGCGCTGTGTCGCGCCGGCGAGGACTGTCTTTCGCCCATTCGTCGTCGCCCATGTCTTTACAGGACAACTTCGGCCCGCCGGCCGAGACGATGGCGCGCTCCACGCATCCGGCTTTCATAGTGACGGGGAGCTGGAAGTAGGCCCACGTTCCCCAGTCCGTTCTTGATTCAACAAACTCCCAGCCTGTCATAGCACCGCAGCCTTTTTCCTCTTTTTTCAGGCTGTTGCCGCCATCGTTAGCCCAGCCGTCGATCTTGTAGACTCTGAACATCATGAACCATCCTTCATAACTGTTCTGGTCAGTTACAATATCTACATAAAAATACAGAGCATAGTGATATTCATAGTGGAGAAAGGGGGAGTTGGAAAGGTGGGTGAGAAGGGGGACGTACCTGTAATCACACTTCGCGCTTGCTGCTTTCGGCACCTCAACCGTCTTGGTAGTAGTGGAGTGGGAGGTCGTTGTGGTGGTCTTCTTAACCGTGATTGTCTCTGACAACCCGAACTGCGTAAGGGTGAACTTCGATCCATCATACCCCGCTGGGTTTGTCGGCCAGTACTCCTTTGGTATATCAGTCCCATCAATCCGCGTCTTGTCGTCTGCCGCCTCAGCATCCATTGCCCTCGCGACATCCGGATCGAGCGTGCACTCTGGAACGCCAGGCGTCGTCGTAAACGAGGTATCCATTCCGTTGCAAGCCGTCTTGGTCGCGCAGTCAGTCTGTCCCGGGTTAGCATTTCCGTGTCACTGTCTCTCTAAACCCCGAATGAAGGTACTAGAGAAGAGAGAATGGGGACTCACTTCCGTGGTGGTCGTCGAGGAAGCCAGATACCACGCGCTATAACTCGTCACCAGATACGTGCACGCCGACACCGTGACCTTGGTCTCACACTCGTTGCTGCTATCGCCACCACCAGAGCCCTGGGTATTTCCACAGCCGCCGGGAAGGAGACAGCCCAAACCACCACATGAGCCCAGCGGGCAGCTCGGTATGCAGCCTGTGACACCGCACCCACCACCGCAGCCAAAGATACCACACCCACCGTCACAGCTGAACTTACCGCACCCACCGCCGCCGCCGCCGCCACCGCCACTACCGCCCTCAACATCGGTGCCTCTGCCACCGGGGCAGCCAAAGGTGCTGCAGTCGCGTGTACCACGCCTGTCCGATCCCGAGCCCGAGTCGGAGTCGGGGTCCGAGGTGCTGGTCGGCGAGGTACCGGTCTTCGTGCGGCTGGGGTTCGTGGTACTGGTGGATTTGAGGGTAAGAGGACCCCCTGGGACGGGCGGCTTGGGGTACTCGACCGAGAACGTGGGCTGGGGTTGAATAGTGACGGCAACTGAGGTCGGGAAGAAGGTGACCAGAGGGATGATGGCCAAAGGCACGTCGCTGTCCGAAGATGTCGCCACGGCGCTGTTCGTGGTCATAGGTACGCCGTTACCCGTGGACATGGTGGGAATGGACGCCGCGGGAGTGGGCTTTGTGGCGGGGAGGGTGGCATGGTTTGGAGGCAGTGTCCAGAGCAAGGAAGGAGGTATGATGCTCTGCATTGGGTTGATGGTGTACTGGTCCGTTTCGGTTGCATACAGCGTCAGGGGCTGCAGATTGACCTCGCTGATAGCGAAGCTCGGCACGGGGATTGTCGTCGTCTTGACATAGACATGGCCGTCCGCCGCGTTAGAGGACAGCAGCGTGGTGGTCAGGGCGGGCCACGAGGTCACCGTGTGGGCGCCAGTCAGCGGGTATGGCGGCAGGACGACGACGCATGGAGGCTTGCAGGCCGCCAGCGGGTCAGATGAGTCCCAGATGCTCTGTGGGGGATAGACGATGTTGGCGGCAGCGCCAGGCGAGATGGGGGCGCCCTCGTATCCGTTCAGATCGACGGCCCAGTCGATCATGCCGGCCATGTTCAGAGACTTGTAGAGCTCTGTGCGGTCCTGCTTGGTGTCGTCGTTCATGTAGCCGACCCATTGGGTGCCTTCATACACGACGACGTCCGACTGGCTGTCTTGATCAAAGTACGATGAGTACGAGTTGACGTGATGCACAGCGCCCGTGGAGTCCTGCCAGCTGCCAGTGCCGTCCGCGATGGCTCTGATCTCGGCATTGGAGATGTAGCCCGCGGTGCCTGTGCATGGCCCGGGATAGGCGCCAGATGGGCCGCCGGTGTAGGTGCACATGGGCCCGGTACAGCCCTCCGTCGTCATCTCGAACGAGCGGCCGTAGCTGGCGACGCCAATAGCAAGCTTGTTGGATGGCACGCCGGCCTTGGTGATCATGGCCAGCGACTGGAGCGTCTCGGTGATGTTGACCTGTGAGCGCAGGCAGTTGCCCTCTGGACAGCCGTCGATGGCGAACTTGTTCACGTAATCCCACTGGCCGTGGAGGTCGTAGGTCATGTAGACAATGCAGTCAGCCACTTCGGCCATCTCACTGATGGGGTAGCCGCGCAGATACCAGTAGGACGCCGGCGCGCAGAACGAGACAGTCTTGCCAGACGGCATCGCGGCCCGCAGCTTTTTGAGGAAGCTGAGGTAGTTCGCAGCGTCGGCTTCGGTGCCTGCAATACATCTTCACGTCAGCAGTGCTCTCTAAGCTCGAGCATCATAATTATACGTACCAGCTGGAATGCTCGGGATATCGGGAGCATTAGGGTCTGCGGCATCAGTTAGAAACATTGATCAAACAGTGCTTAAAGACTGGCCGGAGGCAGCGAACTTACACTCCCAATCGATGTCAATGCCATCCAGGTCATACTTAGTTACGAATGACACGATGTTGGCAACAAAGGTATCCTGGTTGCCGGGCGCAACCGCGTCGCGGAAGATGGAATACGTTGCCGGCTCGGTGGAGAAGCTCCAGCCGCCCAGTGACAAGATCTTGTTGAAGCCCACCTGCTCCAGGAACAACTCCCACTGCTCCTGGATACCGCTAACGTCGATCTCCCAGCTTCTGGTGACTTCGCCAAATGACAGGTGGACGTGCGTGTAGGTGGTCAGGTCCATGGCGGTGATGACCATGTTCAGACAGGGCCGGTTGCGGTTGAAGGCCTCGAAGTAGCCAATGCTGATGGACGCGGCGGGCGCACTGCCGACGACGACGTCCATGCCACAGTTGGAGATGCAGCCGTTGGTGCCAGGGGCTGAGGTGCCCGGGGCGCCCGTGGCTGACTCGGACTTGGTGCAGAAGTCTTGGTTGATGCCGCATTGGCCGAATTTGTTCTGGAGACGCGGTGAGCTAGTGTTCAAGTTTTCATCGATTCCGTCCTTCCAGGCGCGACGGTCGAGAACACGGTGATTTTCGCCAAGGTGAAAGGCTGGCTAGAAAGGACCCAAGGATTGATCCCGCTGGCCCTTATCGACACTGGCAAGGTGTATCTCGCGCAGTGTGCCAAGCGGGAGACCGAGGCCAACAAACAGATTGGCAAAATCGGTCCGGCGGATTGGGGTTTCGTGACTTCCCTTCCAGGCTACGGAAAGGGAACATATAAACCGTAGAAGCGCTAGTTAAGAGGAATCAGTGATTAGGGGGCGACAGGTGAGGATATGTGGGCATCGAAGGGGAGGCTTCGGGATAAACACGGGTGGTTAATTGAAAGGTAGACTTACTACGGTAGCGGAGTTCTTTGCACGCAGCTAGAATCCTCACCGAATCTAAGTCTTATGCCTGGAAATCAGAACGAACACGAATGACACATAGTCAGCGGGTGATTGCTGGTCCAAGCACGATAGTTCCATACCCGTAACTACGCAGGCGTTCTGCATACTACGCAGGTTGATTCACATTATAAGATGATCCGTTCTTGTGGTCGTCGGCTCGCTTGAGAGACCTCAAGAGCTTATCAATATTCTGTCTGACTAAGATATCGATATTGCATGAACTAGTTGTGAGGGTACCCACGGTTCCAAGGTTCAGTAGATCTTTAGCGCGACTAGGCCTAGCCCCCTTCGGCATCTTGTATATAGACCGCGCGATCGCCGACTTTGCCCATCACTCAATATTGTTACTTTCCCAGCCCTAGAGGCAAATTTCAAAACATCAACTCCAGCAATTGCATTCTGCGTACGACAGGCACTACAATGGACGATAAAGCCAAGGAATTTCTGGCTAATGTGGAAGGCGGAATCGTGCCAGTGACATGTCACGATGATGTCTTGCGGATCGCATACATTTATATCGATGAGGGGCTGTGGGACGGCCAGGGCGTATTCGATGTTGTGGAGAAGCTGCACGCGCATGGCTGGTCTTTTGGTGAGGACGAGCTCCGCTTCAATCGGTAAGCTACATCCTCATATGAGAATCCCTCATACCGATGTACCCAGCACCTGCATGTGTGTGACTAAGATAAAACAGTACCTTGGATATATTTTATCTCGCCCAGATCGCAGCAGCCTACTACCACTGGACCGACCAACTAAATGGAGACGACCCTCTCACCTTCTCAGACTTCGACGCCTTCTACACTGCGCACCATGCTCTCTTGAATCCCACAGCCTGGCGCTCCTACTACTCCACCGCATTCCTTACCCAACCCAACACAGCACGCTTCTACCGCATGCCCGACCTCCAGGATCTTCCGGACTCGTCCTCCCCACTGTGTCTGCCGCGTGATAATCCAGTATCCAAACACGTCCTAAAGCTCCCCCGCTGGGCTTATACTGTGAGGCGGACTTGCCACAGGCAACCGTTCCTTCCATTTGACACGATTACTGAAATAGCCCTCCGCACGCTTGACACAGCCTTGACGCGCCTACACGCGGCCTACCCCAGCACATCCCCCTTTTCAGAACCACATGCGCGCTTCTGGCTAGACGAGTACTACAAACCTCCCATCGCAGAGTCGAAACAAGAAGCGTTGTCCACGAACACCAACACCCAGCTGGAGGGAGAGGAGAAGATCCCTTCATCTTCAAGCCCTACATCTGACCCATCGCCTCGCAAGGACAACCGCGAAGCATGGGGGCCCCATCACTTTGGGCTCAATGTCGCGTCGGGATTGTATGATATACACAGTTTGGAAGCACAGTACCTCGCACAGGTTTCTTCGGGTAAGGTTGTCGAACCAGAACCTAGCAAGCCAGTGTTTTTCTGGTGTGGGATACCGGATGGAGGGACTGCAGATCAAGCGTTGCAGAGGGGGTGGCAGGAAGAGATTGGGAGTGAGGAGGAGGTCGAGTTCCTAGCCGCTGTTGCGATGGAGGAGACAGCCGGACTAGGAGCTGGAGCAATCAAGGTGGATGAGTTGGACTGTTCAATCCGGTCACATATCCTACTAGCGGTCATGCAGGCTGCGTTGGTAGAGAACATGCAAGAGAGAGAGCATTTCTTGGGGGAGCTGGAGAGGCGGATGGTACAAAAGAGGAGGATTGGTGAGGAAAGAGCAGGGAGGTGGGTTAGGGAGGCCTACCCGAGAGGACGTGTGGAGTTCCACTGGGACTCCAACGCGTTTGGTGGGAGCGATAAGCCGCGATAAGAAACAGGGGGGTGGGACTCCAGGGTGGGACTCCAGTTGGGTTAGGGTTAGCTATCTGATGTCGCATGGGATTTCTGATGAAGCCATTTTGTGCAGAATCGCCGTGCGATTTCAATGGTCCACTTAATTTCTTACTAGCTTGTCTGGTTGTGGAGATATCGCGGTGCAAAGGTGAAAGGAGAGTTTTGGTGTTCCTCACGTGACTGCAGCGCGACATGTGAGTTTGAGCGATCCAAGTTTGAATTTGAATTTGAATCTGAATCTGAATCTAAATCTAACGCTAAATCTGAATTGAAACAAATTTGAAGTTGAATTGAAATTTGAATTTGAATTTGAATTTGAATTTGAATTTGAATTTGAATTTGAATTTGAATTTGAATTTGAATCTGAATTTGGGCGATTGAATTTGGGCGATTGAATTTGAGAGCGCTGAACTTAGGGCGCTGCAGCTATCTACCCCGCTTCTTGGCTAGCTTGCAACAACCCTCTAGCTCTTGCTAAGGCGAACGCTCAGCGCTCTCTTCCTTTACCTACAATGGCCTACCCTGCTGAGCGCCTACAACGCTCTGCTTCTGAAATTCAAGTTCTTGGGGATTATCTACGCTATCTACCAGCATACCAAGTTATTGTCTGCAAAGATCACGGCGCTGTACGAAGCTGGGCTGCCCACCTTAAAGACACCCACTACATAAAGAGAAAGAAGCGAAAAGCGCTTAATAAAATATACAAGATTAGCAACGTTCTGCTTGTTAAGCCTAGGGATATCGCCCTTCCTCCCCCAAACCAACCACCAATCCCAGCTCTAGGTGCTCCAATTCTAGCGTTTGCTTGCAGCTATTCTAGCTGCAACTTTATTACAATAGACCGAAAGAATATTCGAACGCACTACAATAAGATTCATGGCTGGACTTCAAGTAAGCAAGACCGGCAGCCTTGGGCCTGTATTTAAGCGCAAACCTTCTTCCGCACCAGCGGCTTCCAGCGATACTTTCAAGTACAGCCTTTACCTGAGGATGAAAGCAGCGCACCAGGTCCTGCTACTAGCAATATCTCACGAATACTTCAAGAGATTCAGCATTCACAGGTAGAGCACACAGAATCGCTTGCGATAGCAGACGCCGCAGTCGCGAAAACTGATCACACTGGCTGGTTTAAGCGAAACTGGTGGGCAATTCATCTTGCTCGCTGCAACCTTGCCCACCTAAGCCAGGCAAGCCGCATGCTTGATAAGGATGATACGCTGCTTAGCTAGGCGGTGAATATCGTGGACCAGGCGGTTGAACAGGCGGTGGCTGGGCTATCTACTCTTGGGCTGGAGAGCCGGCGCTGGCTGCGAAGCGCTAACGCTGAGCAAGTTGACGTACGCCCCATAGCGCGCCTCCAGAATTCAGAAAGCCAGAAACGGTACGCTGGCTATATAAAGCGTTTTATCTGCTACTTACTACGTATACTCACTGCCCAGGAGGTAGGCAGCGAGGACAGTGAGAGCGATACTTTCTATAGCCAGGTAGGCGCAGAGAGTGAGCTAAATTCAGACACTAAGAGTCGAACTGGCGCCTCAAGCCACCGCAAGGATAAAATGCACGACGCAAAGCGGCTATTTCCATAGTCTGGCGACTAGAAACAGCGTGCTGCCGAGTTTGTGCACGCGCTGAATCTGGATACTTCTGGCAACTAGATTGCCTGCTTACTGCGCCTGTTTCAAGCGTTTATATTCTAGAGAACAGGAGATGAGCCCTTTCAGAGCGGGCTTGTTCACTTTCTCGCTGTGTTAGGGGTAGATAAGACCACTAATCGGTTGCGAGAGGCCCATGACTTCTCCTACATGTTAGCTAGAGTGGTGTACTGTACGCGGGTGTTAGCAGTCGAAATTCTTCTCCCAGCCGCCCAGCGTCAGCAGCAGGGCGAGCAAGAGAGGGAGAGTTTCATTCGCGCCAGAAAACAGTACCTAGTAGATAGGTCGTATAGCCCATGTAGCGAGATGCTGAGCCTCTTAGCTTACTCAAAGCATATCGCTCTAAATTCTGCCAACGCGCCTATATCGCTGTGGTCAAAAGATCGAGGTACCCTGTACATGCGTGGTCAGCCAATCTTGTTAACCAATTTCCAGGCCATGGTTGCTGCTATACTGCAGCAGGCAGAAGACTACCTGTAGGGCGACTTACTGTGGACGGCAGCAAAGGCGGATCGCTTTCAGATACCGCTGGGGAAGATTCAGGACGACGTTACCTTTAGCCAACGTGGCTACTCGTTTCTCTCGCGCCCTAACAACGAGTTGGCCGGCAGCCTAGAGGAGACTATAACCAAGATGATAGCTAGTCCTCAGGGCCGCAAGCTGCGCGACTCGCAAAACGCCGCCTGGCAGCCCCAAGCCGTGCGCCGCTATCTCCGCCAAGTTGAAAAGTTCCTAGAGCTCCTCCTCTTTCTTACCCACGTTACAGGAGGGCAGCCAGCAAGAGGCACTAAAATCACCACGGCTCGCTATCGCAACGGCTATATGCAAGACCGCAATATCTTTGTAATGGACGGCCAGGTGGTTTTTATCAGCCGGTATCACAAAAGCCAGGCTATGTGGGATAAGCCAAAAGTGATACCGCGCTTTTTGCCCTAGAGGGTTGGTCAGTTATTCGCCATCTTTCTTGCCTACGTGCAGCCGCTCGCTAAGCACTTGAAAAGCGAGCGACTAGGGATTCGGCCTACTGATTACGTTTGGGCCAGCGCTACTGGGCTCTGGGAGACGAACCGACTCAGCTAAATTATTGCGCGCGAAACTAGTGTCCGGCTAGGCTGCCGGCTTACTACGCTGGAGTATCGCCATACCGCTATCACTATTGGGCGAGAAGTCGTTAGCTAGGATTTCAGCGAAGGCACACAAGAGGCCTTAACCGAAGGAGAATGGGAGGAGCCTGAGATGCAGCTAGAGAGCGGCCTCGATCTCCAAGTAGGGCGAAGTGAACTTACTGGTACCTTGCGCTATGGCGTTGAAATGGGCATTGTATCCTACCTTAGCCACCGGTCTATTCAGCTATTCCAGCGATTGAGTAGCTAATGGCACCGCTTTCTTTAGCTGTTAAGCGCTTTGCCTACCGCGCTTACGCCTAGAAGCGTGAGCAAGACGGCGGCAGCGGCCACTTCAAGCTAGGCGCAACATGTACCTGGGGCAGCGCGGCTAGATTGCCTCTCTGAATTCAGCTCGGCTTCTACGGTAGTATAGAGGGGGCAAAGCGAAGTAAGACCTGCAACTATTAGCGATCTCGAACTCTAAGCACTGGTGCAAAAGGTAGTGCAAAGAGAAGGGGTACTTACGTTTAAATCCTCCGAGCAAGAGATGGCTCTGCGCGCTATTCTTGCTGAGGAAACGCCGCTGGTGGTGGTTCTTTCTACTGGTGGCGGCAAGAGTCTTCTGTTTA
>JAESFQ010000927.1_pt1 | contig 10624 bp, 14 predicted proteins | sample 9269431 | NCBI WGS metagenome assembly JAESFQ01 (sample SAMN14502588, study PRJNA617103) | algae metagenome | isolation source: Plectolyngbya sp. WJT66-NPBG17 and co-occurring heterotrophs from well... | place: USA: Mojave Desert, Joshua Tree National Park, California | collected 2006-08-06 | reverse complement strand
TGGTGTTCTGGCTTTCGTCGCTCGATTCTCGTACTGTCGCAATGTCGTCGACGCTTCGGTGGCGATGCGTGGTTCTCGTACAGGAGGCGTCCGCTGTCGTCAGAAGAGCTGCAGTGTTTCGGTGTGGCAAAAGGCCTGCGGGGTATGCTAGGGGTGATGGCGGGCAAGGCGGAGTCGCGCTGCGAGAGGTAAGTCGTCAAATGTTCATCCACACCCCGCCGTCATAAAGGATCAGGGAGGGCATCAGGCTTACCTCAGCGATCTGCCCTAGCTTTCGGTCGCCCGAACCTTGAAGGCCTTTTGTTCATACGTTTGCCCTCCTGCCTTCCTTTCTGCCATTTGTAAGCTGTTTGTGTGTCGTCAACAGAGCCCCTGTTGTGCCGCCGCCAGTACGCTGCGGAGTTCGAGGAGACGAAACTGAAGTTGCCCGCATTGTCGTATAGCCGATTGTCGTTGGAGGCGGAAGATGCCGTGTCGCTCGTATGGTCGCGACATATTCGACGCCATTTGAAGCAAGTCGTATCGCCGATCGGGAAGCTCGAGGTGTCCAACGAAGCGGCGCTTCTTACGTTCCTAATTCTTCGTGCCAGTAGTGTCAAGCAAAAGCTCCAGGTCATTTCATTGCTCCGTTTTGTCTTGCCTTTGTACTTCATCCGCCTCAAGCTTATTTGTGTGCCCCTCGATGTCCCCTTTGTTGCCGATGCCGATTCGATGCCACGAAGGTCGTACAAGTGGGGAGTCTATCCGTACTGCTCGTTGAGGCGCGCCGCTTAGGTGGAAGTCTCCGCGCGGGTTCGTGTGTTGCGACACGCATTCCGGTGTCTGCCCTGGTCAATGTAAGTCACAACCCATGCTCATGTACTCGACCTAATGTACTTACAGGTACCAAGGGGCTTAAAGCTCCTGCTGTTTACGACTGCCTCCTCGCACACTGGTGGCCCTCGCCTGGGGTTAGGTCTTCGGCTGAGGTTGTGCCCTCCAGGCTCCTCGCTGCCTCAAGGTTGCCCGCATGTTGTAACGCCGCCGTAGTTCGTCTTGTCGATGTATGCAACAGCTTCAGAGGCATTAGCCTGACTTCAAGCACTCTTTGCCCTGGCTCCAGTAAGTTTCGGAGCTATCTCACGATGGTGATGGCTTGGCACTGGTCGTGGTGTTGAAGGGGCTGGCGCACATTATCACTAGCGTCAAATGCAAAGAAAGCTCAAGGTTACCAACACACAACATCTAAACAAGGCTGCAAAGTCTTGCGAGGAGGATTCAATACTAAATAGCTATCTACGATCATCATCGTGGTCTGCCCAGCTCCTCTCTTGGTGTTGCAGTGCCTCAGTGAGTGTTGCAGCAAGCTGCTGCCGACGGCCAACCCCTGTCCCGTCTTACACAGTGAGGGTGATATTGAGAAACTCGTTGTCACCCCCGCTCTTGCCTAACTGTCTTAACATAAATAAAACCTTTTGCCTCACTTCCTCCCTCTCTCTTACGCCCCACCCCCACCACCCCAAACTGTCTCGCAATTGCACTCTTTTATGCCCACGAGAGCTTCATACGCACTGAATACTCCTCTACTCTACCTGGCAACTGCCTCAAGGTGTTTTCTCAATGATACTATCGTTGCCCGCCACTTTTGGTGCCACCGGCGCTGATTCTTGCCCTCCCTCCCCCTCCTCCTTCGCCTGAAGGCAGTGTCCAACAACTGGCACAGGTAAGATCACAAAGCTATCCTAAGTATCGTCTACTCCTTGCCTTGATTTCCGCTGACAACGACTTCGCTGGTGCCACTGTCGCGCTTCCAGCCAGGTACCCCGCCCCAGGTGTTTATGCCAGCTTCAACTCCACCCTCAAGTATTCCTTTCCCATACCCCACCACTACCTTTTGGCCGCTGGCACTTCGGTGCCTCGTACTGCTGACAAACAATTTGTAGCTGCGCGGAGTCGTATACGACACCTCTACTTGCCAGCAGTAGCCTCTTCATCAGGTCAGTCAGCTTCTTTGTTGCAAAGTTTGCCTACTTGGCGAGCGACAAATGCTTTTCGCATTGGTATGTCCACTAACTTGCATCAATCCTTAACCCTATCCACTGACTTTCATCCAGTGATCATTGCCCTACCATCTCCCTACCTCATTCGATCCCCTCCACCTCCCCTTCCCATCATCCTCCCCTCATACCACGACGGCCAATGCCAGGCCAAGTGGTTGCTTCCCATCTCCACTTGGTAAGGCCACCTACAGTTCGGTGATTCGAACAAAGGTTGGTGGCCAAGAGCAACATACTGTACTTGCAGGGGTTGCCTCTCACTGACATGAGCATGGCCACTCGATGCTCATCGTCGAGAGAGCTACCCGAAGACAACTCAAGTATAAGTAAATGAGTCCATGGGCTCCGCGTTGCCGCGTCTGGCCTCGCAATGGCAATGCGGTTGTCGGTCTCATACATTTGTGTCTTCATGGTCATGAGTACCAGTGTTGATCAACCCGTAAGTACTACCTTTTGCCCTTTTGGTCTTCATCAACTAACCATATTAGTACATGGGGCATAAAACCTGACTCATACCTCCTACGGAGTGCCCCGGATAACTAACCAAGTTGAGCAGTCTGGATCACCATATCCAGGGCCTTGCTGCCGCCGTTCGTCCAGCCACATGCCACGAACCGAGGCGCCCGCCACAGCAGATTTGAACCTTTCCGCATGGGGCCCAAAGAGATTTGGATGACAGTCGTGGCTCCATGGTACTTCCGCCGTCTTGACGAGAGTTCTTTACCCAGGTCCTCTCGCCCTTGAAGAGAGATGAAGTACCATGCCGGATGCCACGACTCTACAACACGATGAAGGATCCTCAGCGCGTACGTATACCTGATCTTTCGTCGCGGCTAACTAGTGTTGTAGGGTGGGATGGCAAAATCTGACTCTGGCTCCTCGTCGCCGCCTCCTGGTAACGTCTTCTCTCTTCGGAGAGGGGCGGCTAACAGAGCTCCAGTGTGCACATGTAGTGCATGATGCAACTGTATCGCCCTTGCTGTCATCGCTGGTCTTCCCTCCATTCTTCTTTTACTTCTTTTCGCCCCTCCCTACAACCTCGCCAACCTTGTCAACTTGCGAGTCGGTCAGCATATCGACGAGGAAGAGATTCCTCGTTATCTTATACTCAGCGGTAAGTAACCACCTTGTATCTCGCGGCGACATTTGCTAACCGCAAGTTAACAGAGATTAGATCTGACTCACACCTCCATCGCTGGAGGCGACTATATGGGGGAGACGTACAATATGTACGCCCATTGTGAGCAGCAATGGTATATGGCTTAACGGATATGGCACGTTACGTCTTGTAACAGTACAACCATTGAACCAGTCGTGATGGTTGACTTCGTCGCGAAGTGACCGCCATGCCTTCTCTGACTACATCTTCTTAGCCAGGAGGTATATGGCAACACTGGCAACTTGGTGGCTACTCTAGCCCCTGTTCGTACTTTGGCACCAAAGGAAACAGACACCGCGGATGTTGCTGTTGCATCAACATCCTCAGCCGAGGATACAACGGTGTGTGCTAGAGCGAATGTAAGTCTTCCCCTCTTTTTTTTTGCATGCTAACGTGATGTCTAGGGTGGGAAGTGAATCTGTCTCTATACGTCCTCGTTCGCGCTTCCTGGAAACGTTTCTCCTATCAAGGAGAAACGGCTGAACAGAGCAGTCCCAACAGGAAATCTCATCGCCTGCTGGTGTCTTAGTTTGCTTAGGTGGTCGCCGCGGCTGGTCAAGCCAACTCTCACCATCCGCCGAGAACGCATCCGCCCACCACATTGGCAAGACGTGTCAAGAGCACACCGAGCAACAACATACTACCGCGAAGATGCGAGCTGGTGCCAGACGAAGTAAGTATCACTCTGATCCTCCATTAGTATCTTCTTCATTGACTGACGCTTGTCAGATACCAGCAACCCGACAAGCCATGCCATCCACCTCGGGCATGCGCATTGACGAAATGCTGAAGGTATGATCGCCCCTAACTGCTCTCTCCCTCCGATGCCATGTTCATACTGGCTAACACCATCAAACAGATGCTCTCTTGAAGTACCGTAGGAACGCCGTCGTATGAACGACATTGTGCATCCTTGATTGCGACGTCCCTTCCGCCAACCCCAACCAGCCAGACTTTCTTCGGCGAGCCCAGGGCTCTCGGTGTCGCATCACTGATCCCAAAACGCAAGCCATTCCCTTTGCGAACGACACCATCGTTTGCCACATTTCAACAGCGAATCTGCCCAACTACCCTCGCCCGCATCTGCGAGTGGTTGAGTACGAGCCATGGACGACAGCGAGAAGTCGCCTCCTCACCGGAGGCGCAACAGCGCACTAATCGCGTCTCGAGAATTCGCCCTCTTCATTGAGGGCGCAAAGTCGATACCAAGGAGAAGTCGACAGCGATACGTCGCCTTCGTGACTGAAGGCGCAAGCCAACCACCCCCAGACACCATTCTCGAGTATGCGGAAAGTTCGCCTGCTGCGGTTCGAGAAGTCGCCCCCTTCACCGGGGGCGCAAGCGCACTCCCCCAGACACCATTCTCGAATGTGCGGAAAATTCGCCTGCTGCGGTACAGGAAGTCGGTCATTGCGTCGAATGGTCACTTCGACGTAGTTTGGAGTCGTGTCAAAGGTCTACCACGAAGTCGCCCTCATCACTGAGGGTGCAGAAGTCGCCTTCATCACTGAAGGCGCAAGTCGCTACCACCATGGCGCACCCGGTACGACCTTTGACACGATTCCCAGCTACGTGAAGGTTGGCCTGTTCAACTCGATCATTGAGACAGCGTTCCCAAATTATGAGAACATACCTGCAGTACCTCGAATTGTTCGCTGTCTTCTGGCGGCTTGGAAGGTAGTCACCATTCACTCGACTCGAAGACCAGCGTATCCCTCGCCGATCCAATCCAGAGAACATGGCAGACACCAATCTTGGAGGTTGCCTTCCTACCTCAGCCACTTCATCACCTGTTACGCAGTGCAGATGAAGTCGCCCCCTTCACCGGGAGCGCAGAAGTCGCCCATTGTGGCGCACATGGCATGGTACCTTGTCTTCGCTTCTAGGAAGGCATGCTCTTGTCAAGCCTTGGACAATAACCTTAGAGCTGGCGCGTCGCAGAAAGGAATATGTGAGAAGCCGCCCCTAGTACCGGGGGCGCACACGAGAACTGGTTAGAAAAGTTGCAATGACTTTCGCCTAATCGACATCTGGCAACTGCGTGGCCTGCGGTGGGCTGGATAACGTGTTGGCATCGACGATTCGCAAGCGAGACAGGATGTGGAAGCTTCGGTGGCTTGGGCCAAGGGGGATGATAAGGTTCTTGTGGTACAGTATCATCCTCGTATGGCCCATTTTGAACTTGAGTATGTAGATGGCAAAGGTTGGATGCCGGTTCGTCATCAAGGTGGAATGAAGGGTATCCGTGATGTTCTGCGGGTGAAGAACAAGAATGTCAAGACTCTCCGGAAGCCTATTGCGTTGGAGAAGGCCGTCACAGCAGTGTGCGTATGGCTACTGGGTAATGAAAAGCGTCGGCGGAAACCAACTTTTCGCGCTGTGATATAGATAGTAGGTTTCTCCCCTTATCTCTTTTTCGTCGACTTCAGTTGCTAACTCTTCGCAGATTGAACTTGTTTGAAGCCATCTGGTCTCGTTTGCTTGCGTGATGAGTGATGTTTCCGCACTAGATCCTGACGACGTCGCTTGTGGTTGCTCCTGGTAAGTACTCCCTTCTTCATATCTCTCCAAATTGAAGGCCAAAGCTGACTTCTCCGCATCTCCTTTCGCCTCCTGCCAGCACTGGATCCACGCTTCTTGAGGCAGTGCGATGCTCTTCCGAGACTGCTTGCTCATAGTAGCATATCCAGTCCGTACCGTCGAGATCTGAGTTTGGTCTTCTTGTGTCTTCTTCCCCACCCCTTGATCCGATGGTAGCTATCTCGAGCATCATCACGACAATGGCGAGAGCAGTCTGTGAGTATTGGTCAAATTGACCAAATGCCCAGAGGCTGGAGATATTGGATGACTTGAAGCGCATAGACTTCGACTTTGCGCTGGCTTCCGAGCGACTCTCGCATAGCTGTAAGTACTTTTGACCGGGTGCTCGATGGCTGAGGCTCGTAATGACGTTTGACATGTACATCTTTTCGCCTAGCGTTGATGATGGCCAGCTTTCTCCAGTTCGATCATTCGCGACGGCGAATGCTATCTTACAAGTGTCGTTCAACTTGAGCAAGTGTCCGAAGATCCAGCGCCCGCACTGAAGTTGGTGTCATGCACCGCAATGCGCGGTTCGGTAGACTTCGGTCTTGGTCTCTTCACCGCTGTGAGTACCTTGACCAAATGCTCGATGGCGTGGCACATTGCTAACCACTCGGACATGGCATTTGCCTCCTCGCCTCGCAAAACCTTCTTGCCTGGCACTCCCTTGCGGCCTTCTCGCCTGGACGATGCCCATCTTCCAATCCTTGTCTCATCGCCTGACTGCCAAATCTGGTAGCAATCTGAAGCGTCGTTGTCCTCAACGGCCAACGCTATCTTCCGAGCGTCGTTCAAACTGACCAGATGTCCCGAAGTTCTTCAACCTGACCGAGGCATTCTGCATTTACACATCTCTTTGGCGTATCTATTCCCATGAAAATCTTCCAAACCTGGTTCCAGGGAGTCGCATCAGTCCCCCCTCCTCAAACTACTGAGACCACTTTCTCATAGCGGCTTCTCAAAGATCGACTCCCAAGAGAAAGCAAGTCGCACCTTGGCGCCCACTGAGGGTTTATCCGTTCGTATCATTCCCGTAGCCTGATCTTCAGACTGTGAGGCAGATGAGACTTGTGGGCGTTACATGGGTGTACTGCGGAGACAAGGAACCGTCCGTCCCGATCTGTGGGATTGGTCGTACATTGTTTTTGGTACATTTTTCATACCCGCATGGGGTTGTGAACACATCCAATTTGGTAGCTTTGACGTCGTCGAGATGGCCACGAATCCGGCGAGTGTCGTTCAGATTATCCGTTTGCCCGAAGGCTTTGACCTTACTGACACTCTGCATGTACCCTGGCTTTCTTCGACTCCGCGGCGGATTTACCATCTTGAGGAGTCCTGCCAAGGTAAGTACCTCGTCTTCTTCGGATTGGCATCATCCTCACCGCATAGTGTCGTACACGCGCCATGGGGTTTTCTAGCTTCACCGCTCGCATGCAGTGGAACGGCAGTGAGTACCCCGTCTTCTCAAGTCAGCAGCATGCTAACCGCATGGCGCCGCACATGCAGCATGTGGCTTCAAACTTCGCCTCCTTGGAGTAGGTGGATTTGACGGTAAATAACTTGCCCTCTTCAAGACAGCAATATGCTAACCGCGTGCGGCGTGCTTTTTTGATGTCCTTAATGAGACATCTCCTTCTCCACTCCTTGCGATGCAGTGGTTGCGCAAAGAGTTTGGTGCGGATGGGACTTAGTTCGTTGACGCGCGCAACGCTGCAAAGCCGCGACTTTTTCAATCGGTGAAGCAGGAGCTCGTACCCAGGTGCGTTTCCCATCATGACCTTACTCTTCGTTCTTTGGCAAACATTCAATTCTAATATCGCATACGAAGGCGGTAAGTACCACCTCTTGTCCTCCTCTTGCTAGGCATCAAGAAGCCGAGCTTCAATTATTGCGACGCCGTCTCCGTGATGCGGTCAAACATCACAATCACCAATTGTCGTGCGGTGAGGTCGACGTTGCAGGCAGCGTTGCAGGCAGCGTTGCATCAAAGGTTCGTCCAATAGTCAGTCTGCAAAGGCCGTGCTAACATCAACCGCATGTCGACCAATCATTCCGAAGCTCTTCTCGTCTCCCCATGGCGACTGTTGGCTGCTAGCGCATGTCACACGCCGCTTGCTGCCTTGGTTACCACGCACGAGCCCGAGCCTGAGCGGTCTCTGAACGCAAACGCCTTCACCCGACATGCGGTATATAGACACGACTATTGCGCCTTTCTTCGCCTTCGGGCATTTGGTTATTTGAAACGATACAGAGAAGATTAGCATGGCCCCTGCACTAAGGATGACACGCTCAGTCGAAGAGAAGCTACCATTTTTTTTGTCTTTCATTCTGCCTTGGGATCCGCTGCGGATTCGAACACCCAGGGCGACAGCAGCACGGGCCGGTTGCTCGAGTGATTTCTCTTCTCTTCTTGCTTGCCGCCGGGGCGGTGGGTTTGGGCGCGTGGTATTCGGATTCACTGAGCATCCACGCACGGCCATGAGCGTCTTGAGGTCGATCCCAACGGCTGCTAACATCCTCGTCAATAGTTTCACTCCCGACCGCGGTCGTTTACTCACCCTGGTATAGACACAGTCTCAGCGACTTCACCCTCATTTCGACGCTGATGAAGTCTGGAGACACGCGACTCCTCGAGCTTTGCTTCCGACGAGGTAAAGTGCGCTGATGGTAGCCACGCAGTTCTTTCTTCCATCGCTTCTCTCCTTCGTTCCAGTTGACTCCTTGGTTCATCTATACTTGCGCTCGATGTTCATGGGCTCGCTTTTCCTGACCCCAACCCAATTGCCCGATCTGCTCTTCTCTTTACACTCCACAAACCACATTTCAATCTCCCCAGTTCTGTCCACATCTTTTCATTATAACGGCACCTCAGAAAGGACCTACTGCCTTAAAGCAATAGTAGCGACCCAGAACTGGAGCCTAGAAGAAACCAAACTGCATTGCCCTGACTTCTGGAGTCCGTATAGCCGGGCTCGAAGATTGATAAGGATAGCTACCGCGCCCGTCACGCAGAATCGGAAGATCAGGTTGCGTCTATGCAAGGACGCAGAGACGGTCAGCGGCCCCGCCAAGTGGACGGCACGTTGCTTGGGGTTGCAGGTGTGCTCTGCTCCAACATTACTATATAGAACAATTCATTCCTTTCTTCTTACCTTTCCACGTTCAAACCCGATGTGCGAGATCTATGCTAATCATGTTGATGGTTCCGGTGCCGAAGTGTCGTTCTCAGATTGAGGAATGAAGATGTACAGGACGAACAGCACAGCTATCCCACAAAGAGTAACAGCAGTAATGGCAGATCAGTCGAGGTGATGGTTGACGGCATTCAACGTGAAAAAAATTGAGGAGACGAAGCAGAAGTACAGGAGAAGACATGAGGAGAAGGTACGTCATGAACCTGTGCTTAGGTCGTCAGTCACAACTTCTCGGATGCAACGCAGAGCGGCATACTCCCTCCAATTATAGCAGATCACGAAAACTTGAAGAGTTTCGAATCCGCCCAAGTACATGGTCGTGATGATGGGATGAAAGAAGCGTGGGCAGCACAGCGGAACTCAAGGTCGCGAAGACTTCAATCGACGCTGATTGGCTGACAAAGGTTGGCGCCGCAGAACCTCCGACCCGCATCTGCAAATCGTCACGCCGCGACAACACTACCATTGACGTCGGCACCACACATCTCCGCCTGTCGCAATGGCGAAGAAAGGTATGCGCTCTTGCCTCCTCAACACAGCAGACTTCTAGAAGCCATGACACTATCCCCACCACCGGCCAATGCACCCATCCGCGACCCGTGTCTCTGCCTACATGCGCTGACAATGGCACCTTACAGCAAAGTCCCGTACCATCATGGTGCGCTTGATATCAATGGCCATGACAGGCTACTACCGTACAATGCAAAGACCACGTGCGCATCAACCGCTGAGCATGCTCAAATACGATCCTATCGGTACGACACCATCCTTCCCTCCCTTCTCCATCGTCGAGCAGCGTGCGTGCCTCGTATCCGACATTATGCCAGGGCAGAGTAGAAGCGATATTGGAGAAGAAGGCGCTATTTATGAGGCAGGTTACATACAGCAACATGGCTGACAACCGACAGTGCGGAAACAAGTACTTTTCCTCGAAGCGAAACGCGGCAAGAAATAGCACAACTCCTATACCACGAGACAAGCGGAAATGAGATCGCATATCCGATGACCGAGACGAACACGAGAAGAACATTGATTGGGGCTATGTTGGAAGCGAGGACGAGCGGAAGGAGATAGCGCATGGCAAAGATGGAAGATCCGGCAACCATGACTACCATCTGGAGCCGCTAGCAGGAACGAAGCAAGTCACACGCTTGCATGCACATGTATTATATGGTCAGCATGGCTCGGCGTTATATACGATTCAAAGCAGATATAGACAACATGTCTGCTACACAATAAGCGCAACCCCTCACGCGGACTCGTTTCCACTCTTCTCACTCCCTTTCCCTGACTACCCGGGATGTTCACTTCTAGTCCTGCCTTCTCTGCTATTCTTGTTGCAATCACCAAGATGAAGGCGCCCTCCGAGGTCAAGACTCCGCTCCGCTGCTTGTCTGGCTTCATGGTTCTACTCAGTGCGTCCGAAAGGCCTCAAGCCTTGGACGTCTTGCCCGGAACGGTCATCCAGACTTGACAAAGACCTGGACTACGTAGTAGTTGTGCTTGGTAGTAGCCACAAAATACCCCATGATTTCTCTGGCTACGACAATGGGGTTGCAGATGATGGCGCCTGGTGGAGTTGGGATAAGGCTTGGTCTAGTTGTTTTGGTCAGAAAGATGGCTAGCATGGCTATCATGAGCGGTATGAC
>JAESFQ010000926.1_pt1 | contig 10626 bp, 14 predicted proteins | sample 9269431 | NCBI WGS metagenome assembly JAESFQ01 (sample SAMN14502588, study PRJNA617103) | algae metagenome | isolation source: Plectolyngbya sp. WJT66-NPBG17 and co-occurring heterotrophs from well... | place: USA: Mojave Desert, Joshua Tree National Park, California | collected 2006-08-06 | reverse complement strand
GGGCAAAGATCCCCTGGACGGTGCTGGTGGTGTTTGTGATGGCCATTGTGCGAGCCGGATAGATGCACAGGACAGTTCCTGGATAAGATTAAGCCTTCAAATTATTTACTATCGTGATACTGTCACACCAAACTGCAAGCACGAGGGACTTTATCATATCACCCAAACCTATGCGGTCATACCTCACGAGGCCAGACCATGACGACGAGCTGCTGTCAAACTCCAAGACCATTGACAAACATTGACGCGCATCGAGACCTAACAACCTTCCAACCTTCTAACCTGGCATTTAGCCATGTGACTAAACGTAGGCTCCATGTAGATCGTGCAATGAACGGGTGCGATGCCAATCGCAATGTTGCGTTGAGCCTCGATGAGTGACGTTTAGCGCCGCGGAGCGATCGGGATGACGTATCGGGTCACTAGCAGAAGCAACTTCACTATCGTCGCCGAGAGCTTTTTTGTATGAACCCCTTATTTGAGTTGTAGGGCTTGGGCGCCGATGATCGTCGCAGTTGTAATGGATGGTGTCATCGTGGAGATGGAAGCGCGGGAGATGTGTTCGCTGGCGTGTTGATCTGCCCAGGGGTTTTCTTGCTTGTGGACTCCATGTTGACGCGCTAATGGTCGGGAACTTGATGTGCCATGAATGTGGAGCAGGATTTCAAGACTGTCAGGACGACGACGACGATAATGAAAGTGTATGCGCATCGAGCATGCGAGGACCAAGCGCAAGTTAGAAAATTATCCACGATGGATGACGGACTGATGGCTCTTCACCTCCCAGTCCATCAATCGCTCTTCCCAACTCCCACAACCCTGCCGCTGTCTCTGAGTCCCAGCTCTTCAGGCGTCATGAATTTCCGCACAGACTCAATATCGTTACCACCCCAGGTGCCTTTCCCACTACCACCTTTACGTTTTCCATGCTGCGCTCTTTCGTAGTCGTCTTTATACCACCCACAACCAAAGATGCAAAACATGCACACAACAACGAAGAGCGCCATTACAGCGAGGATAAAGATGAACAAAGACCAAACACCAGAACTGAGGTAGGTGATGAAGGAGGAAGAAGCTGAGTTGACAATGTGAGTCGCCGTGCCCTTCTTCCCATTAGCGTCCCAGTCGTGGAACCACATTGACGTTTTTGGTGATTTCTTAACACCTTTGCTGGACTCTGCGCGCGGGATGAGGGAAGCGCGGATGATTTCGTGTGCGCTTGCTGGGTCACCAGCCGAGAGCAAGGGACGCTGTAGAAGCACGAGTTCCAAAATCTTCTGCTCTTCCTTGTCCATGACAACGGTGAGAGGAGGAGATGTCAAACCAGTCCATAGTTCCATGATATCAAAATGCAACACCAGTGCATTGAAGTCTTTGACATGGCGCAGTGAGTAGGAGTACGACGCGCCAAAGTAGGCACCGCCAAGATTGTCGAGCTGATTGGATGCAACAAGCTTGTCTAGGTCATCTTTTGACGTATCCAACAGGACTTGGTTAACGTATATCCGCGGTAAGATCTTGGAGTCTGCTAAAAGTGGGGCATTGTTGATGCTTAGGTGCGCTGAGTCGTAGGGAAGGGAGATGTTCAGAAGCTGGGGCTCGTCAGCAGACAAACTAGTTTTCTCATCGACTGGGATCATCTACCAGAGCATTATCGTCTTTTCTCTGAGCCCATGGCGCATCATTGCCTTTGGACGTGTCGTGGTATAGAAATGGGCAGCCAACGCACGGGATCTTGGCGATCACATTGTAGCCTTCCGCGATGGTCGTAATCTCTGGCGCGACTTCCGCAGCTACACAGCGCACAAATGCGAGGAGCGCAGCTAGTGGCGCTATTCGATGTATCATAGCGAATAACATGAGGAGTGGATAGAAGTGAGGTTACTCGTCTTGACACGTGTGAGGATTGTGGCGCGTTGTAAGCCGAGCCGGGTGGGGCGACATGCTGGATCATGTGAAGTCGTGAGCTAGCGTGTTTGGATTACGAGCTGCAACACTCACGTCATTCCCGAGCTATACGAAGGCGAGATTTCGGCTGTCGATCAAATTCGCCAAAGCATCGGGGCATAGAATGGTTCTGCTAGGTATGCTTCAAATCGATTGCTGTGCTGTCAACATAATTCCATCGCTTGTTTATCAAAGGTATCTATCTGTAGCATGCCATTTAATGACGACCCAAAATCAACCCTGCATACGCCTATCCAGGACCACAATCCAGCACTATACATCCAGCGACAGTCTTTTTGGTTGTCGACTTCAATGAGAATTCACTCCTTGTTTTTGTCCTATTCAGTCTCCTGGCCCTCGACGCCATTCTCTCTCATCAACATCTCCATGATCTCGTTGTCATTATGATCGTCGTACAGATCGCAATGTAGTTCCACAACCCCAATACTGGGTGCTGCCAGGTGATCTTCTACCGCCGCGTCTGCTACGTTGATAACCTCGGTTGCTATCTTCATTGACAACGCCTCACGAATCGTTCCACACGCCGAAAGGACCTCCTCCACTTCGCTGTCTTTGAGATGTTCTTGAATATCAGCCAACTTCTTCAGGACTCGGGTGCCATTCGTGTTCGGACTATGTGACTCAAGTCTGGGATCCAAATTAGAGTAATTGGTAACAACTAGAGCACCGATTTCGATGATCTGCCTGCTTCGCGCGAGTTCTTCCGGACGTGTCATGTGTCGAATAAATGGATCCTCCGAACGAGTTGTAAGACCCGTCATGCTGGCGCTGGTGCAGCCAGTGCCATAATTCGGATCTTGGGCTTCCATCGCCTCGTTCAAGGGTGTGCCAATAGGCGTGGGCAACATGCCGCCTACCAATGTATTGTTGTGCACATGGTATGGCGTACTTGTTAGATTCAGTGGCCTACCTCTCGGCGCGGGGCCTTGGCTTGCACTCCTTCCATGAAGGAATTGTAGACCATGCCTTCTCTTGTGTTCTGGTGTGGACGACCTCGCACGGGGCGCTTGGAGACGAATGAAGGTCGGATTGTTGATACTGTTGGCCGTGGCTATTCGATCTGTATCGCCAGTGCTCAAGGATCGACGACGCCCGTAGCTCTGTGATGGCTGTGCTGAGTAAAGGTAGACGTTGTTCGTTTGAGACCGTATAGGTCGAGGGCGATGATTGGACTCTTGGTCGTCGGCTGTTGTTGGGTAGGCTCGTTGCAGGTCTAAAGGGTACGGATGTGGCGAGTTTGGTCTCGGGGTTGGATACGCCGGGGCGTTCTGATCGAAGTCGTAGCTCGAGAAATTGAGCGTCGAAGTCGTGGAGGTGTTTGATGAGTCAACGGGTACAAAAGAGCCATCTCCGTATGTAAAGCCAAGCTCATCGAGTATATCGCTGTTGTTTGGCGTGAAGACAGCTTGCTCTGCACCATCTAATCCGAATAGTTCATCAAAGTCGGCGAGAGAGAGCTCTTGCCCCTGATCCATCGACGGAAGGAACAGATCGGCGGCTGTGTGACTGAACGGCGTGCTTGGCTGAGACATTTTGTGAGATCCCAGTAGATTTACGATAATGAGCAAAGCACGTATGGTCAACTGCAGTCTGTGGCCCTGTCGGTACGAGAAGGATGTTACACAGGAAATGGGAGGCTGCGTAAACGATGTCCAGATATAATTACTGTCTTGTCTTCCCGTTGGTCTGCGCTGAGACATGTGGACGCAGTGAGTTTGGTGAGCGTAGATGGTGGCGTTGGAGTGGGCGAATAGACGGATGCCTGCGTTTGGGACCTGGTCGCTAGACAAACATTGCTCCTGTGCATAATGTCAGTGCCAAGATGGTTTAGCATGTTCATTCACCGTCTTGTGGGAGAGACTATGTTTGCTGTGCTTGCGGATCGTAGAGTCAGTTGCGACGTGTTGAAGACAACCGTCAGTCAGGACTAATTTTCATCGGTTAGATGCACTACGGATGCACTGTCTCTCAGTGTTGTCGCAGATCCATGGCGCATACGGAGACTCAGCATGAGAAACAATCTGCCAGACGTCCTCTGTTTGGGTCGAGACATTATGTGTCCAAACACTCCGCTCTTTCATATTCGTGAAGACATCTGAGTCGTCGCCTCATCAACTGTAGCCAACCATCTCAACCACAATATAGTACATCCATATAATACAAGGAAATGCGGGTCCGAAGACTTGAAGACGTTCACTCCTTCTTCCCGTCATTGTCTTTCCCCTTCTTCTTGTCCCAATTCCACACCTCCCAAATTTGTTCAAAGATCATATCGCCATAACTCTTTCCCTCTTCAATCGCCTTCTTCTCCTCCTCCAATCTCCGCTCTTTCCAACCCTCCTCCTCATCACCCATCCACAGCTTTCCAAGTATACTCTTCTCTTGCCCTTCCTTTCGCTCCAATGCTCTCCTGCTCTTCTCCCTCTCCTCCTGCAACACCTTCTGCATTTCTTTTGCACGTTCTGTTGGCAGCTCCATTGCTCGCATTGGGCTAAGGTTTTGTACAAGGCCGCGGCCTGTTCGTAGAGTAATGAGGTGGTCGGCGGAGAGGTAGAAGCCGACTCCTAGGGAGAATGTGTAGAGGTCTAATTTTCGTGGTGGGAGTACGGCTATTATTGGACATAAAACGAGGCCGCCAATGGCTAAGTTGCGTGTTATGCGCTGGTAGCGGGCTTGCTGTTCGAGGGCTAGGCGCTCTTGTGGTGGAATAGGCATATTCTGTATGGGGTTCGGTATCGCCATCCTGGAATTTGCACTTGCGCAGTTGGATCCTGGAGGGAAGAGGGAGTCCAAGGATAATATGCGCGCGTCTCCGAGTTCAAGCAGATGGTCTTGAAAGAGATGGTGTCAGGGTAGTTCAGCAGTCGCGATGTCTAAAAGTTCAATGATGCAAAGACGGCAGGTTAGCCCCCGCCTCGGCTGCAGCTTCCTCTTCGGAGCGGAAGTGCTGCGGAGAACTTGGGAGTCTGCGCGAACAGTGTTCAATATAAAAACTGTTCAGACAAAATTTGTACAGTCCAATTGCGACTACTAATATTCGATCGCCCGACGCCCGAGTCTACTACATCATTTTTCCTGTCCTGCCCAATCATGCACAAACGCTCTCGCATGATACACGCCTCCCCGTATTACATCCAATTGTTATCGTTGAAACTTCCGCCTTTTGACATCGATCCTGTCTTCAAATCGTTGATCGTGTCCACTCATTGGCCCATCCTCCTTCCTCTTGCCTAGATGCTCAAAAGTCCCACTACTCCTCAGCCGCTTCGTCGGAGTTCTCTCATACTCACTCCCGCTATATCCACCTCTTGACGCCTCTTCGTCAGTACCGGCCGGACCTTCTGACCTGGGCTCCTCCTCGTATGTATCAAACTTTCGTTTCTGCGCAGTGCTTGGCGTCTGCATCAAGCGCCGTAAGCGACTCTCTTGTAGCCGCTTGTTTACTTCCTCTGTAACATCGACATGTTGAACAACGTATGCATCTTCGGTCTGTGTTGGCTTTGCGCGTGGCGTGGCTGATTGGTCTATGAGAGGAGATATAGCTTGAGATTTGGGAGTCGGGCGTTGCGCAGTCGGTGTCTGTGAGGCATGTTTCGCGCCCTCAATACTGAGGCGCTTGTTTGATGTTTTGACCTGCTCTCGTTAGTTTTGGCGTTGTAAGTGCAAAAGGGATAGCATGCCTTCTTCTTTTCCGCCAGGCCCTCGGCCTCGATCTGGTCTCTGAATCTCTTCATGTCGTCGTGCAATCTTCCCGACTTATTTCGCAGTGAAATAACATCCGTAGCGAGCCAGTCGGGGGCATTGTGATCTGTCGCATCGAGCGTCTCATTGAAAAACAGTAGTTGCGCGCGGAGATTCTCGATGTGTTTGTCAAAGTCCTGAGGAATAGATGAGAGACGTTATAAGACGTGTAATCGTGTGAATTACCTCGAGCGTTAGCTTCGCCATGTTGTATGGCGGAACTTGGAAGATGGACAAGGGAAAGAAGTTGTGGAGTCCCGAGCGCTTGGACTGACACCTCGGTTCCGATCGGAAGGCGCATCCCGGAATCACACCTCTTAACCACCAAGAACTGATGTGATAGGCCAGAGGCAGAGGGGTGCAAGGCTTAGTCAACGAAGAGTTGGAGCAGTGAAAATCATTTGTTAGAATCATTGTTGGGTCTGATATAGACTATCTTCGCGATCATGCCCCCGAGTTACTCGGCATGCTGCACAGTTAACAACTCGCAGCTACCATGTGTGGTATGTCAGACTTCAACGCAAGATTCGATGCCGAATGGGCTTCCATTCTACACACGGCGCAGCGAGAGCTTCCTCTTTTCCTTCGCGTTATCTGCATCATGCCGTTGTCGGTATCCGTTGGGGATTAATCTGCATGTCCACGAAAGCCAGTCGCCGACAATCTAACCCAATCATTAGCCTTGAGTGATTGGTATGTCTCATCGTCTTATTGAGATTGGTGTGATATCGGGCTAAGTAGGGCGGATCATGATAGCTTTGTGGATCGTCGCCAGTGGAAAGTGGGTGATGTGTAAAGGCCGTGGTCTCGCGCTCTTCAACCTTCGTCTTCGTCGCCAAAGGTGAGCTTGACAGCCTTGGCCTTCTTCTTTGGCTTCTTCACAGATTTGGCTTCTGGCTTTTTCACATCTGTCTCTCCTCTGACCTTGCTCTCGTCTTGGTCGTCACTAATAACCTTTGCCGCCTTGCGCTTCTTCGCGTTTGCGCCAACCTCGGCAATCTTATCCTTGGGATGGGATTTAGCATCACCATCTTTCTCCTTTCCGGCTTCGTCAGTGGCAGACTCCCCTTCCTCTTTGCCATCCTTGCCTGAGACAAGTGCATCATACTCGGCTTTACTCAGCGGCTGATTTGTCTCTTCCATGACATACGTAGGCGCATCATCCTCGTCGTCGTCTCTCTTCATCCTCTTATTCCGAGCAATTGGTTGTTCATGACGGGCTGTATCTCCACTTGTCAGCTGCCCACGTAGCCGCTGCAAGAAAGCTGGCTGTGAACTGTCTATAGCGAGTTAGTGAGCGTTGGAACGTCTTGTCAAGCGTGCTTACCGAAGTGCAGATCCTTCGCTTTGAAGCTCATGATGATTGTAGTGCAAGGAATGCTGACACAGTCTGTATGTAAAGGTCTAGATTCGTCACCTGGCTGAATGTCGTGTCGATCGCTTAGCGGCAAGTTTCCGTGCGGCTCCTCCCTCCAACGCCTTGGCTGCGGATCTTGGGGCGCGTTCGAGTCTACGTTCGCCCTTGGAGTTGATTCACGCGTCGAGCACTTCTTTCGGTCTGATATGGCGCATGAGGCGGGCCCATGCGCCAAATACATTGGTCCGCTGCACCTGCTATCGGCGTGGGTGCTAAAGTTCTTGGCGCGTCACCACGGACAGGGAACTTGTCAACTAGCACATCTCGAAACGCATACGCAATCGTCGCCCGCTAATAATTTACATTCAACCACTCTTTTCTCCTTTCACCCCCTCGCGGTTACAAGCTTGCGTCGCTCGCGCGAATCGCCAACCAATCTCGATTCTCCTACACCCATCTGGAGCCACAACCCACACGCTCGTTATCGATCAAGCTCCCTGGGTTGAACACGTCGCCCTTTCCTCGTCCACACCGTCACACGCATCTGACGCCCTCTAATTTCACTCGAATTCACTTTACACCGCCTGCGACTCGGCGAAAGAGGAACAGGACTGCCATTGGCAGAGAACGACGTTCCTGGACACACCTTCACGAGGGCACCACCATGGGCTTCCTGCAAGATATGACGAGGAGGCTACCGACCTCAAACGATAGTCTAGACAAGCTGGACGACCTACCGCGCCGCGCCGAAAAGACCTCGCCCCGATTGTCCTTCTTTCGACGCAGAATACGGCTAAAGGGAAGCTCATCCGTCTCGATACCCCTAGGCCTGGTGCTGCTGTTTCCATGTCTTGTTATAATAATAATCATAATTTTGTTCGTAAAGTCGCCGGACTCGCAGGGCATCATGAACATGCCCGCCGGTGGTCCCCCTTCAATAAGGTATGAGAACTTTTCTTCTTAACGCACGCAACAGACGCCTAACGCTGCGCAGACGGATAAGCGAAAAGTACGATAAGCCATTCGCGGTAGGCTGTCTCGAGCCGCAGGTCAACGGACCCCGGGCCAACGCCGCCTTCGTAGTACTTGCGAGAAACAAGGAGCTAGAGGGTGTCATACAGTCGGTCAAGTCAATCGAGAGACATTTCAATCGGTGGTTCCACTACCCCTATGTCTTCCTCAACGATGGAGACTTCAACGAGACGTTCAGAGAGACGGTCCTGAGTCATGTCAGCGCTCCAGTGGAGTGGGGCAAGATACCTCCCGAGCAATGGGGCTTCCCCGACTGGGTAGATCCAGATGTCGCGAAAGAGGGAATCGCAAAGCAGGGTGATAGGGCGATCATGTACGGTGGTATGGAGAGCTACCACCACATGTGCCGGTTCTACTCGGGGTACGTTTTCGAGCATGCCTTGTTCTGGGTTGCACTAACATCCACAGTAAATTCTACCAACACGAACTACTCGCCAAATACGAATGGTACTGGCGCCTTGAGCCGGAGATCAAGTACTTTTGCGACATTACGTACGATCCTTTTATCCACATGATTCGGAACAAGAAGACATACGGCTTCACCATCGCGGTGAAGGAGCTGCGAGAGACGGTACCCAACATCTGGAGATATGCATCAGCGTACAAGCGCAACAACAACCTGACGTCGAAAGGCATGTGGGAAATGTTCGTGGAGAAGCCGAAAGAGGAGGACGAGAAAGCGCCCAAGACAGAGTCCAAGTCGAAGAAGTTCTTCCCCCAGGACATGATGGACTCCGAATTCGGCACAGACGCCATGCCAGAAATCCACCCCGAGAACATGGAAGGCGAATCATACAACATGTGCCATTTCTGGAGCAACTTCGAGATCGCCAATCTCAACTGGTTCCGTAGCAAAGAATACAACGACTTCTTCGAGCTGATGGATCGTAGTGGCGGCTTCTGGATGGAGAGGTGGGGGGATGCGCCTATCCACTCGCTAGCTGTTGGTGCCCTGCTTGGCCCTGAAGATATTCACTACTTCCGCGACTTTGGATACCGGCATACTACAATCCAGCACTGTCCTGCCAACGCTCCCGCTCGACAACTCGCCCGAGAGCCATATCTTGAGAAGACGACACTTGACGAGAAGGAACGACTGGAAGAAGACAAGTACTGGGCAGCATATGACCCGGTCAAGGAGAACGGCGTCGGCTGTCGCTGCAAATGCGACACGGACATTGTCGACGTAGAAGGCAAAGAAGGGTCCTGCCTGACGGAATGGGTAGAAGTCGCTGGTGGGTGGGCCTCGCCTGGGCCAGACGGGCCATGATCTCTTCTTATCGCGTGATAGTATATCAACTTGGGGCTAGCATTTTCGGGAGCATTAGCATCTACTCGTCGTTTCAGTAAGGCGTCAGGTGTTGGCATTTGCATATGGGTTGGGCAGCCCTTCGATAGAGCATCAGGACTACGCAGGCGTCGGTGAAGACTTAGTTAGTTACTGCGCATTGACGGACGTAGTGTATGAAAACGAAAGCGAATACTAATTATCGTCCGATGTTTGAGGTTGCTTGCATTTGATGAGGCCCACTTTGGGACACGAGGACTATGGTCCGTATCTTATCGCTTACTACGATGTATGCGGGGTTACCCCCATTGGCATCCCACCTAAGCTCGCCCGATCATCCATCAGCACCTTGTCATCACCACAACTCACAGCTGTTTGAACAGGCACTCGGACTCACTGCCAGTATCTTGTTAGTCGTTTACTTGTCAACTTGTCGATAGTGTGCGCGCTGGTATGTGCTGTCACCTGCTCCGTATAGTCCCCACTCCTCCCGAAGGCCCCCATACGCGCTTCGCCCGCAGCTAGTTAGGCAGCGTCCACCTGGTGCCTGCCCACCACAACCTCACCTTGGCCAACCCCTCTCTTCTTGCACCACACTCGAGCCTCTTTGGATCTCTGCGCACACACCGGAACTTGCATGAACACAAGCTGACATGTCTACCAGCGAGCCTAATTCATCTCAGGATCTCAAGTTCCCTCCTGTTCAGGTGGCCCGCCCACTCACTAAGCTTGATCTTGAAACACTCATGATGAGGTCCACTGTCCGCCGGCTGCCAGAAGAGGCGGGCAGCTCTCTCGACGACAGCAGTTATGACCTGCTCGGCGACGGCGTCATGGACGTGTCCGACGACGAGGCTCACACGGAATCGATTGCGTCCACTGACGGTCCAACGCCCGATGACACGTCTGACGACTTCAGTGATGACGACGTCGAGTACGAGACGGGCGATAAAGGCTTACAAGACAGCACCTACTCCACGCACGGCGATGACCCAGCCCAGCAGCCCCACGTACATCCTATCCTGTCTGGGGAAGATTCTACTCTGACCGAGGTGCCGCCATACCTGAGTGGGAGCATGAGCTCAAGACATTTCATACTCCACGAGCAGACCACAGGCAATGTTGATGTGAACCAAGGAAGCTGTGTCATCAAGAGCTCGGCAGGTTACACGGACGAGCTTCCGCCCGTGTTCGACCGTTACGGCTGCAAAGAGATTAGGTTGTCGGTCAAGGCTGCCTT
>JAESFQ010000925.1_pt1 | contig 10644 bp, 13 predicted proteins | sample 9269431 | NCBI WGS metagenome assembly JAESFQ01 (sample SAMN14502588, study PRJNA617103) | algae metagenome | isolation source: Plectolyngbya sp. WJT66-NPBG17 and co-occurring heterotrophs from well... | place: USA: Mojave Desert, Joshua Tree National Park, California | collected 2006-08-06 | reverse complement strand
ACCATTCGTCGCCTCCTGATCCGCCCCGAGTGCTTCCGGCTGGAGCGAGAGTTTGCCGGCCTGGTTTTCCACCAGGGAGAGCAGTGCACCTTCACAAGGCACACATACGAACACCGTCGAACGCGCCGCCCGACCCGTGGCGCTCAGCCGAAAGAATGCGCTGTTCGCGGGCAGCGACGAGGGCGCTGAGAACTGGGCCGCCGTCGCGTCGCTGATCGAGACGTGCAAGATCAACAGCGTCGATCCGCAGCGCTACCTCGCCGACCTCCTGACCCGCCTCGTGAATGGCTGGCCACAGGCACGCCTCGACGAGATGATGCCATGGCACTGGGCCAAACCCACCGCCGCCTGACCGTCAACACCAAAGGCCAAGGGCCGCAGAGCTCCGCTTACGTTAACGCGTTGGAGCTTCTTAGCTTTCCAAGCCGAGGCAGCCATGCGTGAAGCCAGATCCCGCCGCTATCCGACCGACCTATCCGACGCCGAATGGGCGGCCCTTGAGCCGCTGCTTCCGCCACCGGCGACGACCGGAAGGCCGCTCAAGTGGCCCCGGCGCCTGATGGCCGAGGCGATCTTCTACCTCGTTCGCTCCGGCTGCGCCTGGCGCATGCTGCCCACCTCGTTCCCGCCGTGGCAGACGGTGTTCGCGCACTTCCGGCGTTGGCGGCTCGACGGCACGCTGCGGCATGCCCACGACCGGCTTCGTGATCTCGCACGTCAAGCTGAGAGACGACAGCCCGAGCCGTCGGCTGCCATCATCGACAGCCAGACCGTGCGGGCCACCGGCGTCGGCGGCCCGGCGCGCGGCTATGACGCCGCGAAGCGGACTTTCGGCCGGAAGCGGCACATTCCTGTGGATGCGGCCGGCCTCGTCCTTCTCGCCCACGTCCACGCCGCCGACCTGCACGACCGGCTCGGAGCGCAACTCCTCGTCGGGCGTGCAGGCGATGGCGAACTGCTACGTCTGGAACTGGTGTGGGCCGACGGCGCCTACGCCGGGACTTTCGCACGCTGGCTGCAGGCCGAGCGCGGCTGGCGTGTCGAGGTGCCGAAGCACCGCGACCGGCACCTGTGGCGTTACGGGCTGGAAGAGAAGCCCAAGGGCTTCCAGGTCATTCCGCGACGCTGGGTCGTGGAGAGGACCTTCGCCTGGCTGTTGCGCTCGCGCCGTCTCGCCCGTGACTACGAGCGCCTGCCGGAGACAGGCCAAGCCATGATCCACGCCGCAATGTCGCGCCTCATGCTCCGCCGCATCGCCGCATGATCCGCCTTTCCAGACACTCAGTTAGGCCACTTCAGCCAGAACCCATGGATCCCCGCTCGGGATGAAACCATTTGCGGCCTAAATAGGCAGTGGTCTGTTCTGGAAGACGCTCTTCAATTCCCCGGCCAGCGAGATGTCATCAATGATTTCTCCCACGGCCAGGACACGATTGACCTGACCGGCTACCATAACCGGTTTTTCCCCGCCACAGGGGCAGGCTACCAGCATCTTCCTTGGCACGCAGGGCTTCGAAGCCACCTTTGGCGTCCAGTTGCGCTACGACATCGCCGACGGCAACACCGTGGTGCAGATCAGTGTGCTTTTTGGCTGTCGCAATGCCGATGACCCGCCCACCGTGCCAACTGGCCCGACCGCGAAAATCGAACTTTTGGGCATCCACCATCTGATGGCGGATGACTTCATTTTGCCGCCCGCCACTGGCGATTACGTGCTGCAAGGCTGACCCCGGCTGCCGCTGGCGGGACGTGCTAGGTCCGAACCTCCCCGAGGTCAGCGCTTGGCCATCTCGGCAACCGCGGCATCGGATCACACTATCCGATGAGACTTGATGGCCAGCAAGGAACGGGCGCCTCGGCTGTCCTTGGGGTCGAGGCTGAGTTCCTCTCCAGCGGCAGCTGCGCGCCAAAGTGTGCCATCTTGAATAGCGGACGGGTTTCCTGCAGCCGCTGCGCCCGGCACCGTCCGGGCCCTCGGGCGGGCGTGAGTACCGAAGGTGATGGCCGGTGGCGACAGACGGATATACGCCGCCGGTACAACATAGCCCGTGTTACAGGCTAGCGCGGCCGGTCAGTAAAAGGTGGAAGGGAACCAAACTCCGCTCGGCTCCCTGTATTCTCCCATTGCCATCAGCGTCATCGGCTTCACAACCCGGATGCCCTGTTGAAGGCACCAGCGGAATAGGTTGGCCTGCCTCACCGGTAGTAGGAAGGAGATCGGCTCGGGGCTCCCCGCCGCCCCTGCAATAAGCGCCTGCATGTCGCCCTCGGTCTCGGCGACACCGTGATTCATCGGCCAGAATGTGGGCGCAGTCGCATAGCCGGTGATCCGGCCGCCACGTTCCACTACGAGCGGCTCGAACGTGTTCAGGGCATCCCGGAGTTCGGCGCTGCGCTCTACGCCGTGGATTCCGGCACACAGCCGCGTAGTGGTGCCGATATCGTCGGAGACGAGCGGGCGGACGGTGAAGCCGGGCCTCGGTCCGCTCCGAGGCGTGCCGCGCATCAACAGCAGGGGCTCCTTCACCTCAAAGCCAAGCGAAGTATAAAGGGCGATTGAGCGGGTGTTGAACGCTTCCTGCACGAGGCGCACCCCAACCGCCCCTCCGACGCGGTCGAGCACGGCTTCCATGAGTTGCCGCCCGATGCCGCCGCCCTGGTGGGCCGGATCGACCGCCATCGGTCCCACGGCCCGGATCGCGTCGCGTTCCGTCACGAAGCCTGTGCCGACCACCCGCCCGCCCTCCTCAGCGACCACCCCGAAGATGGAGCGATGGGCGATGAACGTGGCCGCAAACTGTGTCGGGATATCGACGGACGGGAAGTCTTGTGGGAAGCCGTGCGCGTCGGCGATGCCGTTGAAGGCATCGTAGATGAGTCGGCCGCACGCTTGCGCATCGTCGGTCACGACGGGGCGGATATTTGTCCTCATTCCTACTTACCTCCGGTCGTGGCGGTGGCGTAGCTACGGTCCAGCGCGCTCCCGCCCAAGGCGGACCTCGTAGCTGCCAACGTGGCAGCGCGCGAGCCTCAGAAGCGGCGTCGGCATGTCCATCCGTTCCGCCTGCGACACCATGTCGCCCTGCACGTGCTCGCCCTCGGTGGGGCCCCCGCCCTCGATATCGCGCAGCATCGACGCGGTGAGCGAGGAGCCCTCCCTGAGCATGCCCAAGGCGATCTCGACGAAGGCTGGATGTGGCTCGTGCCCCGCCGCTTCGGCCACCGCTCAGCACACGGAGAATAACGACGGGATCGCCCCCCACCCGCCGGGCGCGGCAAGGATGTCGCCAACGCTCGCTGATGACGGGGAGGATGACGGTCCCAGATCTGACCGTGGGCGCGAGGTCACCGACCGCAGTGCTGAACGAGTACGCCTGCGCCGCGAGAAGGATGAGGTCAAAGGACCCGGCCAGCGCCTCAGCCAGGATGGTGCGGGGCCGCAGGTCGGCGTTCCCGCACAGGCTGTCGATACGCAGTCCGTGCCGCGCGATTTGCTCAGCCCGGCTAGAGCAAACGAGGAAGGTCACGTCGCGTCCTACCTCCACCAGTCAGCCGCCAAAGTAGCCGCCCAGCGCCCCGGCTCCGACCACCAAAATGCGCATGACACCCTCCCACCGAGCAGACCGACGGGCCTTGGACGCCCGTAGATCGTAAACATGGCGGGCTGGTCCTGGCTACGACTTCGAGGTCCTGCGCCGCCACATCCGTCTGATGCAGCCATCCGGGAGGCCGTCTGGCCCGGTAATGACGTGCATGGCCAGATCTCCGGGTCCTACTGGCCGGGCAGGAGGCCGATGCAAGCTGAAACCCATGTGATTACCTTTGTCGCCCAGCCCGAGCCCATCGAGAATGACGGTAAGCGATACGCTGCTCTGGTCATCGACATGCAGAACGATTTCGGTGCCCGCGACGGCATGTTCAACTGGACGCACATCCCCATCGCACATGCTGATGAACGCCAACGAGGCGGCGCCCGATGGGACAACGCCGTGCCCGGAGATTCGGTGAAATCGATGATCTGGCTGGCAAGGAAGCTCGTGGCGTTCCGCCTAGCACTCGAAGCGAGTGACCTGATCATGACCGGCTCGATCAGCCGAATGTTCCTGCTTGCGCGAGGAGATCGCGCCCGGGCAGAGTTCGAGGGGCTAGGGGCGGTGGAGGTGGGCATCGCGGCGTAGACGCCGCGGCCGGGGAGCGGTCTCAGAACAAGTCAGGTAGGGAGAGGGCCATGGCGGACCACGAGGTACTCGAACTTGGTGATTTCGTCCTGCAATCCGGGGCGACGCTGCGCGGCGCCAAGCTCGCGTACAAGACCTACGGGCGGCTCAACGCGGCGAAGGACAACGCGATCGTCTACCCGACCTGGTACTCCGGGCAACACACCGAGAATGAATGGTTGATCAGCCCCGGGATGGCGCTCGACCCGGAGAAGTACTTCATCATCGTTCCGAATATGTTTGGCAACGGCCTGTCCTCCTCGCCTAGCAACACATCCCCACCCTGGGACCGTGCGCGCTTCCCGGGCGTGACGGTCCATGACAACGTGGCTTGTCAGCATCGGCTAGTGACTGAAAAATTCGGCATCGTGCGGCTGCGGCTAGTGGTCGGCTGGTCGATGGGCGCGCAGCAGACCTTCGAGTGGGGCGCGGCCTACCCGCAGATGGTTGAGCGAATCGCCCCTTTCTGCGGCTCAGCACGAACCTCGCGGCACAACTTCGTCTTTCTTGAGGGCGTGAAGGCAGCACTGACCGCCGATGATGCCTTCCAGGGCGGCTGGTACGAGCGACAGCCCACGAAGGGGCTGCGGGCGATGGCCCGGGTCTACGCGGGCTGGGGCTTCTCGCAGGCATTCTACCGCGGGCGCCTCGACACCGAGAGCATGGGCTTCGCCTCTCTCGAAGATTTCCTCGTTGGGTTCTGGGAGGGGCTGTTCCTGCCCAGGGACGCCAATAACCTGCTGGCGATGCTGTGGACGTGGCAGCACGCGGACATCTCGAGCAACCGGACCTACAGTGGAGACTTCGATAAGGCTCTTGGCGCCATCACGGCCAAAGCGCTGGTTATGCCCGGGCAGACGGACCTCTACTTCCCGCCCGAGGACAGCGAGTACGAGGTCGCGCACATGCCAAACGCGGAGTTGCGCCCCATTCCTTCCATTTGGGGCCATTGCGCTGGAGGCCCAGGGCTGAACCCGGCGGATGTGCGGTTCATCGACGAGGCCCTAAAAGGACTGCTGCGGTCCTAGCCAGCCCGGCTTGTCCACACTTCGCGTTTGCTGAGTGCAGCGATCCGGATCTAGATCGCCTGGGCGATGATCTCCGTCGGCGAGATCACCCCGCGCCCGAGATTGTCCATCATGTTGGCGACCTTCTGCGGCGCGGTCGCCCGCTTTATTGATCCGGCCTGGGTGATCTTGGATTAGGCGGCGTAGCGGAAGGTCTTGTGCCCGAAGAAGCTGCGGACGCGGTCGGGCAGCTTCGACAGCCGGCGCCTGTGGCCGAGAACGGCGTGCTGGAGCCCTGCCTTGCTGCGCGCCGGCGCCTTGCCGGTGGCCGCCCGCTTCAGGTCGCCGTTGAGCCCCTCGTCCGGGTTCAACTCGGGGCTGTAGCCGGGGAGGTAGAAAACCTCAATCTCGGCGTCGCGCCCGGCCAGCCAGTCGCGGACCTTGGCCGAGCGGTGAACCGGCAGGCGGTCGAGGATGGGGAAGACCTTCCGACCGACGTCACGGACCAGGCGAGTGAGGCAGCAGAGCAGGTCCGGCGCCTTGATGCCGCCGTCCAGCACCATCCAGCGCAGCTCGCCCTTGTTGGTCACCGCGGAGATCAGACCGAGGTTGGCCCGCTTGTGGTTGACCCGCACCTCCGGTGTACGACCCTGGGGCGCATAGCCGCGTCCGCGCACGTCGTCGGAACGCACGCCGGTCTCGTCACCCCAGACGATGGCGCCGCCCTCCGCCCTCGCCCGGGCCGCGATCGCCGGGTAGTCCCGCCGCAGCCAGCGCCGCACCGCGGCCGGGTCCTGCTCGTAGGCCCGCCGCAGCGGCTTCGGCGCGGTGAAGCCCCAGCGGGCCAAGTAGGTGCCCATGGTCCGCACTGCCAGCCGCACCCCGAAGCGCTGCCAGATCAGCTCGCCCACTGCCGCCCGGCTCCAGAGCGCAAACGGCAGATCCAGTTTGTCAGGCGTGTGCCGCCGGATCAGCCCGCGGGTCTCTGCTTCCTGCCCGGCATCAAGGAAGCGGCCATACCCTGGCTCGGGCCCGCGCGGACCAGTCTTCAACCCGGCCGCGCCCCGCTCGGCGTAGCGCTTACAGATATCGAACACCCCGGTCTGGGTCAGCCCAACCTGCGCCGCAATCGCACCGTAGGTCAGGCCGGCTTGGCGCAGGCCAATCACCTGTCGCCGTCGTTCCTCTTGCGCTGCCGCCGGCAGCTTGCGCATGTCCACATGCTTCATAACCCCCAACCTGGGCAGATCCTACTTGCCTTCAAGACCGCCCAGGCCGGATCAATAGGATGTGCAGGCCGAGTGGTGGCAGCCCACCACCCTGCGCTGCTTGGGCGCGCCGCAATACGCTTGGCTCAACAGCATCGCGGCAGAGACATTGCCGTCGCAGAGCACAGTTGCCTCGCCCCGTAGTCGCGCAGCGCGGCCGCGAGCGCCACGACGGGCAGCTTATTCCCATCGGTCCGCGCGCTAACCAGTGCGGTTATGGGGAACCATCGGTCGCTGGGGTCATCGAGTGCGGAAGGCGCGAGGTATAGCATCGTGCCAGTCTCGCTACAGCCGAGGGCGCCGCCGGAAGGGAGCCTAGCCGCGGCCGCGACGGGCAGCATCCTGTTCGCTGGTTAGCCTGACCGCGATTACCGCCCCAGGATGGTCTGGTCTGATGGCGCCTGCCGCACCCGGAACTCCGCAGCGCAATTCGGCCTGACCGCAGCGTTGGGAAGACGATCCGGCGGCTCGTCCCCGTGCTGCTGCTCACGGCCCGGCTCGCGCCGGGCTCGTGCCTTCGCCGGGCTCGCGGATGTTCCGGCAGGTTCAGGCCATTGCCAGGACGGCGGTCTTCCCTGAGGCCGCCACGCGGACGGTCACGTTGGGCTGCTGCTTCTTCATGATGATTAGTGTCGCTTCGTTTGCGGCGTCGGCGTCCTCGCGGTTCTCGAAGAACAGGATAGACGCTCCGCGTGTGAGGTCATCCGCGGAGCGCAGCCAATAGCCGCCACGGAAGCCGGGGACCTTCTGTGCCGCGGCCAGCATCTCCTCGACAACCGGACGATGGGCTGCCACGGAGGCTAAGTTCTGCGCCTTCCGCATCAGGCAGTAGAGGGATTGGCCTTGGCTGCCGCTCTGCGGTGCGACGATGGCGTGCGGCCCGACTTCGCCATGAAAGCGCTCGGTCGGCTCCGCGAAGCCCGCGAGGTTGCCGCTTACCCAGTCGCGGATTCTCCCCCGGCTGTTCGCCAGTGCGTCAGCGTTCTCCCAGATGGTAAGGGCGACGATATCGCCCTGCTCGCTGGCAAATGCCGCGTATCCAAGGAAGCCCGCCTGGCCTTTCAGCATCGGGACGAAGCCCTGCTGGACCTTCGGCGCCGCCTCGCCGATCTTTCCGGCCATGCCTGCGTAGCGGCTGATGTTGATGTACATGTCGCCTCTCCCTGCCCTGGTGAAGGGGCAAGGGATGCTGCTCCCCAGGGATCGCATGGGTCAACGATGATGGGAGTGGCGAAGGTCTGCGGGCCGGGAGCACTGTCTGCAGCGTGGATGGGAGCATTGCCCGCGTCGATCTCCACGATGTCGTGGACGAGCAGAAATTTCACCACATGCCCGCCGTCGACAGCCACCTCGGCATGCTTCGACAAGACAATGGCGAACATGGCCGAGTGCCAGGAATGCTCCGCGCTGTTCTCGCGGCGGCTACGGTTCACGATCGGCGACTGGCGGAGGGGACCGCCGCGGGCCTTGTGTTCCACTGCCGGGACGGGACAATGGTCGCCTCCTTCGCACTCAAGTCCATCGCCCTGCGGTTCCCGAACCTGACGGAGCGCGTGACCGTCCGCATCGACGGCGAGGCGCCCACCTCCAGCGCCTGGGCCGTCGGCCGCGGCCGCGACCTCGTGCTGCTGAACGGCGCCAAGGTGGCCGCCTTCGCGCGGTCCCTGACGCGGACCGCCGCCGTCCGGGTCCGGGCCGGGGACGCCGCGGTCACCGCCCGCTATGACTCCGAGGGGGCCGAGGAGGCGCTCTCGCCGGTCTTGGCGCCTTGCGCAGGCGAGGCGCCGCGGCGCGGCGGACGCTGAGCCTCGAGGTCCGGTGCCGCGCTGCCGGAAGCGCATCCGGCTTGCCCGATGCCGCGCCAAGCTGCGACCGGCGCGGGGGCAGGATTGACCGCGGCCTCGTCAGGAGCGACCGCTGGCGCTTCTTCGTCGGGCGCTTCGCCGTGAATGGCGGCGAGAGCGGCCCGTCGGTCGGTGAGGTCTTACGAAAGGCATTCGCAACCATCCGCGCCCGATGACGTTGCAACTCCATGAGGATCATCCTGCTCGCGATTGCGGCTATCACATTGGCGGGCTGCGTAATCGCGCCCGGCAGGGGCTACTATCGAGGGGGGCCCGGCTACCCCCAAGGTGGCTACGGTCCACCCGGGGGCTACCACCGGCGCTGGTAGACGGCCATGAGCGCCGCCATCCACGCTGCCTGGGACGCACGGGTGGAATACCTCCTCACCAAGCTGCCCGCACGGCTGCGAGACGCCGTCCATTGGCTGCGTCACCCGCCACGCAAGCCACTGCGGCTGCTGGCCGCCGCCTTCTTCATCATGGGGGGCGTCTTTTCCATCCTGCCCATCCTCGGGCTCTGGATGCTGCCGTTGGGCTTCATGCTGCTGACCGACGACTTCCCGGCGCTCAAGACTCCCTTGGAGATCTCAGCCGCCTGGACGGCGCGGCAATGGCGCCGCCTCGTACTGTGGTGGCGGTCCCGTCGCTAGGTCCCATCCACCGACTGTTGGCGCTTCCCGGCGATCGGCTAGGTCCCAGTCAGTACGGAGGCCAACGAGGTGATCCCGGTGGCGCCAGCTGACGATCGCGCACGCTGCCCAGCTGAGGCGGCCGTGCGGGCCTACCGGGCCGCCAGCGGCGTCAGGGGACACTCGGCCGCTCAGGCGAGGCTGCTGCTCGTCTCCATGCGGACCTCATGCGAAGAATGCGGCGTGGCCTTCAAGGAGGCGGTGACTGACGCCCGCGACGTCGCAGACCTAGAGCGGGCCACGACGCCGGGAGGCCTCGCCACCTAACCGGACCGTCGCGCCGCCTCGCCAGCGATGCCGATAGCATGGCCACAGGCAAGCCTACGGAGGCGAGGCGGCAATGCGCGCGCTGTGTAGGACCCGTTCTTCAGCGACGAGGTGCTTGGACCTGCTCGGCGTCCCCGCCGCGGGCGCACCGCTCGACGGCTACCAGGGGCGGATCTGGCTGCTCGACGACAGCCGCGCCCTCAAGCTCACCACCTCGCCGGACGAGGCCGCCGCAGCCCTCGCCATCCTCGGCGCGCCCTCGCCGTACCCGTCGCTCGCCCAGGTGGACGTCGTCCATTGGGTGCCGTTTGGGAGCCGGTTCTCCAGGGACAGGATGCCCTACGCCGTGCTGCGCGAGGAGATGCCCGCGGTCGCGATGCCGCCGGGGCTGCGGGCGACGTGGGTGCGGCCTGGCCCGCTGGGCGCCGCACGGGACCGAGCTCGAGGAGCTGCTCGGCTGCCTGGCGTGGATGCGGGACGCGCTCGGCGCCCGGACGCTCGACATCTGCCCCGGCAACCTCGGCAAGCCGCGGAGGAGGGGCATCGGCCCGCGCGACCTCGGCGTCGGCGAGTTGCCCGAGGCCCTCGTCTGCAGGGTCGCGGCATGGACTTCGAGCCGCTGCCCTGCCTGGCGGAGCCATCGCCGGGCCATGCACGGTGACCGGCCGGCGTCAGCCGTTCCCGAGCCAGGCCCGGCCGACCGGCGGCACCGACACGTCGGCGAGGAACTCGGCGAGGAAGTCCTCCACGGCAACGACGAGGCCGTCGATGTCGCCGAGGTTTCCCGTGGGCGCGACCTTCGCCGCGTAAAGGGATTCCCGCCCCAGCGCGCCCTCCAGCTTCCAGGACGTGCTGATGACGGTGGCGACGGTTTCCGGCTCGCCCGGCCTGTCGAAGAACAGCGGCAGATGGACAAGGAAGACGAAGGTGCCCGCGCGGCCCTCGAACTGCAGCCGCACGGCGCCGCTGGCCCCCTCGAGGGGCGCGACGACCAGCAGGGGCGAAGTGCCGACCATGGCGACGAAGGCCGTGCTTTCCGCCATGCCCGCCAGCATGGTCTCGAACATGGCGGCCAAGGGCGCGACTCTCGCCTCGGCCCTGCCGAGTCCTGGGAAGACGCAGTCATCGCCTTCGAGCGACAATGGCAAGAGTGGCGGGAGGCCTAACCGAAGCCGTCGTCCTGCCTTTGACCCATCCTTGTCATAAGATGACCCGGTCAACTGTAATACCGACCCGCTTAAACCCTGACTTGTTCGAGATAAGGATAGCTGGTGAGGCTGCGAATGCGCTCGGCGGTGAGGGCGTTCCAGGCGCGGCAGAGGGCATCGACGACGGCATCGTAGGTGTCGAGC
>JAESFQ010000924.1_pt1 | contig 10656 bp, 10 predicted proteins | sample 9269431 | NCBI WGS metagenome assembly JAESFQ01 (sample SAMN14502588, study PRJNA617103) | algae metagenome | isolation source: Plectolyngbya sp. WJT66-NPBG17 and co-occurring heterotrophs from well... | place: USA: Mojave Desert, Joshua Tree National Park, California | collected 2006-08-06 | reverse complement strand
AGAGTGGCCCCGAGTGTGTGTACAAAACCGGCGCTTAGGAGTTTTGTGGGTACTGTGCGAGCAGGCAGCGGAGGATTGGTTTTGAGCGATCACTGATGGATAGGCACCTACGATATCTCCTTAGATCTCTCTGAATGCCTATATTCCAGCAAAGAACACAACACATCCCTCGACCTCGTATTCTGATGACTTTTCACTAAGACGCTTCAGGGAGGAAGACGTACACAGGCCTCTGGCAATATATATATATATATATATATATGTATGCATATATCACTCCGCACCGCCTAGCGTCTTTGCTTTCTCACAACTATGAAACTCAACGACAGGCTACATGGTTTCAATAACACTGTTTACCACGACTAATGCTATTATTCTCGTCTGGATCAAAAAGACTACCACCAACATCGCCATGTATGCAGCAAATTCCACAAGGAAAGTGCCGTTATTTCTTCTTCTCCAGAGATCCACTGTGCTCATGACTTGATGCGCAATTCCATTTAGCTAAAAAAAACCCCCCATGTTTCCTAGAAAGAGGACATCTAGCAGTTTGTGGCACACTGTCATGTATCCCAAGGCTGTCTAGTATTACATGATATCCTACACCATTACCCACTACGTGTGGAGAAGCGACGCTTCAGAAATAATCTGATATGGTCTTATGAAGACTTGGTCGGTTTCTCTTCCGAGATCGCGGTTGTGTTCATGCATTTATCTGACTCTTACACGTTGTTCTAGAACCTGAGTAAGAGAGTCCTGGAGGTTTGTGTCCTCCTGCCTGTCCTTCCTGAATATGCTTTATGGACTTGAGAGTTCGTGGATGTGTGTATGGTTGGGGCGGACATGCGAAAGATATTTCAACGTGTGGATTCTGCATTGTACGTCTTTATTTATTGGTGGCTTTTTTACTCGAGTTTGATATGCTAGGTAATCTGATCAATATATATGAGTGCTACTCCTGGACTCTGAAAACAAGAATTGACGGTTCTAAAGTTATGTACATGTCGCTTTTGACCTACGGGGATGACATTCCAGTTATCAAGCCATGATCGCGGCCGTAATTTCAGTCCTCTCCGTCTGTACTCTTTCCCTTTTCGTGCTCTAAGCTGATTCCAAAACCTGACTTTGCAACGAGCAGAGTTCCACAATCGTGCTCACACTACCCACTTCCTGCTTACTAGCCTGCAGACGCTCTTTCACAAACGCTTCCGTAGCTACCTCTGCTTCTCGCGCCGTCTTGCCCCATGCTGCAACGTCCTTGGAGCCAGCGGGTAGGAGGTGGCTTTCTCCTGAGAGACGGAGAAGCGCTTCTTCAATGTCTTGGTCTGCGGATGCGATCTGGTTCTGGAGGTATACGGACTGTTGGAGTAGAGATCGCTCGTTGTTGGCTATTTGGGTGAGGTGTGGGAGGTAAGGTAGGAGCTTGGTGATCGGGCGAACAGGCTTCGTTGTTGTGGTTTTGCTCTCTTCGTTAGGGGTGGTTTGACCGCCATTCTGATTGTCAGTCTGGACATCAAGTGGTTGCTGAAGGCTTGCGTAAGCCTCGAGTAGGCCAGCACGAGCTTCGGTGTATTTGTTGTACGACTCGCGTATCTGCGTTTCCGCTGACGCAAGATCCACGGGTGCTCCAACGTTCGCTGGGCGCTTGACAGGCGAAGCATCTTCGAGGTATACACTGTCTTCCTCCATCTTAGCCAGCTCTCCCTGCACCCAGTCGACGAGTTCATCTCTCGCCCGCTCGAGTGCATAGACTTGCGCCTGTAAGCTTGGTTCACCCTGCATCTCATCCTGGGCTTTCTTCCTTGCGGCCTGGGCGTGCTCCATAGCTGTTCGCGCCTCGAGGACCTCGTGCTTCAGCTTAAAGACCCATGTTTGATCCTCTTCAGCTTGCGATAGTTGCTCTAGCCTTTCGGCAGGTAAGTCTGGTTGCTCGCCGATGGCGCTTTTGACAGACGCTCTCGGGTCAGCCGCAGCAGTCGAAGGCTTTGCGGTGAGAAGTTTGTCTAGAGATTCTTGAATGACTTGAAGCTCTGCATATCTTCGGCGCTGCCGTAGCAAAGAGACGTAGCTTCGCGTAACTTCGTTATCGTATTCGGATTCTGGTTGCGTCGGGTTCTCGTCCACGTGACGGCTATGCAGGTCCTCCAGTGAAGCCTGAAGCTCGCGGTGTCTAGTTTGCGCCTGCGATCGAGCCCGTAGAGCCTGTAGATACTCCAGACGAGCGTCCTTCAAGCCTGGAGGGTTGGTATTAGCCGCAGAGAGATTCTGCGGACATGCATGGTTCAGATGTTGGTTTTGAGTTGCTGCATTGACAGGCCTCAGGCTTGACGTGAGGTACTTTGACAGTGTTCTTCGGATCCTTAGCGTATCTTCTCGTGTGTTTATGTATGACGATAGTGCGCGGTCGACTTCGGGTATTGGGCATGTTGTTTGGGCTGGCATGATCGAAGTTTGTTTACACCCCGCAACTGGATGTGGAACTGATGACGAAAGACAATATAGAACCGTACGAAGATCTCTCGACAATTGACTAATTACGGTGATCGCGTTGATTGATGTCACGGGAAAGGCTTTTGAACGTGCGCTCAGGGTACAGCTGACAACATGTCAACGGGAGACGGCATGTCGGTAGCTGCCGACCTAGGCCGGAACGGAGCTAGAGGTTTTCACTAGCGTAGATCACGAAAACAGATCGAAAACACGTGCTTGTCAGCTTGGCGATTTCATAGACTCAAGACAACATGTGAGCATTCGTCTGCATCAGGAGGAGTTGAAGCGGTGTCTCTCGCGGTACAATACCTGTCGATCCGAATTTCGAGTGTGTTCTTGTTGAGAATGCTGCCGATAATTCGTCCTTCGCCAGCTGCAGCGGCAAGCTCAAATGCAGCAAAATACACGACTTCAGTGCGCGCATCTACCGAGCTCTATTTCCACCAGGGCTCCGACTAAACATTGGCGTCTACACAGTAGTCGGAACGAGGGTGGAAGTGAGGGAGAGCTGAATTTGTTCTGTCGTTTCAAAGAGACGCCGAAGTACCACCAGTGGGGGTTTGCAGGAAATTAAACACGTCTCTCACGCGTCTCTCTGCGCGAACGAAAAGCAAATTCGCGATAAGACGCTAGCTATTGACGTGAGCATAAGGTAAGGTGGTGTTTCCAGGCGACTGCTGTTGCATCAACACAAATAGGTTGGCGTTCTCGCGTTTACCCCCTAAATATTGACATGTGACGGAAGCATTGCCTACGATAATTGAACAAAAGACAGTAGTAGTATTCCAAGCAGGTATGACCTGTCCGACCACGAGTGACCGTGACATGAAGGTAAATTCAGCTCGTGCATGTGCTTCTTCTCAGCCTCAGATAGCAGCAGCGTGTTAGATTTACAGTGGAGTCAGGTTCATGCGTACGAGACAACGGCCCTTGGGGTCGGGAGCTAGTCGGATCAGCAGCGGGCGCATTACGCAGGGCCAGTCCCACAAGGCGTCGTATGGTGTTGCTCCGTGATGTATATGGCTGGGATAGCGCTGCTGGCGATGAAGCAGTCCTGGGAGGGCGACTTGTCAAGACATGAGGCGGTGTCAACGATGACATGGTCGGATGCGCGGTGGATGACGCGACTAGGGGACAACACATCAAGGCCGCCCCACCAATCGCACACCAGAAGCAGCCGTTTACCGCGTAGATATTCGAGTACCGACCCAATGTGCTGGCGACTAAAGCAAAGATACGAAACAGAGGCACTGTCGCCTGCAGGTGCCACAGCGAAGAGAGCCACGGCTAGCTGCAAAGGGAGGGCTTGGCGGCGACAGGGATGGGCGATTGACGGCCGTCGATTGGAACTTATTTCGCTTGAAGCCTCAGGAGCCCTGCCTAAGGGCAACTGCCTCGTCTCTCTCCTTTCCCGCCAGCACCAATTCGCCCTCTCTCGGCCGCCGGAGCCCAGGAACCTCTTTGCAGTGCCTTCTTACACCTACACTGCTAACACCACAGGCATTTACGCAGAAAAAGCAATTGAATAGCACCAGTCCCTGCATCGCGCTACCACCGCGTCGCGCATCCCGCCCAAAGCGCAACTGCGTCACTCGGAATCTGGTGGGAGCGAATACACACGGGACCGCCGCCAGGCACCCCGCCATATCGAGACATGCCTTTCTTCAAGAATGTCTTCCACTCCAAGGACAAGCAAAAGGGCGCCAAGACTGCCCCCGAGCCCATCGCGCCGCCGAAGCCCCGCTGGGAGGAATCATGGACGCGCAAGGATGTCGCGCCAGAAGAGATCCAGGAGCTCGTCCACGTCTGCACACAAGAGATGAAGTCGAGGGGTACGTGGGAAGCGTCAATTGCTACTTGCACAGTCGTTGCTAACTTGCCATAGCCTTGGACATGCCCTTCATGCTTCTCCCATTCCGCCCCACCTCTGATACAAGCGCCTCCCGCAACTTCATACGCAACTTCTTCAAAGCCGCCTACGAGGGCACACGTCAATACACAGGCGAGGGGTTGGCACAGGAACTGCGTCTCACCGAGCCACTGGTACGCCCATTTGCCTGTACCGCCACATGAAGCAATGCGCTGACGTAGACAGACACTCTGTAGTATCATAAAATGGTGCTGGAGCAGACTTCCCGGCGGCGTCGTCACCTGGGACGCATATGAGCTGTTCCGAATCGGCGAGTCTGGTAAGGCGACGGCAAAGCCATATCCCAACGACTGCTGACACCCTGTCTAGATTCCAACTTCGCGCGCCACGCCTTCGATACCTTCATACCAATCAGTGTCGACTCTGAGGCTCGTAAGCGCATCATCTTCGACTTCTTCGATCTCCTGTCTGCCGTCGCGGCACGAGGCAAGAGCAACGGCATGGGCGGCAGGAAGCTCTCTCGTTTAGCCGGATGGTGGGCGTTTGAGTTTGTCGAAGACGGCAAGGGCTTCGATGGTGGTTATCGCACGTGGGAGAAGTAAGCAGTCCCGCTGCAATACATCACCGCCGCATACTGACTGAACTTAGGGCCGCGGACGCTGCCAGTCATCTCTTCTTTGCATACCTGCGATCGCTTTCACCTGATCTGAACGTAGTTGGCGGCATCTCTGCTCTACCACGCTCTCTGCAAGCGCTGCTCTCCCAGACTGAATACCCTCCGCAAACGCCGACGCTCATGCAAACTCGCACAACCAAGGTGGTCATGATTGTCGACTCCGTTTCGCCTACACCATTCGCGTTGCTACGACGCGCAAAGAACTTCGAGTACCGCGACGACGACAGGGCGCTGCAGCAGTTCTCCGAATACGATGACACAGTGAAGGCTCTGACTGATGAGTGTCGCAGAGTGCTCGAGTGCATTGCAGCGGCCAACCAATCGACTATGGCGACAGACCCCACAACACCAGATCCGTCATGGTCCCGTTTCGAAGACTTTGGGTTTTCTGGGATCTTGGATAGCTCTAGCAGTACCCATGGCACCTCGATGGGCGACGGCACACGAGAATTCTCCAGCCTCCGCTCAGGACCCCGCTCCAACAATACCGACTTTGGCCGCCCTACCACTCCTTCGTGGGCGGACTTTCTGTCTTCGGGCTTCGCTGATGAGAACAGCCAATCTCCCCCAACTACCCTGTTGATGCCAAATCAGAAACTTCCACCTCTAGGAGAGCACCGTGTGCACAGCTCTCAGTCACACGTACGAAACGGCCTCAGGGAAGACGATCTCGAACCCGGTGAGTTAGCAAGCATAACCAAATTCGATCTCGACGAGACTTTCTGGTGGGTATGGATGATCAGCCTGGCTTCTGAAGAGACAACCGATCGCAAAGCTGCGTTCGGAAGATGCACATTGATTGAGACGCGCATCCAAGGCTCAAAGTGGCTGGTTATGGAAGAACAGGTCAAGGGCGCATCTGCTGGTCCTGAAGAAGGTGCGTACATCGCGGAAAAGAAGTCCAAATTTAGCTTCACAAGGCGCGGGCGACTTGGTCGACGGAAGTCAACAGGCAAGAAGCCAAACGCAAAGGAGCCCTACAACCGAACGACTACAAACACGCCGATGAGCAAGACCAGCATCGGTCCAGACCAGCACGCAAGGATACAGGCTGCGGCCGCAAAGCTGGCTCAGAACGACCGGGATCAGAAGGACGCAAAAGAACTTGCGCAACGCCGAGGACGTAAAGACGATACCACATCCGTCAAGACAAACAGTGTGCTTACATTACAACCGCATCTTGTAAACGAGGCTGGTCCGGCCATGCAGTGGGACAAGAAGTTTGGCGAAGCCGCCCTGGACCGCGATGCGCTTCGCGCTCAATACCTTGGAGATAACAGTACTGGTAGAGGATCGAAGAACAATCTCACAGCAGTTGCTAATGGTCGCTCCTCGCCGCTGCCTCCAGAGGTGACAAACCGGGATCTTCCTGCGTTACCAAAGTCTGAGAGAGGAGAGTCACGCTCACCAGCTCGCATTGACACCAAGCCTGCGGAAACTTCCGTGACTCCAATACCTTGGCCACACGAGTCACCCACCCAGAGTCCAAATCCTCAGAAGCAGACATTCTCTGCCCCAGTTGCGCGGGAACAGTCCACTCCCATAGAGGAGACGCCTTTTGCAACACCGCTACCCATTCCGGACGAGAAGTCTGTCCAGTCCGGCACTACTCCGAATCAGCACCCTGCCTTGAGGAAGGCAGTCCCCGATCGCAAGCCAGTTGTAGCTCCTCTGCCCAAGACTCGCGTCAGTGAGGATCAGGATGCCGTCCCTGGGAAGAAGATCTCACCGAACAAGTTGAAGAAGAAGGAGGGCGGTGGTTTCAGGAAGATGTTCGCAAGGAAGAAGACTGAGACACCTGCAGCGGTACCTGTGGCTGCACCTGCGGATGATTCGTACTTCCCAGCACCCGATGCCGCCCGCAGCACATCTCGACTTGACGACCACCACCAACTCACCGTACGGGAGCCATCACCGACCTACACTGATGACCATCGTGAGCCTATGCGAGCACCGTCACCAAAGTATGAGCCTAGTCCAGCAGCTTCCTCGCCTGATGTCGCGGAGCCAATTCAAGCCGGCGGCCCTGTTGCTGGGGGTCCAGCAACCCAGCAAGAAATTGATCAAGCCTTCTCTCGATTCGACCAAGGCCCTATGGACGACATGCCTGCTTTTGCCCCTGCTGATGACGAGAGCGACGACGATGCCGCTGCTGCCCCAACTGTGCCTCGTCGACAGATGCCGCAGATGAACCCCAGGACCCCAACTCAGCGTGTCCCAGAGTATGCGGATGATGTATCCGAGGAATCCGTCGAGTTCTCCAAGCAACAATCGCCATCCCAGGATCGTTGGGCGCAGATTAGGAAGAATGCTGCCGAACGTGCAGCGAGGCTTAGTGAAGAACAGGTTCGCCGTAGCCGAAGTCAGAGCCAGAGTCAACGCACCGACGAAGGTGAGACGAGCGGCGAAGAAACCATTGAAAGCCGCGTGGCTCGCATCAAGGCGCGTGTTGCTGAACTGACTGGCAACGTTGATGGCCAGCCGGCCGCAGCTGCACCTGGCGCCGGAAGACAGTGGTAGAATGTGCATTGGTAAGGCTTGTATTGCGACGCTGCACCGAAGCTTGCTAATAATTACTCAGATTCTTTTCAGCATCACATACCTGTTCTGTTTTCCCAGCGTACAAAGAGCTCGATACCCCTTTTCCATTTCGACTTTCTGGTTTTCTCTCCGAGGACTATGGGCATAATTTGTGTTTTCGACACCTTAATACCCGTCAGCGTCTTACAACTCGTGCCTGGCAATCGGCTTTGCTTCATACCGTCTGTATCTGTTTTCGATTTTCTTTTTTTACGTTTTGCTGAGATACCTCTGGAGGAATGTACATGGTTGTCTAGGGTACACATCTTTGCGGACATGCACAGTTAACGTGGTGAGGCATGCTCGATGACCACGATAGTACATACCATGGTGCAGATGACGTAGCGTGGAACATGTTAGATGGAGAAGCTGTTCGAATGTTTAATCAAGACGTTTTGCGTGTGTAATCGCTTTCGTGTGTATTGTGTTGTGATTATGTCTTGTCATGCTCGTTCTCGGATTGCCATCTCGTTCAGCTTTCGAAATATTGCGTCGAAGTGACTGATATACTCGACGACTAGGAAAAACACCGTACATATCCATGCCTCTGCCCTCTTGTGGCAAGCTACTACATGTCTGGTATATACTTTGCATTTCGCTGTTGCGTGCTTTCCAGAATCCCTGTGAGTTTCATCGTCATGTAGCCAGTAGAGACTTTTGGATGCACACAGCCTGCTCTTCTCGGATTATTTGGAAATTGGAAGTGAAGCGGGTGGGTGGAGTGCGCCCATGCCGAATCGGTCCTTGGGTTTCGATGTATTGAGGAAAAACATATTAAGTGTAAAAGTTAGTTAGGTCTTGTGATGAACAGGGGCGTGTTTTATACTTCAATGCTCACGCTACCTAGATTCGGATTCAGGGTTGTAGGGCGTAGGCTGATGGTAGCGGGACTACGTAAGGGGAATGATATATCTATAAGAGTTAGGACTGTGGTACGCTTTCTTCTTCTACATGTCGTATTAAGAACGATGGCGGGCTATAGACTGAGATACACCTTCGAAGTCTGCAGGATCAACGAACTGTCTTGGAACATGTATCGAAGCAAAGAACAGTCAAGGTAGGTGGCACTTAGCTGTGTGAACGTAACGCAGTAGAGGGGGATCCCCCTGTCGTGTGAAGCACGTTATCATGGTGTATTGCTAGCACTGGCTACCCAATTGATCAGTCGACACAGTGCTGGAGGTACGCGTCAGGAGAAGATGCCTGAGCAAACTTGAAACACGCAAGATGACAAGTTCTATTCTAAACCTTCTGCTCTCCTGAGAAGTGTGCCTTGGCGATCTCCCGTAGGCGCCAACGAAATGCAGGAGTTGATAGTCAAGACCTGGATACATCGTCTCAGTCATCATCGAGTCTGTACAGACATGTGATGTTTTGAGATATCGTCCAAGAATAACGTCTTGGGTAGTGTACCTGCATCTAGCATGCGGCCCTCAGTGAGGCACAGGTCTCAGGTTGGGGCCACAGATGACAGCGACTGGAGAATTGAGAGGGAAGAGGGCCGGCGTGCGGCCCAAAATAACGCGGGATGTGTGTACCTGCATGGACCAGGTCTCCGGGGGAGGGAGTGTGAAGTACTGGTAAGGAACAAAGGAATGTTTACCGGGTGGTGTACATGTGAAACTAAGAATAACAACCGAAGAGTGTACCTGCATCTGATAGATAGTTAGACGCGCCGGGCCGGTTATCTTCCGGTGAACGACATGTTTCTTTGATGAAGCGGCGTGTTGGTGAGTGGTGGGGGCATCTGTCATGCTTCAATTAGAATCTTCAAGCCTCGCCGAAGGGAACATGTGCCCGGGACGCGCTGGTCTGGTGGGGTATGTTCGCTTCAGCAGGTGAAGAGTACAATCACACAGACTAGCATACTGGCTGTGGAGTATACGCATGCGGAAGCAGGAGCTAGTGTGAAGAGATACGAAGCGGGCGGCTAGATAGGTGAGATTGTGTCAACGGGAAAAAGCGAACAACGCGAGGGGAGCTGATGAACGAAGGAAAGCTTAGCAATGTGTAACGTTCTGGAGCTTTGGACGTGTTTGTCGAGGTAAGCTGGTCAGGTGCGTCATGCCCGCGGCGGGCGTGGTTGGCGGCATGGACTTCTAAAAATATCGCGTCTCGGACATGGGAGGCAGTCGCGCTAGGAACCGCAGTGCGAGGCCTAATCCGACTTCACATGGAAGTAAGTACTGGAGATGATGTGTATGGACATTATCCGATCGTCTGCAAGCGATGAGTCTGCATACAGATAGATGGCTACTATGAAGATACACGTTACTTGGAGGCCGTGCCGCATCCGGCGGGGAAGCGGGGTGCCCTCGACGGCTGCTGTGTGTATAGAGTGATTGCAGGTGCAGACATCGAAGGACTCACTCGCAGGCCGCAGCTTTACACAGGGACTGCCCTCGCAGTAGAGGAAGCTAAGGTTTGAGAAAGGTGATTGACCAAATGCTTCCGCCGTGTGTCGCTAGCAAAACATGGTCTCGGGAAGGGTGCAAATGGCGCACCGGTAAGTCGACTGCCGCACAGGTGCACCGACCGAATGCCTCCGCCCTACGCCTATCCCACGTTGCTCAACGTCTCCCAGCCTTCCGCCTTCGGTTGACCCCAAGGCCATGACCTTGATCGTCCTGTCTGCAAGCGCCGACTCCTGTTTGCGATAGACATGGCAAGCAAGAATAGCGACCCCCGTCTGATCGCTGCAGAGCGGGTGAGATGGCTCTGCTAATCTGAGAGTACTTTCTGCAGTCAACAGGGTCCGCCGCGAGGAGATTCGGGGTAGCGCAATGCCGGTAGAATGGCTGGCGGTCTCATTCTCATACTGTTCGGCATCAAGGGTCTGCGATGCCTGTGTGAGGCCTCTGGACCCCGGCTCTGATATGTCCCTAAAATAACTCAGCTGGGCGTCGCAAGTGGAGTAAACAGCCCATATCGAGTTAGACGGGTCTGGCTGACGGAGAGACAGATTGCACACCCAATGGCAGGGGCACGGCGGACGTGGCACCAAGCGTCAAACCGAGCAAATAGCCTGTAATCGGACACA
>JAESFQ010000923.1_pt1 | contig 10666 bp, 15 predicted proteins | sample 9269431 | NCBI WGS metagenome assembly JAESFQ01 (sample SAMN14502588, study PRJNA617103) | algae metagenome | isolation source: Plectolyngbya sp. WJT66-NPBG17 and co-occurring heterotrophs from well... | place: USA: Mojave Desert, Joshua Tree National Park, California | collected 2006-08-06 | reverse complement strand
GGTGTATTTTTCTTGTAACGGTATTTTTTTCGATCGTGTCTTTGCTTGGTGGACAAATGTTTGACGGCCAGAGATGTTTTCGTAGCACAAGCTTCCACGAGTTCTCGACTCGTGATGCGCTGTATTGGCGTTTCGTCTTGAAATGCCGTTTAAGCCGAACGGTGGTTGTGAATTATTGCTTACGCAGGAGAAGGAAGTGTCGAATTTCGTTAGCTACCTAGTATAGTGATGGCGGGTGGTTGTTGAAATTGTCGCGGGATGGCCTTATGGCACATCCTCTACGCTCCACGTATACGATATGCTTATGCTGACCACTCTACCAACACCATTCTTGTAGCACAGAAACTTGCATTTGAATATCGCCTCAGCGGCTTCTTTGCTGGAATGAACTGAATGATCAACATTCTCTCCAAATTGACGACTGTATCAGCGATCGGTCAACTACGTCATCGCTCAGTGAAGTACCCATGTCGAATTTGTTAGCGTAGAGACAACCAACCACCATCATTCCCTCAATATGCCAAATTCCGGGTAGAGTCACCATATCGCATGCGCCCCTTGTCTAGGTCCTCGATCGCGTAATATATTAGAAAAGTAAAGATAATCCAAAAGCCGAGTCCGGAAGTGCCACGATGCTGCTCGGTAGCTCCATGTCCCCTGGCTAGGGCTTATATGATACAACGGGCGGAAGACGGCAAACGTACCGAAACGGAGGACCTCCGTACGAGCATGCCAATCAACGCTACCGGTGGACATAAGTCCATGCCTAAAGAGAGTCGCTCCGCATGTCGTGAGATTTGGTAGGATGGTAGCGGATACTTCTAGCGTTGCGCAACCGTTGGCTTTAAGCCACGGTCAGCATCTCCAGCGTACGCGCACTACACAGTCAGCAACAACCTCTCTGACTGCTCGTTCTCCTCCTGGCATGAGCAACAGTCAGGATGAGATCAGTCAAGATTTTGTTGGCACTCGCGCTTCTTTTCGCCAGATCTGGCGCTGAGCCGGTACCAAGGGCTGCGAAAGCACCTACCGTTGATCTAGGCTACGCTGTGTATGAGGGAAGCTATGACGCCAATACCAGTATCAATGTTTTCAAAGGGTAAACTCTCCATCCAAATTCTCTCATGGCTTCAGAATACTAACGTTGCGCTGCAGGCTTCGGTATGCCGCTCCCCCACTCGGCAAGCTCAGGTTCACTGCACCTCAAGCCCCAACACGAAACAGAACGACGACATCAGCTCTGATCGATCCGCCAATCTGCCCGCAGACTGGCGCTTCTTCAGAAACACCTGCTGCATATGGTTTCACTTCCGCGATCGGAAACGAGGACTGCTTGTTTTTGAACGTGTATGCGCCGGCAAATGCGAGCAACCTACCTGTGTTCTTCTGGATTCGTAAGTCGCTGCCTACGCGACGCGCAAAACTCACTTCGACTCGCTAATGAAATTAAGATGGTGGAGGTTATGGTCTATTCAGCGCCTCTGGGCTAGACCCCAGCGAGTTCATGACTACGAACGGAAATGGCTTCATTAGCGTCATAATCCAATACCGTCTGGGCGCTTTCGGCTTCCTTTCGAGTCCTGAGGTGAAGAAGCATGGTGCACTCAACGCCGGACTTCTCGATATGAACTTCGCGTTGAAGTGGGTACACGCAAATATTGCCAAGTTCGGAGGCGATCCTAGTAAGGTCACTGTGGCAGGTGAGAGTGCAGGAGCAGGTGCCGTTCTCTATCAAGCTCAAGCCTATGGTGGGAAACAGAAAGAACCCCTCTTCCGCAATATCATTGCAGCCAGTCCCTGGGTACCTTACCAGCACAATTACGATGATGAACAACCTGCAGAAGCATACGAGGCGTTTGTGGAAGCAACTGGTTGCTCATCATCGAAGAGAAGTATCGAGTGTCTCCGCGCAGCTGATACCGTCGTCCTCCAGAATGCTAGCGCTAAAGTTTCGGAAGCTGGGCCCTTTGGCACTTTTGCCTTCCTGCCCGTAACGGATGGCACGTTCATTAAAGGTCGCCTTTCTACATCACTGATGTCTAAGTCGCTAAGCGGAAAGCGCATCTTGTCTGGTAACATGGCGAACGAGGGCGTGCCACTTTCGCCTCCGACCACCCGCACGCTCCAGGACTTCCGAAACTATGTGAATGTGACATTCCCCGGTTTCTCCGCATCCGACAAGGCTCGACTGGAACAAACATACTCGTTCCCTGGCGATACCTTGGATGTGAAGCCTAATGCTACACGCTTCGCTACCTCCGGTACCGGTTTACCTACGGCACTCAACATGAGTGAATTCGGGACGGGAAACCAGCAACGCCTCTTCAACGTCTTCGCAGAGTACGCATTTGTCTGTCCTAGTTACTGGGCTGCTGGAGCTTTTGCAGAGGGATGGAAGTATCAATTCAGTGCGCCTCCGAGTTATCATGGGTATGATCTGCAAGCGCTATGGAGTGGCACTCCAACACCTGGCAAAAGCTTCAAGCACGCTTTCCGTAAGATATGGGGCAACTTCATTACGAAGAATTCGCCGGTAATAAGTGTGGAAGACGCGAAGGGTGGTGTCGCGAACTCTACTGTTCTACCTGCGGCTGAATATGGTGGGAGCAACATTCCGTGGCCAACGTGGAACGAGAAGAAACCTATGTTGCTGAACTTGAACACCACAGGTGGCGTCCCCTTTTTCGTGCAAGCGACGGAAGACCTATACTATTGTACATACAGCGATCCGGGTGTCAGCAACCAAATCAGTTTGGCCGATGCATATGCTTGGGAAGGTGGAAGAGGTGAGCGATGTGACTTTTGGAAGAATGTGGCGGAGAAGGTACCATATTGATCGCAAGAGTATATATGTGAGCTCTGGCGTATGTCTGGACGACGGTAGCTATAGGCTACGCTCTATCAGGGCACTAATGCCGATTACTTGCTTGTCGCGACCATGAAAATGCAGACGACCAGTTTAGACCCCATCGTTGAACTCATAGTCCTTGTCCCACCGCTATTCCAGTTAATATGACGCATCTCATGGGTACAACCTTACTTACAGTATCCCAGGGCTTGCTGCCATTGACAAACCTCAGGTCAGTACCAACTCTAATCACGTTGCCCGGGTCGTAATTTAATGTAGATGCATGTATCTAAACACCATTAGCAATCTTTGATACTTAATGATCTATTGGCATCTTTACCGCATACGGAGTGTGCAGTACTACATCACCCGCTTCGTAGTTTGTTACCAACCACCGTCTACCAAAGGTGTCAGAGTACTCTCGTGGACCATCCGCGAGCAGCCCTGTTGATAACATGTTCTGATTGAAAGCATTCTTTGTTTCTTCTTCGCTCAATCCGCTTTCCGCTGCTTTGCGATTGAAGTCGTCCTCTACTTCACGGCCAAGTGTATGGCCTGCCAAATTTGTTAGCCTTGCCCGATCGTGCATGGGATAGCAAAACGCTCACCGTTCTCTAGATAGATCAAACCTCCCCCAGTCAAGCTCACATCACCCATTGGTACCCAGGCAGTGACACTGGTGGGCTCGCCGTGACGGAGGAAGATCTGATCATAATGTACGCCGATGGCCTTGTTTCCTGGCGTGTTGTTGCGCAGCAAACTCCTACGAACACCTAGAGTGTCGTTCCCCCAGCCCGTCATACGAGCAATGAAGTCTTTCAGTACCGGATGCTTACAGAATATCTCTTTGTACCAATCTGCATAGTGCGCCTCAAGCGCGAGACCAACGAATTTCTCCGCAGTGGCTTCTCCCGGCTTTCCATTTCCAGGAGCCGCCCCGGCTCCAATACCAGGGAAGTCTGTTGCATTTTTCTCTGAATCAAATACGCCTTCTACTGGCTGGGTACCAGGTTTCAGCACGCCACTCGGTGCAAGCATCTTGAAGTACTCTTCGCGGGCTTTGAGCACATCGTCTCTTGGTAGTAGGCCCTTGAGGAACACATATCCGTCTTCACTGTAGCGTCGACGCAGCTCTTCCATGGGCATATCCGGAGAGGACTCTTTCAACTTTCCAACTTGACTCGGTCGGAGTAACCCGTCGTTCACGTAGAGTTTCTTGCCATCGAAGCTCGGCACGTCTTGCTCCGGCGAAAGTGCATGAGGCATGATTATGGATGGGACGGAGTAGTAACAACCTAGGAAAAGAAGACGAAAATGAAAATACCAAAATCTTCCAGCAACGCAAGTGTGATAAAGAATTCGTCCATGATCATCTTTGTAGACGGCATGACACGTGGGCAGGAGAAACTTACCCCTTTCGTCGCTGCTAAATTGTGGGGTAGGAAGCGGGGCTAGGGGACGCTGCGACACGCTATCCGGATTTTCCGCTGCTGCGCGGACGCGATCGTCAACGCCCGTCCTTAGTAACCGGCGAGACATGGTTGGACACCACTCTGCTCATATCGGCGGGCATTTCTCGTCCTGGACTCCATCGTGCATTACTATCGCGCGTGTCCCAGCTTCGTAAATCAGCCCGCACACGAATACTCCGCGACTCCACAAGCACGTCGAGGTTCATCGCAAATGCCATGGTACGAGACTTCGCATCCTTTGCGCAGCAGACGGACATCGCTTAACCCTTCGTAGCAATCGATGCCGCACGCGTCATTATCGATGTAAGCTTTGAGTTTTGAGCTAGCGAAGACGGCGTATTGATGACCTCGCGATAGGTGATGGCAAGCAGCCATCGTGTGGCAGGTGTCAGCATGCTAAGAAGGAATGCGTCTATGAAAGCGGTAGACGATTTCGGAGGTCGTCGATCTCGGAATCCTTCAGCGTCGAACAACCTTGGGTCTCGTACCCTCCACGAAGTAAGAATTGCCATACTTTGTTGCATTTCTCGCTGACGCTACTTCGCAGTCCAATTTTTGGACGAATCAAGCGACATTCGCTCTCAATATGTGCAGGATGGCTACTCTCCATTCGGCAGTCCATCGGTACATATGCCATCACCTAGTGGTACTCCTGGAAGTGCCCCAGGTAATTCTTTGACTCCAAGCTCAACTCTATTTACCCCCACAGAGAATCTCACAGTCCTGTCGCTATTGAACGCAGAATCGCCTGTGCAACAGCAACCATCTGCGCCTCCAGTATCGCATGACCCTCGGCCAAACACGAGCGCATACCAGCCACCCCAGGATGAAGGGGTTAGTACTTTTGTCTATCAGCAACCTCCCGGTGAGCCTGTTCTGTGGCCTCTAGAGCACGAGCAAGAAGCAATGCTTTTGCAGCACTACATTGAGAACGTCGCCTTATTCGTAAGTACCTCCATTGAGATAGAGGTGTCTCACTGACCGTTGCTAGTTTGACATGGTCGACACCAGAGACCATTTCGGGGTTCACATCGTCCAGATGGCCAAGCAGAACAGTACCTTGATGTACGTAGTGCCAATACTGAGATATCCGCTGATCTTTGACTGACCAACACACCCGCACAGGAATGCCATTCTTGCCTTGTCCGCTCGTCAGCTTAGTCGAACCACCGACTTCGACCCTTACATCGCAGATGCCTATTATCAGCGATGCTTTGACACGCTCATTCCAGCGCTAAATGATCATGTCACCATCAAAGAAGAGCCACTACTTGCGGCGACAGTGATACTACGACTCTTGGAAGAGATGAATATTTCGATAATCGGATCCGATCCACAAGGCCACCTATTTGGCACGCAGGCCATTATTCGTGCTGCTGAACAGTCATACGCTGCAACATCTGGACCTGATCGGCGACAGGCCATCTACTGGGCTGCTTTCCGTCAAGAATTATGGATCTCACTGATGACCCAACGGGCGTTCAAGTTGCATATCTTTCCCGCCGATCGCTCGCTCGAGCCAGCTAACGACTCTATTTGGGCCACACGGACGATTGCTCACCTCGGTGATGTGAGCAACTTTGTTTTTGGAGAAGATAGAAACAGTGTTGCTCGTTACAATCAATTAATGGACGAGAACAGATCCTGGACTCAGTGCAGGCCTGACAGCTTCGACCCTTTTTATTTTCGGCAGGATCGCGATGGCAGCGGAAGGAACTTTCCGGACATTCGCTTCCATCAAAAGACCCATGTCATGGGCACCCAGTACAACCTTTTGGCTCACATGCTACTAATCGTCCATGATCCTACGATTCCCCAGCTCGGGCCAGCACACAAAGCATCACGCGCAGTCGTGGACAGAACGGTACAAGATAACGTCCGCACACTGTGTGGCGTGGCCCAATCGAATTCCAGGTGGTTTCCTTGCAAATTCGTTGCCTGTTTTGCGATTGCACTAGGTGAGTTCAACCTGATTCAGAAACACGACTATAATCAAAAGCTTTCAACTACATCATTTGTTATCGCTGTGTCTAACCTATCCAGTTGGCGATCGTTTCACACTTCGTGAAGACCAAGAACAGCTCCGCGACTTGTGGTACGCTTGCGAACGAGCACATGGTTTTCCTCCCACCGCTACCATTGCCCAACTTGAGGAGTCCTGGGGCTGGCATAACTCTTGAGACACATGGCGCAGTCGTCCCAGATCGCTAGAGCTACTCTGCCACATCTCCGTCCCCACATCAACCCCCGACGGTGTGTGATGCGCCTTTGGTTAAAATATCCAAGTACATCTGGATCAAGTTTCCATCCAGCGTCATCATCGTGACTCATCATCTCCCCAAAAGCCCGCCGTATAGAAGGGCATCATGCCAGGGTGGAAGCCTCCTTGTGGGTTGCCATGATTACCTGCATGTCCAGGATGTGCCGGACCATGGTACATCGAGAAATGATAGTTTGGTCGGCGATATCCCGCTGGTGGCATCCCGTTGCTATGACCGACATCGATCGCGTCAAAAACTTTCGTCGGCGTTTTGTCGACGGAAAGTTTGGACTGGATCGCTAGGTATTTGGTTTCGATTAGGACTCTCAGCGGAAATGCCCGTACCCGCTTCTGGACGCCTTTCTTCAGACACGTTCTCAGTACTTCACTCAAGTCAACGGAATATTTCGGGCCCGCAGGTCGTTCTTTGTCCCATAGTTGACCCTGAGGCATAGCTCTACTCCATGGTGTCCTGATTCCGTTACATGCGCAGAGGATACTAAGACCCAGTTGCCAGATGTCGGAAGCACCAGTGAAGGATGGAAATTCCGGAGCGTCAAAACCAGGCGTCCCACCGGGTTGTGTTATAGCCCTTTCTCGGTTGCCCTCAATCGCCAAGTAGTCTTCAGTTACTGCAAGACCAAAGTCAGCAAGCTTGGTCACCACCTCACCGTCTTCCACCGTGAGCAATATGTTTGCAGGCTTAATGTCGCGGTGGTAAACTCTGCTCCAACCAGACTGAAATATCTCGTCGTCCGTCATATCTGGAACGGGACCACGGTGGCAATACGCAAGGGCACAAGCTAGTTGGTGGAACCAGTGCCACATCTTATGTTCGTGAACGTGGGCGCCCTTAGCAACCTCATCAGCCACGTCCGCCAAGTTTCCCACGGCGCAATACTCTAGATATACAGCGCCATCTGGGACGCGCTCATCAAGGAAATGGTCTACCATCTTCGTAATGTGGTCATGGTCTTGAACCTGATGCAAAATCTGGATTTCTCGGCGCGGTATATCCCTCTCAAACATGTCGTCTTTACTGAACCGCTTCTCAATGAACACCATACCTCGGGCTTTTGGATTGTCGCATTTAACTTTGCTTATGCCACCGTTAAGGCCTCCGCCCATGTTGCCAAGACGTTGGATTACTGTCCACTTTTCTCTCGGTTCTGGTCGATATCGTACGGCGAGCTTCTTACAAAGTTTGGGCATCGTTCTGGCAAATACAGCAGCTAGAGTAGGTTATCTGGAGTTGTGGTCAGTAATAGCTTTGGGAAGAATCAGGCCTTATGCTGCTCATGATATCTACATGTTTCAATACATGTGTGAAACATTGAATCGGGCATGCAGTCCATGATATGATGGCTGACTTGTGAAATCAGCGGGCGATAGCCTGAAGTCATCGGAATAGGCATGATGCTAACAGCTCTTGCATCATTCCAATCCCCGTTCCATTTTCATCTTCAAGGCAGACAATCCGGCGACGCATGGAAAGTGTTGTGCCACGCATACGTGATTCTCGCATCTCCTTGAACATATCCAGGTACCCTAGAAGCAGTGATTTGTGAGTATGACCAGAGTACAACGCGCATCTCGTGGCCCGCGTTTGTCTTTCCAATGACTCTCCATGTGACGTGGAGGTATGTAGAAAAGCAAACCTTTCTGCTTTAAATAGTGCGCAAGGTTGCGAAGTTCTGGTCCCGGAATCAGTCACTAAATACCTCTCTATCCAGTGACGACTGTATCGCAGCACGTCATCAAATGCCACCAAAGCGGAAATCTCGTGGACGTGGCAAGGGGAAAGGGAAGGGAACTAATAAAGATGGCCCAGCGACTCCAAAGTTACCATCTAATGATGTAGGAATGCTAGACGCACAGCCAAGAGCCACCTCATCTCTTCTCAGCAAAGGACCGCCACTAATCAAGACACAACCTCCATCCAAACTCCCTTTGCCCGACAACCTGAACCCTTCGGCGTCGTCAGGACTCCGCTTATCGGCATTAGTCGCGGACGGCGTAAAGCGTCGACCCGAGTACGAATTCATAGACCATACAGTTGGTTCCCCGCCCGGCTTTGTTCGTCGTCCAGCTCCTACTTCACGTCAATCCAACGAGGAAGGCTGGCCACACGGTGTACTCCATGCCGGAGCAATGATCCGTATGCTGGAAGGCCTATCGCGCAGCTCGCGACACGATCACTGGCAGGTCTGTATCCAGCTCGAACCCTTCGCCGAGCGCTTTGGTTATTTCCACATCCTCAACGGACTCATCGTGACAAACATACAGGATATGCACATGATTATACTCGCACACCACTTCTGGGTCGAACTAAAGGGTGACGATGCCGAGGGGGATATCTTATGGGTACCAGGACTTGAACCAAGAGGTGTGATGGATACAAATTGGGAAGCCAAGGCAAAGTCCAATCTACCGGCGTTACCCGACAATTATTACCAGACGCCTTGGTTCGCGGAGGCGATGCAGTATGTAAATGGTAGTTCGCAAGAACGGCCTAGAAAAGGGGTGCTTGTTGCGGAAAAGTGGAAGGATGGTGCTGGTTGGGAAAGAGATATTTACCAGGCGTGAAAGACTTTTGGAGTGGGTATGTTACTGGTACTTGTGTAGCCACGCCATCCTGGAAGTTAGTCTGGTACAAAATCATGTCCACTGCTGTAGGTGTTTTACATTCCACGCGCTAAAATCAATGCTAATAATATGGCAAAGTTCTTGTGACTTTGGTTCAACAAAGTAGAGGAGCATCCAATTCGGCGCCGACGAGTTAGCAGGCTGCGATAGTAGACTGGGCAGCCAGTAACCCCGCATCCATAGTATGCCAGCTGTGAATACAAATCAAAATGGATTCAAAAAGGCCCTTTAGGTATTATTAGTGATATTATACAGCGAAAGCAAGTTGGCAGCGAAAATGAACAGCACCATCGAATAATAGCGGCTACAGGGGCCCAGCATCATGACATCATGTTTCGGGATCTTCCGCTCACCCCGAAAAAACAAACTGAGCTACTAAACACCTCCTCAAAGTTCCGCCGTATCTCGCATCACCCAAGCCCATCTATCCTCGAAATCCCAATATAAATACCAGAAGCTTTCGCGCCATCGCTCACAGACCTTAAATAAGATATCCAGGTCCACCAGGCAGGCAGAGCCGACCACGGAAGTATTTCTAGAAGCCAAAGTTCGTGATAGAGAGCTCAAGCATGTAATTCCACGCGAGAACTGTATTTCTGATGCCATGACAGTGCATAACGAGGTAATAGGGTAGGTCTCTCGCTTAGGCAAAGTGAAAGTTCATAACGGCCCTATATGCGATCTCAGGTCAGCCGCACCTGAACGCCGACCGTTCTTCTAGACGCACCATCGCCCCTCCCCGCTTTTTCTGTTATACGACGCATTGTAATCTTGGTTACAGATCTCATGATACATACAGTCTACTTGCCTTTGCATTAATTTCCTTCGTTATGCAATGCTTGCTATTTCCAAAATATTCGTAGATCGTTCCGGCCCGCGTGTGCGTCTCACTTGCGTCAGCACAGCCTCACTACCCGGTTGGCGGATATAATCATCCTCCGCAATAGGTCTTGGTAGCGGTGGGTGTAGTAGCAACTGTGGCTTTGTCCCGTGTAACGTTGCGCTCGGGCTTGCGCATGATGATCACGTAGGGGGGTTCTTGGGTGGAGAAGCGGGTGTGTTGCCCTAGGCGGGAATGGTGGTGATGGGCGTTGTGTCTTAGTTGCAGTTGGGTCTGAGGTGTAGCATTGCCACTTGGGCTCTTCGCCCGTTGTCCCGTACGTTCCGGTAAGGAAGATCTTATCTGGCGCATCTTGCGGCTATCGTCTTGGGTTCAGGTCAACATTTTTCATGCAGTCCGTGGTTCTGGTCAATTTGTTGGATGGCTGCTTCTAGTGCAGCGTCCGCGAGCTAAGCTTTTCCGCCCCCAAGCTCCCCGCATAAACTTTGGTCTTCTTTAGGCCTTACGTGCGTTCTAGTGCGTTCATGGGTACTGCCGTGCTACCAATCATGTATTTACTGAAGCGTAGACAGGTCAGTTGACGATGTGCAGATGCACCT
>JAESFQ010000922.1_pt1 | contig 10667 bp, 12 predicted proteins | sample 9269431 | NCBI WGS metagenome assembly JAESFQ01 (sample SAMN14502588, study PRJNA617103) | algae metagenome | isolation source: Plectolyngbya sp. WJT66-NPBG17 and co-occurring heterotrophs from well... | place: USA: Mojave Desert, Joshua Tree National Park, California | collected 2006-08-06 | reverse complement strand
CCTGATATTCTAGGATAACCTTCAACCCTGTCTTTGGGCAGGTGATGAAGCAGCTGTCGGCGACAGAGACGTTGAGAGAGCCTGTAAAAACTGTAAGCACGGTCACACTACATGTGTGCTCCATGACATACCCCGTAGAAGACCCCCAAGGTAGGCGGCTGGGTGTGTGAGCTGGTATTCCTCATTGCCTCGATTCTTGAGGGTGATGAAGATTCCCAGGTTGTGCGCTCCAGCCACCACTCGTACGCTTGTACCCGTAAACTTGGCGCTTAGTTGATCATAACCTCGCGCGCTAATGCCCTTCTCGGGACAGTCGACGTAAAAGGCGGAGACGGGAGGGTGGTGAGAGGTTTGCTCGGTGAGGTAAGAGACAGTCACGGTCTTGCCATCGCCTTTGACGCTGTTGGCGGCGCTCGAAGGTGCCGAGTTGGGCGTCTTGAGGGTAGGATGGGTGTCTTCGATCTTCCAGTTACACTGCGAGCGTCAGTAGCTAGCCCTGTTGTTCCGGACGAAAGCATACCCTGAAGAATTCTCCCAGTGTAGAGTTGTAGGGCTTGCATGGCTTGCCCTTGACGTATTTCTATGGCAGCGTTAGCTACGCCTTGCTCGCTGATGTGTGTATCATACCAGGTCCTTGGTAAACCAAAAGCGCAAGCAACCCAGCATGCGCCCCAAATCATCATCCGAATCTCCGATACTGCGCAGGTCAGTAGTAGCCCGTGCAACATATATGCGAGTTATGCTGACCTGATGAAGGTGTCGGGCCTGTCCAAGTAGTGCCAATACTCTGCTATCCGTCAGATGACAGTCCAGCTACAGCGACTTGCGACGGTAGCAGCCGCAAGCCGGCATCCATATAACGTACCCAGATTTGGCCTTGGCTCGAGGAGTTGTGCAGGGAGGGAGAAGCGAACGGCAGCGAGGTCGGAAACGCCAATGAACCTGCAGGAGTATGGAGTTAGCTTTCGCGCGTCCAACCTCGCCAGTCTTGCCCAATAGACATGCTGTGACCAGATGGTGCTACGTTACCTCCTCAAGATACCCAGGAACGTCTTGAACTTGGAGCTGTCGTCCGGAGCCTTCTCTACGGCAGCGCTTGAAGGTGTTGCCGCCCGCGAATTATCTCCCGAGTTGAGGGCGGACGTGGTTGTAGAGCCCGGTTGGGCCTTCTCTGGCGCAAGGTCCGCCATGATGATGGGATGTAGGTTTTACTCAAGAGGGCACCGGCCGGCGGAGAGAGGAGCGCGAAGCTATATCTAGGTAACGGTCGATGATGTCGTCAGGTGTTGAGGCGTTGCGCTTTTCGGGGGTTCACTGGTTCCCTTGGCAAGCGCGCGGAGCCCTGACGTAGCGCAGCCGATAGCCTTCAGTCTGGTCGCAGCGGGGTAGTGGAGAAGAGAAGGGGAAGAGAAGATCAGGTCGAGTAGAGCATCGTACACATGCAAGTCCGATAAATGGCTATCTTCAAGTTGCAGGGGCGGCTGTTGTTTTATTAGCGTGCCGTTATCGTACCTCTAATCCCAACATGCGCGTCTGCTGCAAGTCAAAACGCGCAATAGGGTCATGCATTGACAGATCGTGCATCGCTTGATTGGGTGCAGTCTCGCCACCGACTCCTATCCCTACCACGTTTCACAGCCGCAAATAGCTTACCTCATATCCGTGCAACCGCATGGCATGTGTAAGAGAACTCGTGATCTATTTCTTGCTACTGCTGGAATCCAGCAACCCAGGTGTGATGTTGCAGCCTGACGTTCTCATTCCCAATGCATGCACACGACAACGCCAAAGTTCCCGTCATACCGACTTACGCCTGATTGCTGTGATCGACAATGCAAATGACCGTCGGCCCGCCCCTCAACTTCGTCGCTGATCGTACCTTGCGTTCTCGTAGAGTCATCAGTCGTCCCATTCCCGCCATACACCAATCTCGTATGCCTTGGGCGTGTCGGTGTAGACTTCCACGTCGTACCATTCCTCCACCGGGCCGCCAGGGCCTGACAGCCGATCCAGAACAAGCCATAGCTCGCCTTGCATCATGAGCTTTGGGTCGATGTTCACACTCTCGGACCGAACCGTAGCAGTATCAGAGTACTCTCCTTGTTCGCTTGCAATGATGAACTTGCGCTCCGGGCCTCGGCCCATCTCAACACTTAGTCGAAGCGGACTGCGCGCTAGCTTGCCCAGATCCACCGCGCGAGGGCTTGTTGCTTTCGAGAATCTAGCGATGATGGTGTACGAAGCCAAGCGCATAGGCCACAATGGGGCAGCAATTTTGTGTATGTTGGCACCGAAGCACGCCGGAGCCAGCTTCAACGAAAGCAGTCCTGCTCCATCGCGCGGGACTTGCTTCAACTCTACTTCGCTTGTGCTGTCAACTCGGAGTTTGTAGTCACCAGTCAGACCAGCTTCGAATAACGAGCAAATAATCGTATAAGAGCCTGGCTGAAGGTCTTTGATCTCCGCCAAAACACATCCACTGCGGTGGTCACCCGAGTCTGCTAGCACATCGCGACTCTGGAGGCGATATAACCTCTTCCCATATCCTAGAGCAAGCTTGACGTGTAAGGGGTGCTCATGGTTCGTACTCGTGAGTAGAATGGCCAATGAGCTACGCTCGCGGAGAGTGAGCGAATACTGAGGATTGTCGAAATACTTGGAAGAGTCTGTACCACCGCCAGCCGTTTGCCTCGTCCAGGCGCCCTCTTCCGTCTTCTGCAAGGGGTACCGCTGCGCCGCCTGTTCCAGTGTGATAGGCGAGTTTGCGAATGCGGACAAGGAGAAAGTGTACAGCGACGAGGGCAATTCGTCTTGATCGATCACCACTGTATAGGTGGAATTGGCATCCGTATCGCTGCGAAGAAGACACTGCGGTGTAGTGACGTAGTCGCTCGATTCCAGGTACGTGTCTTTCATATATAGCCGTTCTCCCTGGCCGTTACAGATGTATATGCTCATATATCCTTTTGGTGCATCACCGCTGGAGTTGACTTGAGAGTCGGCGCGAATGCTTCCGTCGTTGAATACATCTGACTCTTCTTTGGTAAATGATGGTGCATCTCGGAAATGGCGGCTAAGGAGGAACCATACAGGCCCAGCACCTTTGGACGTAAAGGCAAACTGTGGATGCTTGACGATGCAACCACCTGGCGACGACGACTCCACGTTCCATTCGAAATGAATGTCTTGTCGATAACGGAATAGGCCGGGATTCCAGTTCAGGTACAGACTCTCAAAGTGCTGGATGACTTGCTCCAGGCCGATCCAGAATGTGGTGGGGTGTGGCCGATCCTGGGTTGGAACGCTGTCCCTGTGATAGCTCTCGAGGCTGTTGTTGGAGCCGCCACTAGAAACAGACGCAGACGTATCCATGACCATCACAGCCGAAGGACGAGGGCCACGCCAGCCTTTGCCTTCGACCCATGGGTTCTTGACGAGCAACAGTCGATCATGATCCGTCTCCTTCATATCCAGCACGACGTAGCTGTGTTGGCCTTCAAGGCCAAGTTCACGCTCCTGCCTAGTCGACATCTTGCCAGTACCTGCAGTGACCAGAACATCGCCATACATGAAGGCATTGTATATACGCTTCCATAGCTGATCGGGAACTGTGTCTGCCCTGTGAGAGTCAGTATGGTCAGCCATTGACTGAAGCAAGGAAGAGCTTACTCTTGCAAGAAGACTTGTTCTGGTATCCAGCCGGTCAGTGTCCAGAGATCACTGCACGAGTTGCTCCCAGGGAAGTCATAACCGCCGCGGACTTTCAAATATGCTTTCTCCAGCAGTGCTGGCCATAGGAGCGCGGGGTTACGGCGGTCGACAACATGAAGCAGCCGGTGTGTATTTGAAACAGGTAGTCGGTCATCGATGACCACCTTTCTCCAACAGCCATTGAAGTTGAGTCGTACAATGTACTTGCCATTAGATGAGGGTACGGGCTTTCCAAGATGCTTATCGTATGGATATATCTTGTTCGTGAGCATCTGCCATGATTAGTATTGGAGCTGCTGACTTTCAGCATAACAAACCTGTTCGTGACCACGCTCTGAGCGAGCAACGCCAGCACACAAGCTTGTGACCACCGAGCAATCCGAAGCTGCATCTTGTACAAGATCCAGAGGTCTCGTGCTAGACATCAAGGGCTCGATACCAGCCCTGCCGTTGGGAGACTGCGAGGGTGGCGGGACAGCTTCTTTGGCACGCACCCAACCCAGGAAGAACTGCTGCTGGTATGGCGACAAGCTTAGATCCCGAGTGTCCCTGCCATTGTTAGTATCTCTGGAGAATCCTTTGTCGATCATCGGGTGATGTACGTGTAGGGAGCCACGCCGTCTTCCAGGACGAATTCATCTGCGGATGGAGTTTTGTCCCAAGGCGGAAACTTGAAGCCATTGACTACTGAGGCCTTCAACAAGATAATGCTCTCTTTTGGTGGCAGTTTCCTGCTTGAAATCGGCTCTCGTAGCCTGTGTATCTGAGAGTGAGGTGCAGTCGAAGGTGTTAGAGCTGCTGTTTGCGGTGTAGGTGCCTTTGGCAGAGGGTGTGCACTAGGAAATTGCGGCGTTGCAAATGTCTTCAATCCCATATTGTGTCTGTCCCCCGAATGGTGAACATGGTCAATGTTGACGTTTGAGCTATCGTTGTGCGATGCACCAGTGTGTACCCTTGGTATGTCAACTGGCACGGTGTCATCCGAAAGATCAATGAGGGGCAGTAGATCTTGGCGCTCAACTTGCTTGAAGGAAGGAACTGTTGAAGAGGGGTCTGACTGTGGAACGAATGCTGACAGTGAAGAAGCTGATGATTTACCTGAAGCTGCAGGACCATCAATATGCCCTGTCGTCGAGGAGACATCACGATGGGATGAGTTTGAACGCTTAGTGGATTCTTCAAAGGCTGTGCCTGGAGTCGCAGACCCAGCGGGGTGGGCAGCCCATTGACCGACCCGCTCATCTCTGGGGCTTGAGGACTGGGGTGCGACCAGAGGTGCCCATTCTTCTGTGGTCTTGATGCGATCAGCAACGTTGATCATCTCGCTGCATTGCGCTTTGAGCTGCTTCTTTTCGTCCGAGTTTGACGATAGCTTGAGCGCGGTCATGAGGTTCTCAGCCACACTAATCGCCAGACGGAACGCTTCATCTTTGGTAGCAGCTGTCTGAAGCTGCAAGCGATAGTCCTGATAGTTTGATTAGTGGGAGCTACAACGCAGGACTTGTTGTTGTTGCAGCGAGAAGTTAGTTGCGAGTATCACATACGCTTGCAGCAGCTTTACAAGCCTCAAGCTGAGTGGCCCGGTCAGCCATGGCAAATGGCCCGAGACTGAGTACGGTAAAAGAAATGAGACCAATAGTAGTCGTTGGGAGATGAAGCTACTTGCGCTGTGCCATAGCGTTACGACTGAGCCTGGGGAACTGGCGTCAAAGGCGCACTCAGAAGTCGTGATAGTGTTGGGTGTTGTGGCCTGGGGCTGGAAGTTTTAGCGCGACGCACGTTCCTGCAGCAAAGCGCCGTCACGACTGCCATTTGCAGCAGGAACAGCCAGATTATGGCATTGTTGTGACGAATCTGGACCTTCTCGATTCACGTGTGAAGGATTGCCGAGCCAAGAGCGACCATCTCCCGCTCTCCGAAACGGGCAGCAGCGGTGACAGTGAAGGAAGGTCCAACAGAGCAAGGTGTGTCGTCATCCGAGCCTGAACCTCGGCCTCTAGGACCTCGGGAGAGATCAGCCATGCATGCGACAGCGCTATCGCGTTGCGGGCATCATGAACGTCTCCTGCCCACTTTTTCTAACTTCCGATGCTGCTATCTCCAGTCTCCAGTCTATTGCACTCATCATGAGATAGCACGATATAATAGCTGATTCCACACCGTACCCTCTGTTCGTCCTACTCTTCGCAGTCGCAACACCACCCAAGCCAAGCCTTAGCAACGGTATTCGACCACCACCATGGCCGGACAGTCCAAGGTAGAAACGCTGCCACCATGGGGTAATGCTGTCGCAGGCGCCGCTGGTGCCGTCATCGCCAACACACTTGTCTATCCGCTGGACTTGTACGTTGCACATCCCTGACCCGTGTTGGGTGGTGGACAGAGATGCTAATACAACGGCAGGATCAAGACGCGGTTGCAGGTCCAGATCAAGCGCTCTCCCACCTCCAAAGAAGCCAACCCCGCCGATGACGAACACTACGATGGTGCGCTCGACGCGTTACGAAAGGTCTTTGCACAGGAGGGTCTCTCTGGACTATATGCCGGTATGGGAGGCTCTCTGCTCGGCGTAGCCTCGACCAACTTCGCCTACTTCTACTGGTATACCGTCGTGCGAAGCCTCTACATGGCGAACCGCCAGCTTCAAACCTCGCCGAGCACCCCGATCGAACTCTCCCTTGGAGCGCTTGCGGGCGCCCTCGCCCAGCTGTTCACAATCCCAGTCGCAGTCGTGACGACGAGGCAACAAACTATGAGCAAGGCGGAGCGCAAGGGCCTGATGGCTACGGCCATGGATGTGGTCAACGGCGACGATGGCTGGACGGGCCTCTGGAGAGGACTCAGGGCGAGTCTAGTGCTTGTGATTAACCCTTCCATTACATACGGAGCTTACCAGCGATTACGCGAGGTCCTATACCCAGGAAAGAAGACGCTGAAGCCCCTGGAAGCCTTTCGTAAGTCATCACTACTACCCTGGGTCAAAGGAAGCTACTAACGGATACTAGTTATCGGAGCCCTCTCCAAAACCCTCGCCACAATCGCAACACAACCCCTCATCGTTGCGAAAGTCGGACTCCAATCGAAGCCTCCATCAGCCAGGAACGGAAAGCCTTTCAAGTCCTTTACCGAGGTCATGCAATACATCATACAACATGAAGGCCCCGCAGCGCTTTTCAAAGGCATCGGACCCCAAATTCTCAAGGGCCTACTCGTCCAGGGTTTCCTCATGATGACCAAAGAGCGCATCGAGCTATCCTTCATCCTTCTCTTCCGATACTTCCGCCAAGTGCGCGCCGATAAACTGCAAAAGCTGGCCAACATTGCAGCAGAAAAGGCTGGAAAGGCAGCCCCGATACTGGTCAAGTAGGCTTTGGCTTGTTGGCATATCCTTACCTTCATCTCAAATGTAAATATCCGGCTTTGGACCAGTTTTCGGAGGCGGATGGGCCGAGCATTGTGTTGAATTGGATCCGGCGTTTGGTATTCGTTGTTACCGCGGTCATACACATAGTCTATCGTATAAGCACTCTTGCATTTCAGCTGCAGCATACAAGTGAGTGTCACAAAGCGTTTGTAGCTACGCCAACCGGTGTGCTGTGCTGAGGCTGTGACGAACTCCAAGCAACCAAAAACATTCACGCAAACGAGAGGTTTGACCTAGAACATTACGCTAAGAAATCCACCGCTGTCTCACCATATCAGACCGCTCGTCGCTCTAGCACTTGTCGCTTCACTTCAACAAGGAGGCCCATTGATCACGCACAACTCAACCCACAACCCATCAGCGTCGCCACATCTCCAACACCCAACCAACCACTACAACCCTGCAGCATCCCCGTCATAACTACAGATGTGCCACATCCACTCCAAAAAGTACACATGCGGCCACACCTCTCCTATACACGCACCAGACTACCAACGCCCAAGCCCAACAGAAAATTCCAGGCAGGCAGACCCACAGACTGAGGTAAGATCTGGGCGTACGAAGTGCATGTCATCCACATACTGACTGCGCGCAGTGGCCAACACATAGGGATACCAAGTGTAGAGCATGTCAGGATGCTCTTCGTAGGGGTGCGCGATGCGATGGGCTCTTGGATAAGATGGTGGTAGTATGTGAGAAGGGTGAGGGCGAGTGTGATGAATGTAGAGAGCAGAAGGCTCATACGAAAGAGCAACAGGGTGGAGGGATAAGAGAATGTGTGGAGTAGTTGCTGGGAGGACCGGGTGAGGTGAGTGTTAGAGCTGCCAATGACGTTTGACTGAACAGCGAATAAAGACTGATGTGGTCATGTTTTTCTGGCCTATGAATTTAGTCATTATAGATTCATGAGATTAACGTACAAGCATAAAGGCACATACAGTCCATACCATGCGGCTCTATACATCATTGATAGCTAGTAGAACTGCCTGGGGACAATGCAATCCCTGCGCTGGTGCTGATGTCGGTTGCGGTTGGTCTGGTGCACGAGATGGCAACTAGAAGGGAGCATAGTCATCTGAACTTTGCAGTGCTGGTGTTAACACGGGAGACTGTGAAGATGATTTGTTCATGGTCAGTTTGGGCGGTCAAATTGAACCAAGCGGATTCGTATGGCTAAAACAAACTGGAATAACTTGCCGACAGTGATCAGCTGCGTTGCGGTAAGAGATGAGGTGGGAAGAAGAGTGTTGGAACGAGAGGTTGAGGAGCGCACGATGGCTCGCGTTGTCAACGCGTCACGCTAGTCCGCGTTCGAGGAGAGGCACTTCCTACCGCTCAGTATCCGATTGTTCTGATTGCAAGTCTGTGCACATGGGAACGATGTACTGCCATTGAGGAAGAAGATAAATTAGGGTGGTGGCTACATCGATTTGCTAAGTTATGGTTGCGCAACGTGTGGGACACGCGTGGGCACCGCCGTGGCCTGGGAAGCAGCAACGAAGCATGGGGTTTATAATACATGTATCCAGACCATCCTTATAGCTCACCACCCACATGATTGAGCCAAATTTTGAGTGATTTTCTACGCAATGTGCAGCGCGGATTCAAGTATAGACATGAGTGACGTCATCGACACAAGGGCATGTCATACTAGGTCAGCATTTCTACAGTCTCTTCTAACGTAACCATACAAACGTCGGATTTCATCCTGTTAGCATTGTATCTACCACAGTCATGTCCGGGTCATCAAGCCAGTTACCATGGCATTCCATACCATCCTCCACCGCAACATGCAAAGTCCATCTGATCCAAGCCGGCGGCATCCACATCCCTACAGACATGGTCTTGCTCCCCGGCCCGGATAAGCCGCAAGACCCGAAAGATCATGAAGACGAGAACGGAAAGAGGATGTCGTTCTATGCCCCAGACTACGTGTTTCTCATCGAGCACACTGCCACCGGGAACAAGTACATTTTCGACCTAGGCATGCGAAAAGATCTTGAGAACCTTCCGCCTCTTATCGTGAAAGGCACTCTACCAAGCTTCAAATGCGAACCAAAATCTCCGGCGGAGATATTACAAGAGCATGGGTCGCCGGAGCAACAACCCGAGAAGGTCAAGGCTGTCATCTTCTCGCACATGCATTTTGATCATGTTGGCGACGGAGCCAAGGCTGGGTTTGAGAAGGCCGAACTGTGGGTTGGACCGACTTGCTGTACCTACGCGAGACCTGGATACCCGGTTGACGAGAAAGCGCCTACGCTTAGTGAGACTTTGCCGGTAGATGGTACCCGGAAGATTGTGGAGAGCTATGTACCAGATGATATCTTGAGAGAGGCAGGAGATAAGAGAGCAGGTCAGGTTATGGAGGGTATGGTGAAGGGTAAGTACGGCACTGTCGATCTGAAGAAGCCCGAATGGATTGGCCTGGGTGCTTTTGATCGAGCCTATGATGTCTTCAACGACGGGTCAGCATACATTGTTGACTCTCCAGGACATTCGTCCGGTCACCAAATGATGCTAGTACGAACGACATCCGACTCGACCGAAAACGAGAATACATTTGTACTGCTGGCCGGTGACTGTTATCATCACCCAGACTTACTCAAGGACCCGAAACGTACGGCTAGACCACCTTATGCAAAGTCTGGCATGCATGCCGATCCGGAACAGGCAGTGGACACAATGCTGCGTACTAGGGAGTTTGCGCGGAAAGAAAACGTATGGGTTATTGGAGCCCACGATACAAGTGTAGGCGAGGGCATCAAGCCAGGCGTGAAGGAGATACAAGGACTTGTAGACATCAACGATTGGTCAGCAAAAGGATGGAAGAAAGGATAGTAGATTCGTCCAAAGCATCACTGTACCCAATCTACCAGACAGCAGTATACGATGTAGTTTCCGATCAGTAAACCCCGGTCCATACCCAATTCTCCGACACCAAGCCCTTGGCTCCCGAGACACCAAAAGCTTGACCACCGTCTCCCCTCCCGCCGACGCGTCCCACCGTCCGTTCCCCACCCCCCAACGGCCACGCGTTGACAAGGTCCATCCCTCCTAGCCCCATCGCTCGGCACCAAGCGTCGATTCCCGCGGAGTCCGAGCATTTCCGTTAACCCCCGGGGCGAGCGATTGTAGTTCATCTTAGGGTTGCGGCATGCCGGGTTTCGGAGTGTTTGAGTGGCTTGGACGCATGAATGAGGGTGGCGTGATACCGGTCCCGTAGGAATTTTATCGGGCTGCCTGAAATCTAAGGAATGGAGCTAGGCTAAGCCGGCTGATTCGTGGATTGGTCAGTATGAAGAGGTACGTAGGTAGGTAAAAACCGGCATGTAGATATACGGCGGACCAAGTGATGTTGCAAAATTTCATTATTAAGAATTCTATGGGGGATATATCGTAGACGTTGAATGTGTGTGTCTTGAGCCGCTTGCAGCTTTTGAAGATTAACAACAATGAAAAGACGAGCGAATTATTTACAACCATGGTAATAAGTGACAATTCGCTCTCAATATAGCAAATGGTATACTTC
>JAESFQ010000921.1_pt1 | contig 10668 bp, 10 predicted proteins | sample 9269431 | NCBI WGS metagenome assembly JAESFQ01 (sample SAMN14502588, study PRJNA617103) | algae metagenome | isolation source: Plectolyngbya sp. WJT66-NPBG17 and co-occurring heterotrophs from well... | place: USA: Mojave Desert, Joshua Tree National Park, California | collected 2006-08-06 | reverse complement strand
TGTCAAGGAGACCCTCCGCTACCGTCCTCCAGTCATCATGGTTCCTTACCTTGCCAAGAAGGACTTCCCTGTAACACCCGAGTACACTGTCCCCAAGGGCTCCATGGTCATTCCTACCACGTACATGGCGCTACACGATGCTGAAGCATACCCCAACCCAGACTCGTTCGAGCCGGAGCGATGGATTACGGGTAATGCTGATCAACAAACCAAGAACTGGCTTGTGTTCGGTACAGGTCCTCACTACTGTTTAGGTCAGACATACGCGCAAGCCAACCTCATGTTGATGATTGGCAAGGCGAGTATGTTGCTTGACTGGGACCACAAGGTTACTGATCAGAGTGAGGTGATCAAGGTGTTTGCCACTATTTTCCCTATGGTAAGTTACATTGCACAACAACACCTTCACTGGGAACACCTGCTAATATCTTACAGGATGACTGCCTCCTTACCTTCAAGGACCGAACAACGGCCTAAATGGTCCACTTTGAATTTCATCTACGTGATGCGCACCTTTGAGCGATCTTTTCTTGCATTTGCATCCGTAGAGTTCGGTGTTCAACATTTTGGTTCGTTCAAGGCAGAGCTACACTTGTGCTCTGGTCTTGCATCTTTAGACTTTAATGATTACGGCCCTTGGCGCTTCTTGAGAAGTGGCCCGTTGGCTTCATGAGTATAGTGAAAGCTGAGATGAATTAATACTGGGACGAGAGGATGGGTTAAGGAGGGGCGGGTTCCATTTAGGGTAATGGTAATGGCATGGAGAACATACAACATCAAGAACAAACTCTTCGCGTGCTGCTGTAAAATATTGCATGAGTTCCATTGGTCCCGACGCTCACTGCTCACCAAGCTCACAGGGACTAGAGAGCTATGACCACGACCTTCTGAAGTCCACTCCACATGCCGATAGTCTCCAACCTTCAACCACTCGCTTGCCCGCAGCGACACGTGCGTCCTTCGTGCAGCCAGAGGACCTTCCCGTGAATCGCATTCTATTCCCAGGAACCCGCAGCGACACTGCAACAAGCAAAGAAATATTCGTACAATTGCGCACACTTACGCTACATTCTACCAACACCCCAAAACTCTCAGTCGCAAGGACACGAGACCTCTGGCACAGAACCCGAACACAAACGCACATTATGGCGTCCGCCGCCTCTATCTCAGAACGCGATTCTGAGCGCGTTGGACCGCACCCGTCGTACATCGAAATCGCAAAACCCTACATCCTGCAGTCGCGTATGCAGAAATGTCTCGCAAAGATACACATGAGCGACGCCAAGGAAGATGCCGTGCGTCTGCAAGGCGTCGCCTGGATAGATCAAGTGCGCCGTGCACTACAACTGCCCATCCGTACCTTCAACACAGCCGTCATCTACTACCACAAGTTCAGGCTATTGCACGCGGACAATGAGTACAACTGGGCAGATGCGGCAGCTGCAGCACTCTTCACAGCCTGCAAAATTGAGGATACATTAAAGAAGAGCAGGGAGATTCTATGCGCCCACTGGAACCTCAAGGTTGGGCCTGGCGAGAGCCTAAGCAGTGATGATCCGGTATGTATCTCTTGTGGACGAGACAATAGTCATCAGCCAAAATCTGACACTGCAACAGCGCTTCGAAAGCCACTCCAAGCTCATCATCGGCCTCGAACGGCTCATGCTCGAAAGCGCCGGCTTCGATTTTCGCAACCGATACCCCCAGAAAGTCATGGTCAAGCTTGCTAGAGCTCTGAGATTTGAGGCGAAAGACGAGGCCAAAACGACCTGGAATCTAAGCATCGACTCCTACAGGACGTTTGCACCGCTGAAGCAATCTACGCCGACCTTGGCTATTGCGTGCATAGAGCTTGCCGCACGATTGCACGGGAAAGATGTTGCGAAGTTCGTGGATGCAGGACCCGTAAGATACAGCAAGTGGGCTACCAGTCGGCCGGAGGTTATGGAGACGCTCCTGGATCTACTCGACCTATACACCCATCACCGCAGCGCGACTTCAGTTGGGCCTTCCTACACGCTCGAGCACTTTATCAATATTCGCATTGGGCTCAACCAGGAAGCTTCCGCAGCGAACATCCCACGTTATTCTCGGTACAAGTCAGAGCTAGTAGCAGACGCTGAAAGCGCGATCAATGGCGCCAAGCCTCGCAATGGCATCGATCCTACAAGTCCATTTACACCAGCCACACCCGTCGCACTGTCGCCTGGTGCGGATCATGCGCCAAAATCCGCAATCGGTATTCGGGGTCAGAATGGCACGGTCAGATTTATGCTAGACGCTGCCCGTGCACACGATGAACGCGCCGAGGTGGAGAAGTTCCACAAGCTTGAGGAAGAAGAGTATGAAGTCGAGGTGCCGGTCGATCCTAGGGCCGATGAGAGGGAAAGAGACAGAGCAAGACTTGGAAGAGTGCGTTGAGAATGAACATGGATTTTGCGTTTGGATTCTGCTGTTGTACTTTTGCGCCGTTCTATGACGCAGAATAGGGACGAAGCTAAATGTTACAAATAGGAACCCACCAGCGTTGCCGATGACTGGCGCGGTTTGCCAGCCGCAGTTGATGACAATCGGGAAGACACTTCGGGCACTCAACGTACAGGAGGGTATTGGAACAGATTCCGCCAGCGCTCAGAGGGGGCATCACATAATCAGTCCGCTGCCGAAGTAGACGAAAACATCCACCCATCGACAAGGGCCGCCAACTTCGACGACGCCTTCGACAAACGCACTGTACAGGGAAGGGCCAATAATGAAGCTAATGTTCCGTTCGACAACAGGACATTAAAAGATGGGAGACGTGGTAGAAGTTCACGGAAACGACCTCGTGCACAGAACCGAAAAAAGCGGGGCGACGTGAGTGGCGGTAGAGGTGCCCATCGCATGGAGTCAACCTACGAGCATCTCCCGCGAAATTCGTCGATGTCTTCGGATGGCAAAGTAGATAACGAGCTAATCTCTGACCATACTGGCCCCCACGGGATCCGGGACTTTGGTCACCAAGGGCGTGCCGGAAGAAACGGAGGCACGCGCCGTGGCAAGGGCGATCAATACCTTGAGCATAGCTACGACAATCACGACCTGGTAGGCTCCGTGTCTCCTCTTGATGACCAATACCAGCCATTTTCTCCTCGGCACAAAGCGCAAGTTACTGCAGCACAAGGCAAAGACGAGATTTTGCCACAGGCCGTCGGTCCACGCTACAACGCCGGAGAGCGAGAGCAACCACAACACGCCACGGCTTTTGTTCATCCGGATCGCATGTCGCTTGTCTCGCCGGTACCAGAGGCCAATCAACCTACCAGACCTCAAGCACGTAACGAGGCGCTTCCTACAATAGACGTTAAGCGGAAACAACCAGTCAGTAAGAACAAGGCACTCTCAGCGAATGACGGGCATCAATGGGCGAACACTGGCAACAACAACAGCCGTGGCAGAGGGCGAGGGAGAGGTACCGGCAGAGACAGGGGTGGCAGTCGAAACGACTATCGTGGCGGTAGAGGCAGAGGCGACGGGCCAGAGAAATGAATTCATGGCCGGGAGAGAAGCTGTCTATGTCCTACTTACGCGAAACATGTTCGAGGACCTGGCAATGTAGTAATTAAGCTCTCTGAATAAGCTCATAAAGACGCTTCGAACTACTCCCAAAGACGACACCTTGATGTCTGATTCTCGTTGTCTTATATGTGTACTGCCATATCTGTAAGTCTACGTGCCCCAAGAAGCTGGGCTGAGACGTGAGTGACTATTTAGTAGTTCTGGAGGGCGGCGGATTTACCGGGGATAAGCCAACTGTGGTGGCGGCATCTCAAGTGCTCCCCTCTAGGTTGGATTTCAAAGCGCCATCTTGTGAAGCGCCTGCTCTTGATCCGCTATGTATTGGTCAAGGGAAAGGAGTCATGCTGTTTCACTTTTTTGAGGGCGGAAGAGCACTAAGATTGCTCGATCAGATTGCTGTGGGCGTCCACTCTTGGAAGCATTCTAACCAGGTGTCTATGGTTCTTATTTTAGGGCGCCATTTGCAAATAGATGGAAAGGAGTAATATGATTATAACAATGCATGATGAGTCGAAGAGCAGCTGGGCTTTGCAAGGCGTACACTTGCCAGAAAGACCCGACTGGGATACACGCAGTCATGCATTCTTCCGCTGCGAGGCCAAATGTAGAAGTTGAAATTACCAGTGACGATATTTCCCCCGACCATGATCCACATGCATCGCGGTGCTACCCAATGGCAATCATTGGGCCGCCGCACTGTAATCCCCCAGACAAGCGACTGGCAGCACCACGAGAGATCAGTGGAGTCATCTCGTTCGATTCTGGGGAAATAAAACAGAGAGGAGAAGCGGCTGTTGTGCGGAACGAAGAAGAAAGGGCGCCGCAGCATGGCCAGTTTGGGCACACCAGGTTACTTCGCGCCACCAGTGGGCCGTGCTTTAGCGAGGAAAGCGCGACTGACCCCACCACTAGCTCTACTAAAAACCTTCGCTCCCCCTCGCAGAACTCTTTTCAACCAGACGCACGCCCGCCTCTACGGCTTATAATCAACTCCCCGTCTGTCTGACTCTGGTCGACTGCATCGCCAGAGACATCAGCTCAACCCGCGCCCTATACATCGAATCCGCGCGCTCAAAGCGGGGTATTCGACAACTCCCCACCACTGAATTTTCGTAAAAGAAGAACAGTACCAACACCGCAAACATGGTCAAGTAAGTCGCCGCCAGCTACTTCTCCTTCGTCCCAGGCTCGGGCCCCCTGTTTTTTGTCAGTGCAAGCAATTGGACAATGGCTAACATGACGATAGCTTCACCGTCGAGGAGGTACGTAACGCGCACACATCACCCCGCACCAAACATCGATATTGGCAACATGAAAGACAGGACGGATACTGACTGCGCGGCTAGATCCGTGGTCTCATGGACGACCCTAAGAACATTAGGAACATGTCCGTCATTGCCCACGGTAAGCACTCTCGTGGAAACCCCGCAGTATAAAGCTAGACGGATGGCTGACATACCCCACCACAGTCGATCACGGAAAGTCCACCCTTACCGACTCGCTCGTCCAGCGTGCCGGTATTATCTCGGCCGCCAAGGCTGGTGAGGCTCGTTTCACCGATACCCGAGCTGACGAGCAGGAGCGTGGTGTCACTATCAAGTCGACTGCCATCTCCCTGTACGCCACCCTCAAGGACGAGGACGACCTCAAGGACATTCCCGTTCCCACCACCAAGAACGACTTCTTGATCAACTTGATTGACTCGCCCGGTCACGTTGACTTCTCATCTGAGGTCACTGCTGCTCTCCGTGTCACCGATGGTGCGCTCGTTGTCGTCGACACCATCGAGGGTGTCTGCGTCCAGACCGAGACTGTCCTGCGTCAGGCTCTTGGTGAGCGTATCAAGCCCGTCGTCATCATCAACAAGGTCGACCGTGCTCTTCTCGAGCTCCAGCTCAGCAAGGAGGATCTGTACCAGAACTTCTCCCGTGTCATCGAGTCCGTCAACGTCGTCATCGCTACCTACTACGACAAGGCCCTTGGTGATGTCCAGGTCTACCCCGAGAAGGGTACTATCGCCTTCGGTTCCGGTCTCCACGGCTGGGCTTTCACCATCCGTCAGTTCGCCACCAGGTACGCCAAGAAGTTCGGTGTCGACAAGAACAAGATGATGGAGCGTCTCTGGGTAAGTGGACCAATCGAAAAGATCCGCAGCAGTTGCTAACAAAGCGCAGGGTGACAGCTTCTTCAACCCCAAGACCAAGAAGTGGACCAAGGTTGGCACTCACGAGGGTCAGACCCTTGAGCGTGCTTTCAACCAGTTCATCCTGGACCCCATTTTCCGCATCTTCCAAGCTGTCATGAACTTCAAGACCGACGAGATCCCCACTCTCCTCGAGAAGCTTGAGATCAAGCTCACCTCGGATGAGAAGGATCTCGAGGGCAAGCAGCTCCTCAAGGTCGTCATGAGGAAGTTCCTTCCCGCCGCCGACGCTCTCCTTGAGATGATGATTCTCCATCTTCCTTCTCCCGTCACCGCCCAGAGGTACCGCATGGAGACCCTTTACGAGGGTCCCCACGACGATGTCAACGCCATCGGTATCCGAGACTGTGACCACAACGGTCCCCTCATGCTGTACGTCTCCAAGATGGTGCCCACTTCCGACAAGGGTCGTTTCTACGCTTTCGGTCGTGTCTTCTCCGGTACCGTCCGCTCTGGTCTCAAGGTCCGCATTCAGGGCCCCAACTACCAGCCCGGAAAGAAGGAGGACCTGTTCATCAAGGCCATTCAGCGTACCATTCTCATGATGGGTCGTTTCGTCGAGCCCATTGACAACGTCCCCGCCGGTAACATTCTCGGTCTTGTCGGTGTTGACCAGTTCTTGCTCAAGTCTGGTACCCTCACCACCAACGAGACTGCCCACAACCTCAAGGTTATGAAGTTCTCCGTTTCCCCAGTCGTGCAGCGTTCCGTCGAGGTCAAGAATGCCCAGGATCTTCCCAAGCTCGTCGAAGGTCTTAAGCGTCTTTCCAAGTCCGACCCTTGCGTTCTGACCTACATCTCGCCATCCGGTGAGCACGTTGTCGCCGGTGCCGGTGAGTTGCACTTGGAGATTTGCTTGAAGGATCTCGAGGAGGACCACGCCGGTGTTCCTCTCCGTATCTCCGACCCCGTTGTCCAGTACCGTGAGACCGTCAACACCACTTCCAGCATCACTGCTCTGTCCAAGTCGCCCAACAAGCACAACCGTCTCTACCTCACTGCTCAGCCTTTGGACGAGGCCGTCTCTCAGGCTATCGAGTCTGGCAAGATCGCTCCTCGTGACGATATCAAGCAGCGTGCCCGTATTCTTGCCGACGAGCACGGCTGGGACGTGACCGATGCCCGTAAGATTTGGTGCTTCGGTCCCGACACCACTGGTGCCAACTTGCTCGTTGACCAGACCAAGGCCGTCCAGTACTTGAGTGAAATCAAGGACTCTGTCGTCTCTGGTTTCCAGTGGGCTACCAAGGAAGGTCCCATTGCTGAGGAGCCCATGCGCTCTATCCGCTTCAACATCATGGATGTCACTCTCCACGCTGATGCCATTCATCGTGGTGGTGGTCAGATCATCCCCACCGCGCGCCGTGTCCTTTACGCCGCCACTCTCCTTGCCGAGCCTACTCTCCTCGAGCCCGTCTACCTTGTCGAGATCCAGGTTCCCGAGCAGGCTATGGGTGGAATCTACGGTGTCCTTACCCGAAGGAGAGGTCACGTCTTCGAGGAGAACCAGCGTGTTGGTACTCCTCTCTTCAACGTCAAGGCCTATCTCCCCGTCAACGAGTCGTTCGGTTTCACCGCCGATCTCCGTGCCGCCACTGGTGGACAGGCCTTCCCACAACAAGTCTTCGACCATTGGCAACATCTCCAGGGTGGCTCGCCGCTTGACGCCACCACCATGGTCGGTAAGATCGTGTTCGACATGCGTAAGCGCAAGGGTATCAAGACTGAAGTGCCCGACGTTTCCAACGTAAGTTCTTCCACGCATTACATTCAATCAACATATGCTAACAAACGTCGCAGTACTACGACAAGCTATAAGGGAATGCTAGCAAAAGCGTTAGATTTCCTTTCCTCGCGATTCTGGGTCATCCGACAGTCATGGGCAAGCTCGTGGCCGCTGGTCGATGTATGACGCAAACAGCTCCCCCATGGAGCAACCAGAGCTAGTAAATGTCGGTCCGGGCGGTTGCGCCCTTGATATTAGTCAGGTTTTTGGGGCTTTGCACGAAAGATACGGATGATGACCCTTTTTCCTTACATGTTCTTAGTGTAGTATAGTTGGAGAAAATCAAGCTATATCGCACAGTTGCTGTCTATATACGTATCGGATATGTGAAGCGTGAGGCGAAAGTAATGTTGTGGTGAGTGAATGTAGTGGGGCATTGATGTCATGTGCTCACGAGCAAGAGAGCTATGACATTGCCGTCGCGCGCTAGGAGCAACGCGAAAGACGTACGCTTGGCTCTGTGCAGGTCCCACCGGAAACACCATCAGCGCAGTACTAGACTGCGACTCGACACCAACGCAATCGCGCAACGTGGGGGTGAGTGAGAGTTGTCCCTTGATATTGCAATGTTACTCGAGGAAAAAGACCATGCCGTGTTCAAGAATTGGTTGCAGCCGAAGCTCGAGAATATGTAAGTCGGAGCCTCTCAGCAGAGCTGTTGCGCCGTCGCAAAAACTGACCGGACGCGCAGTTCCGATGCTGAAGCTGGAGTGCTCGCCGACTATGTAGCTGCCCTCGTCACCGTCGACGACACGGACGCAAACGTGCAACGGACTTTGATCGAGTCGCTGGAAGATTTTCTTGGCAGAGAAAGTAAGCGCACAAGAAGACTATGTCACACCTCGTCGCTAACGATTTGAAGGTACCGAACCTTTTGTAAAAGACATCATCGTCGCACTCAAAGCTAAGAGCTATCTCCCCGAGCCGAAAGCGAAAGACACCAAACCACAAGTCTCGGCTCAGGCCTCACAATCAGCGCCCATAAAGTCCATAGTAGGCAGTACGAACTTCGAATACGAACCGCATCCGTCCAACGTGCCATTTGGAGCTCCGAGAGGCCCTGCCGCGAATAGAAATTCGACAGCACCACATCACCTACCCGACCGACCGACCACTCAGGGCTTATATCAAGATGGTTCGAATCAGTCAAGAAAGCGCAAGGCGGTGGAAAGGGATAACAGCCAGTCGGGAGAGGGCCAGGATTCACACTACAGCCGCAGTGGTGGTGCGAATAACAGACCATCAAAGCAGACCGCTCGTCGAGGCGGCAGGAGTCTTGGGGCAGGAGACGTGCGGCCACAGAACACATTCGCCGGCTTCGGTGGTATGCCGGACTTCACGAACCTTCCGCCGCCGCCACCGGGCCCTCTACCCTTCGATCCCTCAGATCCCATGGCTTTCTTTGCCATGGCAGCAGCTTTCGGAGCAACCCTGCCGGGCATGCCTCAGCTTCCTTTTCCGAATGGGCAAGACGGTGGCTTGAATCAAGGACGAACTAAGATAAAGTGTGCTGATTACTACGAAAGGGGCTTCTGCGCTCTAGGCAACCTTTGCCCACACGAGCATAGCGACGCCGCCGTAACTGTTTCGCCCGACGAGATTCCTGAATACGACCCAGAGCAGTCATTCCTCGCTGTCCAGCCATCCAGAGGGCTCGGCAGACAGGTAGCGCCTGGTAGCCAACCTCGTGCAACTAAGGGTGGCAGAGCACGTGCATCGTTCTCCTTGCCAGGCTATTCGCGGAACAAATCAAACACTACGCTTGTCGTTGAGCAAATCCCCTCAGAACACTTCAACGAGGACAGTATACGGGGTTACTTCTCGGAGTTTGGTGATATATCCAATCTAGAGTTACACCCTAAGAGGCAGTTGGCGGTGATCAAGTTTGCCGATCGCAAGACTGCCAAGCAAGCTTATCATAGTCCCAAAGCCGTTTTCGAGAATCGGTTCGTCAAGGTCTACTGGTACGGGCCCGAGACGGAGGAAAGGTTGTCGCAAGAGAAACATGAAGTAGAAGAAGAAAAGCTTGACCTGGAGGCGATTGCGATCAGGCAAGCAGAAGCGCAGAAGGCATTCGAAGAGCGTCGCCGTAAGGCTGAAGAAGCGGAAGCGAGATCCGCAGAGATTGAGAGGCAGCTGATCGAGAAGAACAAGGAGATTGAAGAGATCAAGCGACAACTTGCTGAACTGTCAGGTGATCCTGTGGACGACTTCACGCAGACTCTCGCAACGCTCCAGGCCGAAGCAGCTGAACTTTACAACCAGCACGAGCCTAGTGCACCCGCGATTGGCGGCCGCGGCCATGGCGCGTTCCATGGATCTTATCGTGGTCGTGGATACGGTCCCTTCCCACCTCGAGGCAGGGGCTACACGCCTTACCGGGGCCGTGGAGGTGGTTACGGTGCTCCCGCCTTTCCAGGTCGGAGTGTGGGGAGTAAGAAGCTCGATAACAGGCCAAGGCGTTTAGCTGTCGCAGGGATAAAGCCTGACACACCGAGGGATGAATCTTTGAGGCAGCATCTTCTGGTACGTGGAGCTTACGCACGAATACGACCTTGTCTGCTAATTATATGCATAGAACATTCCCCACTGCATAAGCATCGATCGGCACCCTGAGCAAGCTGATACCCTCATCCTGACCTTCAAAGAACGATATCAGGCCGAGATGTTCCTTGACCAATCTCTCAATATTCCCGACGTGGGCAAACTCGATCTCGCATGGGTTCCTAACGATGCCTTTGGTGGTTTGAGATCTGTTACGACCACAACTGACGCTTCCAACACTCATTTTGAGAAAGATGATGATGATGACTCTTCCGCTACCATCGGAGAGCAGGAAATCAAGACAGAAGAGGATGAGGATCGGCAGATGGGCGGGATAGATGCGGATATGGATGTTGCGGACGATGTGGATGAGTGGCAGCGAGTGATACCCTAGGTAAGTTTTATGCCGAGACGCAGGCAGTGTAACGTCCTTTCTTCGTCTTTCTTCGTTATTATCATACATCAGCGTGGCGCTATGCTTTTGAGTCAAGGGGCAAGGAATGCGCTGGAACTGTAGACCATGAGAGCCGCTCAAGGGCTCTTGATATCATCGGGGTAGTTTCTGTGCATAAATGCA
>JAESFQ010000920.1_pt1 | contig 10671 bp, 7 predicted proteins | sample 9269431 | NCBI WGS metagenome assembly JAESFQ01 (sample SAMN14502588, study PRJNA617103) | algae metagenome | isolation source: Plectolyngbya sp. WJT66-NPBG17 and co-occurring heterotrophs from well... | place: USA: Mojave Desert, Joshua Tree National Park, California | collected 2006-08-06 | reverse complement strand
CGTCGTGGGATTCCTAACGAGATAGGGACCATGACGGGCTTATTTGCGCCTTCCGCTCCCTTCGACAAAGTTAAGGTTCTGGCGCCAGCGCCATACGGACATTAGTGCTAAAAGGCTCATGATCGTGGTGACGGTCACCGCACTTCGCAATCTTGGTCGTGCTCTCGTCTACCCCACCGCCCTGCTCCGCTTTTTTTGCGTTCATCCAAGTAATTACAAACAACCTCTTTCGTCATGCCATTGATGTCGACCAGAGACTTGAGCCGTCATCATATGGGACCATGCCCGTGTCGTCACAAAACAAACCCCAGTATCGAAGTTGGCAGGCCGCTCGGTAGTCGCGGAAAAGTTTAGTACGGGTACAACCCTCGACCATGTTAATTGTGGAGCCCAAATCGCGTGTCAGCTGGGATGCTGCAGATGAAGAGCGGTTTAGAAGGGCTAGACCAGCCTTACTTCTGACATTTAAAACGGCCTGAGCTTCGGGTAGGATTCCCCGGGAGACGGACACGTTCTGACGGCTGTGGATCGCACTATACGTCGCCCGCAATCACATTCGAGCCAAAGACACGGAACGTGAGTGTATGCGAAGCGGCTAAAAAGTATGCTTGACGCATACGAACAGACCAATCTGTTGCACAGCTTCGCAGCAAAATCCTGGTATGCCTTTGGTTGAAGTAAAAGCCATGGAAGTCTGAGCTCCAGTCAGAGCACCTACGGCGATTCCTACCCTTGGACCTACACGTTGGCACCGCTATTAAACCCTGTGGCTCACCCACTTTCTAACGCACTTCCCATCTTCGCATATTCTGGAATTCTAAAACAACACGCTATTTTTGATCAGTGCCAAAGGAAGTGGACACTCTACACACTCTGCCTACCATTGGCTCCAAACTTCACATATCCCCCAACTATACCATAGCTGCTATCCATGCTCGATCCCTTCACCATGGGCGTTGAAAAGCTTGTTATCAGACCTGGCAACGGTATAGACATTCCCAAGAAGCACGATGAGGTATCCATGGAATACACTGGTAAGATTTACTAAGCAGCGATTCACCTAGCATCAGTATCTAATGGCGGTTCCAGGATGGCTATTTGACGAAGATGCTCCAGACAATAAAGGCGGACAGTAAGCAAACCGGCAGCTTCCATGTCTCTCGACTTGGAATGGAGCGCCATACTAATCGTTATTCAGATTTGATACTTCCATAGGTCGAGGTGACCTGATCACTCCAATTGGCGCAGGGCGAGTCATCAAAGGTATGTCCTTTCTGTCTACTCCAGTCGCTCCGTACTTGGTGCATGTGCATCTCACGAGTCTAGATACACATTCTGACTGACGCTTGCACAGGGTGGGATGAGGGCATTTTAGGCTCGGAAGAGGCATCTCCCATGACGCTGGGAGAGAAGGCAACTTTGGTCATAACACCGTACGTAATGTTCCGAACGACGTGTCTTCTCCGCCAGGTGCACTTTGCTAACTATATGCGTGATACAGAGATTATGCATACGGCACTCGGTAAGTTAGATTCGCAATTCACAAACTCCGTGGTCGGGACGGGAACAAGCATGACGGGATACTACCCAACTATACACGCCGCCGTGGATACGAACGCCCGACGGGACCAAGGCTTAGCACGGTTTATGATGTGCCGAGGATCGTTTGAGCCATTCTTCTTCAAATATCCCGCACTCCTGGACGTTCATGCCGCTGCAACCGCCAATCTTATACGGCACCAACATCTGCAGCCTCTGGCATCGCCACATCTTTGAACCTCGAGAATCTGACAAGAGGATTGGATGCAAGTGCTGATAATGTGGACAGAGGCTTTCCCGGACACATTCCCGCGAATGCAAAACTGATTTTCGACGTCGAGCTCAAAGCCATCAACGGAAAGAGAGCAGAGAGCGCCTGAAGTCCAGTACGCATCATCGCGCCACCCGCTGACTACGTTGGCCGACATATACTCCGTTACTACCCGATTCACTCACTCACCCAGCCATTCGCGGTGCCGGGATATTCGTAATTGAGATCAGCACATGTGAGAACAGGAGATGTCTCCTCTCAACCAACGATTAGCGCTTGTTACGCGCCAATCACGCCCAACTTCTAATGATCCTTACCACTCGTGCGCAAGCAGGAGTTTGTTTTCTTTAACCTTTTTGGAGTTTGGCGCTTGGTAGAGGTATACGGGAAGCAGACTCATTTTAACCAGAGTTGTTCATGTGCTTGCGTCAAAGAATGCTCAATTTTCGTGTCCAATATAACACATCCTTCTATGCACTTTACGGTTCCGCAGCTTTCAGGATTTCGTATCTCGTCCTAATTGGAGTTACACCGTTTGTTGTCTTTGGCAACTCCCTCGATGCAGGAAATGATTCATGGTAGTTTTACATGCCCTTCGGATCTAAGTACCCGTTAATCAAAAGGGAACATTCTTTCTCAGGTCATCAATCTTCCCATGTCCAATCATTGGACGTAAATGACCTTCCAGCATCGTGCCAGAGTACCTAAGTAGTGTTCGTACCGATTGGATGGTAGGCATGTAGTAACCCAATCCAGAGATTCGCCTCGCCGCGGGATAACCTTGGACATCGCACGAGCCGGTACTGAAGCCGCACACCGATGTTCCTTTCCTTAACCTCACTGGATAACATTGCCGATATCAGATGCAGACCTTCGTCGGTATGCCGAAGACAGGCAACATGGGTCATATCTCGTGCTTTCATTGGGTGGCGGTAATGGCGGCTTACGCTTAATCCGGCAAATATAATGTTGTGTCACCGCAGCCTTCAACGTTGACTATCGGACTCGACTATCGCGGAAACCATACAACCATTGTCCTCGTTGTTTCTCGCAACGAGTGGGGGGAAGCTGCCGCACTGTCCTCAAGTGAAAGACACCCCACGAAGGGGCGCCCCTTCTTGACCCACCAAGATAATGCGTTCATCACTAATGAATGGACCTCTACCCGAGATAGGCGTTTTGTATGCGGCAAGATCCAGGGCTTCCATTCCAAGCTCGATTCGTATCTCCTAAATCTCTAAGATGATGTGGTCCTCAACAAGTCACCTACCATGTTGCGTCAAACAACCGGCGCACGAAATCACCGATCAGAAATCGATGTGAACTCTATTTAAAAACCTGGTCACGATCTATACCAAGCCAGAACCTAGACACCCGTACTGGAAGCTCACCGATAACGGCCCGTGGCCGTTCAACTCACCCTTGGACGGTCTGGTCCGCACCGGAAGCGGGTACGGCTTTCTACGCTTCGTATACCCATACAAAAGACTGTCGCATAGGAAAACCGACGTGAGCAAAATGGCTGCAAGTTGAGTCTGTTGGATGCAAGTGGCGTCCGTCCCATGCAGCTGCATCAGGCACGAGCCTGCATCGATCATGCGCATGCATGGCACAGTAATGTTGCGGGCTTTTACTGGTCAATGTGTGCAAGCACGTCAGTAAGGTGGCATGTATGCATATCTGTACTGCGTAATTGCTCCGCCAACGTGTTAAAAGCTAGGTATTATTACCCCTTCTCAAGCACAGTTGTACATGATAAGTGGCTGTTGAATCCAACAAAAACTGGAAACGGGGGTTCTATCATCAACCCGTGCTGCAGGTAGGCCGCAGTCATGCAATGTGACGTGCAATTGCGTGCATGGAGGAAACGTGCACATGATACCATAGAAGGAGCTCGTCTTATCCTTGCTTCGCTAGCATCTGAAATCATTGGTGTTCAGCGGGGGTTTATCAGGATTGAGTTACTGCTGTTATGGTTCGTTCCAGGGTCGGCTGAAGATGACGTTCGGGCTTGCCAAGTCAACACCGTGCACGACACAAGGTTCCTATACGTGTGTTGTCTCCAGAAGACTTTCTTTGCGATAGTCGGGATCTCGATCATGCGCTTCGGGCGTAGCTACGGTATTCTACCTACAAACTACCGTGACACCAAACTCTGATTATTGCGGCCCAAATTGATTTTTCATTGGAGATTACGGCTGGTAGCGCCGGTTGATTCGCCTTTGTTACCGATTAATTCACCCAATGAGAAACGCGCGCATACAGTCATTTGCGTGCAGTTCACCGTTCGACGCGCCAAGTGATTCCTCAAGCCGCACCGCCGCGTCACATTGGGGACGGAGGAGCAATGCGTGAGGGCCAGACACATGGAAATATGTCCACGGGCAAGCGCAACAGTCATATGATGCTACCAAGGCGGCCAACCATCATCAACGGTGGGAGACCGATAGAATCTCGTTCGCGGATCGCATCTCCACACACACCCAGATTCGACCTGTAGCGCCCCGGCGAGTGAACAGCGACAGATACTTTGAGAGGTGAGTCAATGGGACTGCACTGTCATATTACATGTCTTTCTAGCCGATCCGCAGAGATACACGAGCATGATAACGATCTGGATGACGAAAAAGAAACGCACTGCATCAAGAGTGCGCTCATAATGCAAGAACAAAACTGCATCTATCTGGTCACTTCGTAGGTGGCAAGCACAGGTGTGAAGGCAACGTACTGGCCGCGTAATCATTGCAATGACACGGCAAACACATTGGCTGGTTCTGAAAGTCAAGCACGCCGCTTGCTTGGCTACCTGTAGAGTTATGTGCTATACACGACTGGGAAACGCATCTGCTTTTTGTGGTATTAAAGTGTGAACCATGCATTTCGTGTCCAATCGTTCTTTAAAGTAACCAGCCAAAGCCTACCTGATCGGTGAGGAAACCGACATCCCACTCTACAAACCTCAACTAACACGTAAGAATTGCATGAAGCGAATATCACGACTGCATGTTTGATGTGGTCGGTATTTGGCAGCTAGTGAGATTCGGTCGGCATCGCTGGAGCTGACTGGGAACCATTTCAGCAGTCTGATTGATATGGTACACGGTAGATTGAAGGTGTCATTACTTGGATAGTTGGATGTGAGCGAATGTAGCAACCGCCTGTCACTGCGATCCAGTAACATCAAGTCCAGACCGGGTGACAGACAGAGGCCGAGTATAAGTGTGATCTGTAATGCGTTCGACTCACGATTGACTTGATAGCAATCCCTGGGTGCATGACTGAGGCGTTCAGAGCCTGAGATATTAGTGGATGGAAAACGAAATTCTTATCAGACAACCACACCGGCACATATAAAATGCTTCAATTTATGGATTAGTACTCCCATAGCACGTCTGTCTTCCGGGTAGGACATGGCACGTGCTGAGTAATCATAAGCGGTGGTCCTCAGAATGCAAATAGTTATATCCTTACAGAGCAATCCTATTCGCGTAGCCTCAGGCCATAGGAATACGAAGGTATCCGTCGTTAGAGAGCACGCATGCCCAAGGCTGGACATTGTTAGTCTAGCGAAGTATCTGGTGTACCATCTGGAAAATAGCAAGCCCGGATTATGCTCATCGTAACTCTGACTGCCGTCTCATAGTTGACGGTAGCGATGTTACACTACAGCTCGAAGGGGGTGTGAAACTTTACTCAATGCGTCGTCGGGCCAGACACGCTTCTGATCGGAAGTAAGTCTTTAGCTCCACGTGTGCCACTCTGTATGTGTGCAAGTCACATGAAGCGGGGCCTGGTTATTCGATCAACGTCGTGGATTGCGTCGTGCTTTTGACATGGCAACCGCTAAGACATGGCCCGCATAGTTTCCATCTGTGACCGGTCCACCTGAGCCATAATATTTTCTGGTGCGACATGGAGCCGAAGGCACTAAGAGCATGAATCGACTTTTATGTCTTTCAATTTCGACTATTGCATATAAAGAGGAGGTGCCGTAGGGCGACAATGTGAGATGTAGCCAGAGTTTGAACATTGATAATCATATTGTTCAAGGTGCAAGAAAGGAGTCATTGGAAACAACTATTGCATAGACATGACAGTGGTAGGAATACTTGGTGGCCGAAGAGGTGAAGTTGTTTGATAGATGGGTGCGCCAGAAAAGGGCCTGTGTCACGTGGTGACTAAAAGTGCCCCACTAGAATCCTGCTCGTGACGCTCGCTCAACCAAAGCCACTGGAGTCAGGCGGAAGACAACACCTCTCGACAAGATGCACAACCGGAGCACAACTTGGAAGGCTCGCTGGCAAATTGCTCTGCATATGAATCGCGCCGCCGAGATGGTCCAGTCGAGGTGCCACGACATTCGTCGCACGCTTTACAGCGCTACGCTCCACCTCCAAGCCAGCCAAGTCAGTCTTTCGACTGACCGCAAGCAAGCGCAACAAAGAATAGAGAGCTGTCGCATTTGGTTATGTTGGTCTCATCTTGCACCGACTCTCGTGGGAGAGTTCCGGTTGGCGAATGCAGGAAATTAAATGTGGGAATGAGCCCTTGCTCAATGGTTCGAACTACCGGCTTTCTGCATCATTGCGACAACGCACTGGCTTGGACCTCCCACTTGTTGACGCATGTTGCTGCTACACATCTTTGACCGGTCGTCATCACAAGGATGGCGCAACCGGACGGCTCCCAACGTAATCATGGTAGCTGTCTTACGACTTGTCCTTGCATGCTGTCTGACTGAGATGCAGCAATTCAACAGCTTGTCGCAAATGCTCACACTCTGGAAAACATGACGAGGCCTGGGCACAGCCCCTATTCAAGCCTTGCAAAGGGAAATGCATCGCTTAAGAGAATAGCCAGGCTCGCCAAGCGGACTCATCTCGGGATTTTGCACCACCAACCTGAAGATTTTCAACACGCATGCCGCGATGAGGGAGCACCCGACTTCATCAAAGAGCCAAACAACTGCTTCGTATTAGGGTGGTAAGCAGAGCAAAGTGCGCCCACCAAGCGGCCTCGTTTCAGCCGTAAATCTCTGCAACCAGTGCAAGCAAGAGAGACGACACCGTCGATCGGCGAGATCCCTGCTATGCTTTACTCTGCTTTCGTCCTTTACCCGACATGAGATGGTCAAAGTTACAACCACTGCCCTGACGATCAGGCACCACACTCGTCCGATTGGATCGCTCCTTGCCCAGCTCGTCCAGAACCTATCTGATCGCGGCTAGCACGCTGTCCGTGCATGCTCTCCGGACTAGCCACGACGTTTGGCTCCGTCCCAAGCAAGGCCACGCCGTGGCGGCGATTAGTTCCATGGCGGACGCGCTTCGAAGTGGGCCTGGGCTACGTGGACTAGGATACAGCCATCTTATTTACTTGCGCATCCCCCAGGTCCCTGACCCCTTCTCTACCGCCCAAGCAAGACTTCGTCACCCACATTCATTCGCTGAATAACTTCACTCTTTTAGGTGTTCAGCCGACATTCCTTCGATCGATCCCTTCGCGTCTTCAGCTTTTTGTCCAGTACTACTCCGGTCCAACTCTACAACCATGCAACTCATCACGCTCCTTTCCGCGGCCTCGGCCATGGTTGCCACCACCTCGGCTACCTCCTCCAGGAGCGCTGTCACTCTGAACAAGGAATGCAACACAGACAAGCCCTACGCTCGCATCATCAACCGATGCGACTACGATGTTCACCTTTGGTCCGTCTACAAGGGCGATGGTTGCCCCGACGATGGCATGGTCACCCTCAAGACCGGCGAAACCTATTCGGAGAACTACCCCGACTCCACTGATGGCAAGACTGGTGTATCCATCAAGATCTCCAAGACCAAAGAGTGCAAGGGTGTCGACATCACCCAGTTGGAATACTTCCGCGAAACTCAGGGTGACGAGGCTTACCGATTCAACTACCTCGACGTCTCCTATGTAGACTGCCTAGGCGAGGACTGCCCAGCAAGGAAGGATGGATACTACTTAAAATCTGGTTCCCAGACTGGAGTGAACGTCGCATCCGCTGGCAACACCTTCTGCCCGATCTTGTCCTGCCACGACGCGGCGTCTTGCGATAAAATCTCCTACGTTCTACCCGATGACGTGCAGACCAAGACATGCGATCTCGAGGAGAACATGGACTTTTACATGTGTGGTGGAGAGGCGCCCTCTGACGACTACGAGTCTGCTGAGCCTTCAACCAGCTCTACCAAGAAGGTCGAGTCTTCAGCTGCTAAACCTACGTCTACCTCTGCTTCCGAGGAGGACTCCTACTCCGTCGATGTCGAAGTGGCTGCCGCCGCCGTCACCCCTGCGCCTGAGAAGCAAGAGGAGAAGCCATCCTCCAAGCTCACCAAGACCAAGGTCGTCTACGTTACCGCGTACGAGTATGTCAACGCAAAGAGGCACGCTCACGACCATGCTCGCCGCCACCAGCCTTTCCATGCATAAGCTACTCGTGTTACTTGCATATTATGGTATTGGTGTCAAGGGACTGTTCAGCTCTATATTCTACAAGTCCATAATTCAGGATACTGGTTTCGCGATATACCCAGAAAAGATCAGGAAGAGGAGAGTAGAGTTGATCCGACTCGAGTAATGACAGAGGTAGACAGCGTTGCAGGCCCAATCTATTCATTTCTTCACTACGTTATTGACGCGCACCTGTCATGCTTGCTTTTGTCAACCTCTTTATCAATCCTCGTCTTCTATGCTCTGTAAACGACATTACGGGCGCGGTACTTGGCATTTTGGAAAATGGCGCCTGCGCTTTCTTTGTCGCACATTCTTTCTTACGAAGTCACGATCCGGGATACCATTTTGGGGTTACAGCCCTCTTTATCTGGGCTAGCGGGATATATTTGTTTCATCCATTCGCTTCGTCAAGGACTTTTGTCTCCTATTGCTTGAACACGGATGTGGGGTTGTGTGCAAAGACGTCCCGGTTTGGTGATTCTGTTTATAGCTTGAAAATAGATTCATTCGCTATCATCCCACCGACCCTCTTTGCGCAGCGAAATTCAACTTATTTCAATCACTCGCACGCATGGCTAATTTGCGTCATACTATGCATCGCCTTGACTTGGTGCCACATTCTCAGCCATATGTGTAGATTACTTGATGAAGTCTTCTGCTTTCGGTCACTACACCTGCGTAAGGTGTGTTTCAAGCTAAGTCATGATGCGAATAATAAGTTTCGAAACACTGTTGCATGCTTATTCGATTGCGCCGCCTCCTGGCGTGTTCTGACCACGCGATCACAAACTGATTCAGCCTCACGTTGCTCTGATCAACATTTCCACTGAGCCAATGCATCGGACCGCCTTCGGGTCATCGGTGATCAGCGAACAGGTTTGCAAAACCAAGTCTCGCCGCAACTCCTACCCTCCAGCCTCCTCCCAACGTTGCACATCGTTCGCACATTGATTATTCCCGCGACTGACAGCGGCGCGGCTGGAGCCGGTCACATTTGAGCACCAGCCAGATACAGGCCACGCAGCCGCCGTACCTTTGTTTCGAGCCACGCCTAAAATCTACATGTTGCAGGTTCACATGCCACTCTCAAGATGTCTAAAAATCTGGGCGTTCAGGCCCGCCTTCCGCGACCCGTGATTCGACGTTCATTGCGTCACTCCTTCGCCATGGGACAGCTTTTGGTTCGCCGAAAACTACCGGTGCCTTGCAGTGTGCAGCACCAAGACGACTGTTGGAGAGCCGTTGAGTCAACCAAGCGTTTAGGTCTCGTTGTGGGCTAACCGCAGCTCGGCATCAGGCGCGAGCCGAACTTCCGGAGAACCACATTTATACCCTCTTAGATCCGGTCATACAAGGTGGTGGCTCTTCTAGATTGGCGCAGAACGCAATTAGCAGAATTTGCACCGGGTCTTGTGTCGTTGTGCAGAAGTCAACGTTCGAGAACAGCAGCGTAGTTGGCTACTTTGCTCCACACCGTCATACTTCTCCACACATTCATTAGTCTACCAGTACGCTTGCGACTTTCTTGCTGCAATAACCATCTGCCGTTATCGATGTCAATTAGATGCATGCCTCGATACGACTCTGCATGTGCATGGCTGTACGTCAACGTTAATGCTATGCGGTCATCGACCCCGCCACGGTCCATTTTTGGGGGATTGGACCAATGGTAGAATTGCTGAAGTAAAAGAAAACTCTGGTCCACTCTAAGTTTTTGACACTGCTTGCGACGGTAGACGTCACCGTCTTCATGGCACCTGTTGGATTCTGAATGCACAGCCCTCTAAAGGGCTAGGACGGACATACGGGCAAGCTAACCAGATGGATAATTCAGCAGGTTGTACCGTGTACGTAAGACTGTTGAATATCTAGCGTCACCTTCCCCGGTGTTCGACGGTCATTTTTAATACCTCTCCTGCAGCGTTGCTGTAAAGTAACGAATCCTCCCTAGCACCACCATCTAGCCCTCTCCATAGAAGCTAATGTCGCCTCGAGCAAATATGCACATGTCAAAACGTCTTTGGGGCGTCTACCCATGCCACTGCATCAATGCCTCCAACCACCTCAGCGCTCTAACGCACCTCCCCATTTTTGTCTCCGAACCATCAACACTATTTTGACGTCACTGGATTTCTTAGTGCCGTACCTCGTTCTTCTACCAATCGCAAGCAATGGTCGCTATCTGCGACGCGTATTAGTATGTCGGCGAAGAGTTGAACGTTGCAAACCAAGGGATTCGTGTATTTTCGTTGTAGAAAACTGACTACGGCTATAGTGCCTGTGAGCCAGATAGTTATCGCAGCTGGCAGATACGTGGTGATTGCGTTTATGTGAAGGACTTGCGTCCGATGGGATACCAGTGCTTCGATTTTGATTTGCCTACTTGCGTT